>VMHT01042611.1_pt1 | contig 39423 bp, 51 predicted proteins | sample 4693611 | NCBI WGS metagenome assembly VMHT01 (sample SAMN12280063, study PRJNA550983) | marine metagenome | isolation source: seawater sampled from same location over 5 years 0.02-0.2 micron viral filtrate | place: USA: collected off the coast of southern California halfway between the port... ...
AGGAACATAAAAGCTGGATTGATAACTGAAGACGAAAGAGAGAAGGTCCGTCAAAGCAGTAAAGCTGTAGAGGGCATGAACATCTTTACCAGTCACAGCGTTCGCAATGTTGAAGATCTAATGATCCAGGCTAGGTCAATGGTTCGCAAGCACGGGATAAAGCTGATAATAATAGACTACCTTCAGCTTGTCCCCTGGGACGCCAATAAATTCGGCAAGACCGCTGGTGTCTCTGACATCTCGCACAAGGTCAAGCAGATGGCCATTGAGCTCAATATAGCAGTAATACTGCTATCTCAAGTCAACCGAGACGGCGCTCGTTCGGAGGGTGGCCTAGAAGTTTATCATCTACGCGATTCTGGGGACATTGAGAATGACGCTGACGTCATAATTATGATGTATCCAGAGCACATGGACATGAACAAGGCCAGCTACAAGGATAACGTGGGTGAATACAAGAATATGGTTTACAAGATCGGCAAGAACAGAGAAGGTGAAAGGGACCTAATGGGAAACTTTAAATTTTATAATCAATACGGGAGGTTTTATTAAATGAGTAGTATAACAAGTTGCATTAAGTATTTTGAAAGCACACGCGGAAAGTTAGTCACCCCTGTCCAGGAAGTAGAAGAAGTCTACTGCGGACCAGTACTAACAGATTTCGCCAAGGAGCTAATCGAAAGAGTAGAAAACAAGAAAAATAACGAGGACTCCTTGACACGCGTTCCCCCAGGCATTACAAAGTAATGCGAGGTAAGCTCCTAGGTGACGAAGAGCGGGTTAGTTCTTGACCCTGTTTAACCCTCAGCCCCTCTCGTGTAATCACGAGGGGGGTTTTTTTATCTAGATAGCAAGAGCGAGGCTACGTCGTTGCTTATTATCTTCTTCCTTCTCATTTCATTGAACAAGGATCTATCTATGTGGGCGTTCATCTGTCTTAGTAGGTCAGCCCTATCCCCCGCATTCAGATTCATCAACAACAGGTCCTGAGCGCTTCTTCCATATCTCTGGTTCGTGCGTCTCCTCTTTTCTTCGGCAATGAATCGGTCCGCCTGCATTCTTTCCGCGGCTCCCCCCATTCTCATCCTTTGAATTATGCCAGCTTTCTCCGCCTGGCTCTTGCCTGCCATTTTAGCGTCGTATTGCTCCTGGGTTGATTCCGTTGCGCCCTTCTTGAACGGTTCAAAGTCCATACCTTTAGTTATCCTGAAGATATCAGCGCTTCTTACGCCCGCGCTTTTCATTAGATCGATCTTCTCGTCTCTGCTATACCCGAACGAATCAAGTCTGTTGTAGGACTCTTCAATTCTATCGAAGGCAGCCTTGGAACTTTCCACGGCCTCCCTGTAGGACCTTTCGATCTGCTCTTCGGTCATCTTGCCTTCCTTGAACTTATGTTTGAAGTCAGTGCTGTAGTTGCCCCTGGCGTCAGAATATCTCTCAACAAAGTCCTGGATTCTCCTCTTAGCCATTTGGTTGAAGTCAATCTTCGTGAACCTGGCACCGACCTGGCGAAGCAGGACTTCTGACATAGTAAAGTCTCCAGTTCCATCCATTGAACCCTGAAGGTTTTCTAGCTCGCGCATTACACCTGGCTTGAAGGTCTCAAGAATTACAGAATTGACTCTTTCCTTAAAGGATTGAAACCCTTCTGTTGTAGATATCTTCTCTCCGTATATGTCCCTGTTATCAATAGCACGCATTACGTTTTGATTGATAAATGTGCCTTCGCCCAGGAGCTCCTCCGAAATTAATCCAGATAGGGTCTTGGTCGTGTCGTATTCATTTTCTTTTCCTTGGGAAGCTGCGTCGATGACAGCTGAAGCAAACTGCGTCAATGTTGCGTGAGGGAAGAGGTAACTGGTCATCGCAAAGGTTCCCTTCTTGGTTTCCTTGTCAATAGTAGCCATGAAGTCCTTGTCTCTCATGTAACTGAATCCGAAGAAAGCAAAGTCGTCTCTCTCTTGTGATCCATCTAAAGCTTCTCCCTGCACTCCAGGTATCGTCTCTACGCCCCTGGATAAGAACTCCTTTGCTCCTGCGGAGGCAAAAAGGATTCCCATTAGCATTCCAGATCTTTTAAGCCCTTCATTTCGCACTGCATTCAGGACGGCGGCCCTCTGGGCTTCGTCCGCTGGAAGATCTATATCGAACCGCTTAAAGAAACTAGCTCCGTGAATCATCTCTCCAGCAATCCTAGCCTGGTTCATTGTGTTCCTGGCTAGCTCAAGTGTAAATGTAACGAAAGGAGGCAGCAGTCCCCTTCTCGAAAGATACTTGCCGAGTCTGGTTGTTCTTTCGTAGTTCTGGTAGGTGTCGTTCGTGATGGAAGCAGCCATTCTCTTGACCTGTTCGTCGGTCAAAAATACGCCGTTCTTGACCAGCTTCTTCCTTATCATTCCTTGGTTGGATTTCCAGATAGCGTATCTTGTTGCGCTGTCGGTGACGCTGTAAAGCTTGCCCATTGTCTTGGTCATGCGCTCAGCAAGATTGCCCACCTTGCCATTTCTTATGGCTGCAGCAACTTCATTTGCTGCAATACTTGCATTACCAATGCCGTATTCATACATTTCATCTACCTCTGAAACCAATTTTTTTCTGTAGGAGGCTTCTTGCTTCTTGGTTATCTTGCCTGCAACATTTCCAATGGCGGTTCCCTCAAGTTCGGACAGTGCAAGTCTAGCCCCCCTGAAATAGTCCTTGCTGAATATATTTACTCCGTTGGAAGCCGCAGAGATAGCTCCGCCGATTGCATTGACCGCATAGGATGGCGGATTGTATATAACCTTTACAGCTTTTGAATAAGCAACCATGCTTCCAAAAGCTTGATTGACGAACCCAGCAGTTCCTTCCGCCATCATTTCCGAAAATTCCGACTCGTAAAGCTTGCCAATAGCGTGCGCAGTTTCTGTTGGAATATAAAGCTGCCTTCCGTCTGAATCTACTCCCTTCATACCTGGTAAGCTTAACTCAGTGAACCCAAGCTCCTTACGGGTTCTCACTTGTTTCGTGCTCTTGAGGGCATTTACTACAGCAAGGTTCGACTCTATCTGGGCTATATGTCTCCTGGAGTCTCTTATCCTGTATTTAGCCTGGTAAGCAGGCTTCTGTATACCAGCCGTGACTTCACCCAGGAAAGCTCTTTCGGCTGGACCTGGGAGGTGCCCCTCTAGCTTCATTTCAAATCGACCTGGCAGGCTAGCTACGAGAGCCTTTTGGGACATTCTTTTTTCCTTCGCCAGCATGCTATCTAAATGCTTAAAATGCGCATCTACTGCACTATTGATCTTCTTGGCAACTTTATCGTCAGAAATATCCTGACCAGCATCCTTAGCCTTTCTTTCAAGGCCAGAAAGAACTTCAGCTCTGGCTGCAGCTTCCTGAGCCTCGGTCGTAGTAAATTTTTTATCAGTGAATGCCTTGTAGGTAGCGGTGTCATACTTCCTGTATCCCCGCTGTATTTCTTCCTGCATCCTCGTCATCAGAGTTTCTTTCTGAGCTTTAGGTAGAAGGTCGAATTCATCGGTTTCATCGAGAATGTCATAGAGATCACTCATCGCCTTGATCTCAATATCTCTCATTGCGTTGAGGTCTCCAGCAATAGGCTCCTTGGCCAGCTTGTCTGACATCACGCCTCCATCCATGAAGTCACTTATGTCTTGCTTTAGGTCTTCCCTTTCCAAAACAACCTTCGTGATTTTGGCATCCAGTTTTGTGCTAAGCGCTTCGGCCCGCTGCATGTCGTTTTGAAATTTAAAGTAACCTTCTCTAGCGCCCTTACCAATCTGTTTCGCTGGGGCGATATAATTAAGTCCCCGTATTAGTGCATTCCGAATTGGAGTCTCGGACTGAGATAACTCGTTGGCAATGAACTCGCGCTGAAGTCTATCTTTGGTCTTTGCAATCTGTCTAGTTGTTGCGTCCTTACCCAGAATAGGAGAAAGAACGCTTGAGACGGCTTCATCCGTAAGCTGATCAGTCGCTATTAGCTCATCAATCTGCTTGGCACTCTTACCAACCAATTTATGAGCAGTGCTGAAATATTTAGCGTCTATGCTTCCTAGGCCCCTGCCCATAAGACCGCCAGTTCCCATCGCCAGTAGGGTTCCTTCTGCGTCTACTTCACCAGTATCAATGACGTCACCCAAAGCTCTTTCACCACCAGCAAGAGCTGCCCCCTTGAGCATCTGGCTGTTGGCTGGGTTAAGATTTACCCCCTTGCCCTTTAAGTCTACTGTATTAACTGCACCAGCAGCAAGTATTCTACCCAGGCTTAGGTCGGCGGATCCCTTGTCCTCAAAGCCCACTTGGGCTGCAGCGCTACCAATAGCTCCAGAGAGAAACCTGACTCCTGCCCTCGCAAAGGGTATTCTTGTCTTCAGGAACTGAGCGGCAATCTCTCCGCCTATACCAAAACCTATTTCGGTAGATGCTGACCCAGCAATCTGCCCAGCACTAAGAGGAGGTCTATCAGGAGCGCCCTCCGACTCAAGTTTAGTTTCTTCTTCGGCGTCGATTTCTTCTGGGTCCATTATTTATTGTCGGTATCTGCAACTACAGGTCTAAATGGATTATCGTAATACTCGGCATTAGGACTCAAAAACTTGAAGATCATTTGTCGTCTCAAATCATCTAGCTCCTTTTCATCCATACCCTGTCCATCTTGACCTGTGTAACCTTCGAGTAGAGCGTCAGCCTGAGCTGCCGCGATGTCGTATTTGCTTGGGTCCTCGTTCTTCAATGAATTCAGTTTGGCATTGTCATACCTCTCTTGCCTTACTTTTTCGTCTAATTCGTCCGCAACCTTATTTCCCGTCATAGGATTAATGCCGTTCATTTCAGAGACCTTCATACCTCTAGCAACTTGCCGTGGGCTTGCGCCCTTGGCATTGCCTTCTGCGATGTCAACTAAGTCAGCCATGCTCATGCCTTCACCATTGGCGGCCCTTCTGTCGCGGTCACTTACCGCTGTATTGAAGTTCGTAGTTCCCGTCTTGATCCCTTGAATTCTCTTTTCTCGGGAGGTTGATTCCCTGGCAGGTGTGCTGCTTCCCCCATCTGAACCCTGAGGATTTAGAAGATTGGGCCGTCCCCCGTTTGAACCCTGAGGGTTTAAAAGATTGGGCTGTCCTCCAATTGAGTCCTGAGGGTTTAAAAGATTGGGCTGTTGTCCATTTGAACCCTGAGGATTTAGAAGATTGGGCCGCTGTCTATTATTTCCTGGGGCAATGTCGTTAATTCTATTTTCGCGGGCTATACTCTCTTGTGAGTATGTGCTGTCTCGAACGGCTTGTAATTGCCTATTGCTCATTTCCTTTGCCGCATCGGAAGCTAAGAATCTTTGCTGAGCTGCTATGTTCTCTTGAGCTTCCTTACCAGCCAAAGCGTTCATCGTGTTGGCTGTTTCAGGATCCGCGAAGGCTACCTGACCAGATTGATCTATGAAGGGGCGCATACCTTCGGGTTTTCCAGCTGCTCCAGGTATCGTTTGTCCGCTTGCGTCCGTAAGTCCACCAGATATAAACGAAGCTCCAGTATCAACCATTTGACCCGCCATAGAATCAAGCTGCTGTTGATTTATTGGGGCGTTGGGTTGTCCTTGGAACATCCCTATGTTTTCTCCGCCTGGCTCCTGGTAGCTGCCTATAAGAGTGCCTTCGGGTGCTGCCTGCAGAGATTGCGGGGTCTGTATTCCCTCCTGGGCATCTAGCCTAGCGTTAGTAGCATCGAATTGATTCGGGTTCATTGCATTTAAGAACGCTACACTCTCAGGAGCCGACATAGCTGCTTCTCCAGCAGCTTCCCGTCTTTCGTTCTCCTCGGCTAATGTACGCATGCCTTCGTTGTCGCCGTATCCGTCACCGCTGCCATACATCATTTTACCAATGGATCCACCAATGGCATCTCCGCCCATTTCCGATAAACCCCTACCGTCATCTCTCACAGCGCCTGTAATTAAATCTGCTGCAGTGTATATTCCTGCTGGAGTCAGCATGCTACCCACCTGTGCTAACCTTGAGGCTTTTGCAGCGTTTCCAATTATTTGAGGAGCCTTGATCTTGTTGAGCTTGTCTGCGTATCCAGCTATCTTCTGGACGTGTTTCGAGCCCAAAATTCTACCTTCCCTTCCCGCGAGTCTAGCGGTGTCATGAACGGTTTCAGCGCCCGCCAAGGCTTTCTGAGACAGGGTAGGATCGCCTCCACGACCCGTAGGGGCGTCGCCTCGGTCAATCTTGAACGGTTCTTGACCGCCGCTGGACCCCTGGCTACCGAGCATTGCTCCGCGCTGAGCTGCTTCTTCTCTTAATCTTTGCTTTTTTTTGGATCTGGATTCTGCCATAGCTGTATTATATCATAAAGGGTTAGTTAGTCTTCTTTTTCGTAATTCCATTTTTTTAGCGGGCATTGCTCCGTAGCAAATCCATGCTTCAGCCTAGTGCAACCGCACCCTGGGTGATTGCACTTGCCTAGACCTACGTTTCCGCCCTCGTCCCACAGGTCGCAGGACCTGCACACAGAAAGCCTATACTGCAGCTCCTCCTTTTCAACCCTAATAGCCTTTCCCGTCATTGCGGCCCTCAATATTCTGGATGCAGCTGAATTAACATTTTTAGCCTGATCAAAAATCCCCGCATGCCTGCCCCCGTGAGATACCAAGAAATTTTCTTTGGCTTTAATGCTGTCGTGACCGAGCTCCTCTTTATCTTGTGAATCCATTTTCGTTATAAGTTAACATTTTTAAATGACATCAACGTCCATCGCCGTGAAACAGCTTACGCTTGAGATAGTGCACATACTGCCATCGGCATCCGACAAAGCGATTGAAATAGGAAATTTTCTCTTAACGGTCCAACTGTCGTCCTCCTTTTTGGGGTTGTTGTCTCTTGTAATCATCAATTGATTGAAGGTTTTATGACTCAATATTGCCTTGTTAGGGTCTTCATTGTCCAACTCCGAAAGCAAATAATTGATATAGGTCCTGTGCTCGGCTGGTTTTTTGATTTTTGGAATTGTCTCAACCTCAAATTCAGCCGAAATAAGCTTAATGTGAGACCTGAAGGCTCCAGAATATGTAATTGATTCGCTAATTGCTCCGTCCCTGTCTGGATCATCCAGGGTAACACTCTCATTAAAATTGCTCTCAGTGTTTACTTTGTCGCCCAGGCTTACTGTCCTTGTTGCGGTTGTCGATGATGATCCCGTTATACTTCCAGAGTAACCTGAGCCTTCGGGGGGGCCCTCACTACCACTTGCTTGGCCACTTGAAACTACGGTAACAGAATTTTTGCTATACGAAAAGGTTTTTGTGCCAGTGCCTTCTGCAGATAAACTGTATATCGCGTGGGAGGGCATGTTCCCGACACTAGCACCTGCACTTACAAATGTCTCAAAATCACAATCATCATTGAGGGATGTATCGGCACCCCCACCGCGCACTGACATGCTCCCCCACTCATCCATGGGACCACCATCAGAGTAGCTAGTTTCATTGCATACCAAACTGTCTGGGTCATTGGGATCGGTTCTTTTACATTTACAATAGGTCCCATTTTCCGAGTAATTGCCATTGATGTAGCCTCTATCTTCGTTATCTGCATCATAATCTGAATCGCTTTCATTAGTGCCCTGGCTAGCACAACTGTATATTTTGCTGGTAGTGCTAGAAGTGTATCCCTGACTGATACTCCCGCTTGCAGTAATAGAGACAGACATCGATCCGCTGTTTAACTCGCACGAATCAAAGGTATAATCATAAGAGGAGCTGTAGTCAGTGGATGCGCTTGACGATGACTCAGTTGATGTTTCTTCTGATTTAGTTTGATACAGGTCTCCATTCGGAGCCCGAAATCTAGCTCCATATGCGAACTCGCAATCCTCGTATTCGTAGTCTACCTGGGCCTTTTTCTTTTCTTCCTTCGCCTCGGTATCTACCAGCGAAGAACTGCACAATGGCTGCAGGCAAGTAGCTAAAAACTGACAAGCATGAACTTCTATGAATTTATTTTTTCCCGACGGAGGATTTATGGTTATCGTGGAACCTGATGATGCTGTTTTTACAGATCCGTCTTGAAGGGGGTTATATTTATCGTCAACCTCTCCGTCTTCATCGTAGGACCCTTCTGCCACCGTGTAGGCCGTATCCTCATAAAACTTAACAATCAATTTACTCTTAGTGATTCCCTGTTTGGTTACGCGATGCATTGCCCTCCAGGGCAGGTAACTGGGCATATTTTTTACGTTTGCCCCGCTACGTTCTTTTTTCCCGTCTGTCCCTGGAACTACATCAACAAATGTATTATATTCTGGAATGTTCGTAGTATCGAAGATGTCAAAATGGCCCAGCATCTTGCTTGCGTTTTGGCTTAATACTTCGTCTGTATTTTCTTTGGAAAACTTAATACTGTATCTTCTCTGGGTTGTGCTATCGTCATCGCACCCACCAGAGACGGTTTCGTTAGAAGTAATTGTTCTAGCTGTAATGCTATCCGTAGTGCAATTGTGGGCTGGGGGAGCGGTTATAGTGTGCTCAGTGTCTCCCTTCCTTTGAAGCAGTCCAGTAAATGGGTCGATTTCACTGGTGATCCTTTTTTCCTTGCTGCCGCCAAACACAGTCCAAATTGGCTTGCCATCATATAGATCGATGGCCTGCCCTCCGCTCGCGAAATTGCTTGTTTCCTCTTTGATTAAATATTTTTTCTTCTTTCCCGAGGTGCTCCCGTGAGGTCGGTCCTCGCAATCATATTGAAATGGGGTATGGCCTACTCTTTGTAATTCTGCATTTATATATATTACCTGCGCTGTCGGCCTGCATGCATTAAGGATTGGCTTGTCCTTGGATGTAGACATAGATCAAGATTACACAATTAGGCGACCCTGTATAGAGGCGTCAACAGCAACTCCATTTATGCATAATTCAGCGGTAAAAGCTTCCTGCTGAGATCCCATGCTGGGGGCAGGCTCTATGTATACGTCGCTGGAAGATACAGGTTCCCGCTGCAAGACTTTGTTTTCCGCGTCAAGGGGTTTCCCTTGAGGGACGTTGATGAACCTTTGAATGCTATCCATATATTATTACGCTTACGCTGCTGAACCTGAGGAACCTACCGTTATTGTCCTAACTTCATAATACTCTACTCCATCGAAGTCAACCAAAACAGGCCTAACGCTCCTTGATATTTCTCCAGCTTCTTTCCACGACTGGTCCTTTTCTGACGCACCACAACCAGTGCCAGTCAGTTTAGTGACCCTGGTTACCTCGTCTTCATTCCTGCTTATGGAATTACCCTGGGCTATAGGCTGAGAGCTAGATATATATTCTATTGAGCCCTCCTCATAAGTTTTATCCTTTAAGAAGTGCCCAGGGTAATTAGTTATACTCGTTTGGACCTTGAAGTCTTGAACGAAACCAGTGTCGCTCATTATATTGTTAGTTCCCGCTCCGATGGTAACAGTTGAACCTGGTCCTATTGAAAGCTGCAAGTTCGTAGAGGTAACAGAGCAGGAAATTTCTCCCAGGTCATAAGCTGGATCTTGTATCTCGGGGATGGCACTCCTGCCTTTTACTATTTCTACTTTTATTTTAGCTTTTTTTCGAAGTATTCTTTTTGGCTGAACATTTACTAGCGCAATTGTTCCAGATACGCCGCCAGAAGAAACATCTTCTTTAATGAGGTCAACTTCACCTGGGACTTCGACCTCTATGTAGTCGTCGTATTCATTTGTTATTCCCTCGATCTCATTCTCAAGTGAAATTATAGTATGCACCTCGTAGCCGTCCTGTTGCTCTACCTTTTTACTAACTATAACTCCCTCTGGTTCCTCTTCTGGCTCTCCCAGGTGCACAATGGTCCTCTCCCTTACCGTTGCAGGAAGAGCGGGGTCACCATTTGACTCAGTGTTTGATATTTCTCCTTTGCCGTGCACGAATGTAAACGCTTCCGTGGGTATACCTTCCTCGTCGCGGACCTCTTTGGATATTAAGAGGGAGTTGGAAATCGTTGGATCGGGTTCTTCTGAAGGCTGAAATACCTGAATTATCTCTCTCGTAAGCGCAAAATTCCCTTCCTCAAAACCTTTTCGATCATCAGTTGTCCTTGAAATTACTGTGTTTGGGAGAAGGAGCGTGAATCTTTTGGTGGGGATCCCTTGAACATTGGACGTTTCCTCTTTGGCTACAATGTGATCGCCCTCGTCGGGGTCGTCTTCAGGCTTGAATACTTCGGTTAAAATCGCATTTTGAGATCCCACTTTATCTTCACTTCGCGAAAGCTCCACATTCTCTTTTAGAAATGTGTATTTTTCTGTAGGGATTCCGCCCATATTGGATTTTTCCACTTTAGCTATAACGTAGTCATCAATATTAGGTTCCTCTTCAGGATTGAACCATTCCTCGACTTTGGCTAGCTGACTTCCCACCCTGTCTTCAGATTCGCTTAACTTTATATTTGCTTTTAGGAATGTGTATTTTTCCGTAGGTATTCCGCCCACATTGGACTTTTGGACATTGGCTATTTTGTATTCTTCAATCGAAGGCTCTTCTAATGGCTTGAACCATTCCTCAACTTTGGCCAACTGACTCCCTACCTTGTCTTCAGATTCGCTTAACTTTACATCCTCCAGAAGGAAAGTATAGCGTTTGGTTTCTATTCCGCCGACATCGGACTTTTCAACCTTAGCTATTACATATGCATTTGATGCCGACGAAGGTGGCATAGTTGGATCTGAAGTTAGTCCGAACCAATCTTGAACGATAGCTAGTTGAGAACCAACTTTATCCTCAGTTTCACTTAACTTTATGTCGCTCAAAAGGAAAGTAACTCGTTTTTTAACTACATTATTTATTTCCGATGTTTCCTCTTTGGCTTTTACAAATCCTCCATTCGGAGGAGTAGGATCTGTATTCCCAATGGTTTCAACAATAGTTGCTTTCTGACTTCCAACTAAATCCTCAGTCCTTGATATTTCACCATTTCCAGTAGCCTTTACACTTCGGAATAAGGTGAACCCGTTTTCTTGTCTTTCTGTGGATTCCAGCTCAACATCACCCTCTGCATCGACCTTAGCTCCTAAGGACTCAACGGTAGTAATAGTTAATTTATTATTGTTTCTTTTTTCTACAGTCCTTAATATTTCACCATTTCCAGTGGCCCTTACACTTCGGAACAAAATAAATCCGTTTTCTTGCCTCTCAGTGGACTCCAGTTCAACGTCTCCATCTGCGTCTATTTTTGTTCCTAAGGACTCAACTGTGGTGATGGTTAATTTGCCACTATTTCTTTTTTCAGTAGTTCTTGATATCTCACCATTACCCACTGCAAACACATTGCGGAACAAAGTGTAGCCATTTTCTTCTCTCTCAGTGGATTCAATTTCTAGTCCTGATGCATTACCTTTGCTTCCCAAGGATTCTACAGTAGTGATGGTTAAAGAACCCTTGTTGCGAGTTTCTACACTTCTTGAGACTTCTCCTGAGCCGTCTGCAAAAACATTTCTAAATAGAGTAAAACCGTTTTCTTCTCTCTCAGTGGATTCAATTTCTACACCACTCGCACTACCCTCAGAACCAAGGGACTCAACAGTAGTAATAGTTAAAGCACCCTTATTCCGAGTCTCGGTAGTTCTAGATATTTCACCAGAACCATTAGCAAATGCATTTCTAAATATAGTATATCCGTTCTCTTCTCTAGTAGTGGCTTCTATTTCTACACCACTCGCACTACCTTCACTACCAAGTGACTCAACGGTGGTGATAGTTAATGCACCTTTATTGCGAGTTTCAGTAGTTCTGGAAACTTCTCCATCACCCTCTGCAAAAACATTTCTAAATAATGTATAACCGTCTTGCTCCCTTGACGTGGCTTCTATTTCAACTCCCGTTGCACTACCCGCTGATCCTAGGGATTCCACAGTAGTAATAACAAGTTTTCCATTATTTCGAGTTTCAGTAGATCGAGATACTTCTCCACTACCATCAGCAAAGACATTGCGAAATACAGTATATCCGTTTTCCTGTCTAGTGGTTGCCTCAATTCCTGTGCCAGTTGCCGTACCAGCAGTGCCAAGTGATTCTACAGTAGTTACGGTAAGTTTGCCATTATTACGAGTTTCTGTACTTCTTGAAACTTCGCCAGAACCAGTAGCAAATACAGCCTTCGTAGTTACTATAGCACCTACATTGGAATTCTGCTCGGATATCTTTACTCCACTAATTGTACTAACTGGAGTTCCGTTGAACACCTCTACGGTTTGTATTCTTACCTTTCCAATAGAATTAGGTCCAGATTGTCTTTCTTCTATAGTGCTGGAGAGAACTGCACCATCCCTAAGGAACGTAAAGCGCTTAGTGGCTATACCAACCACATCAGAACTTTCTTCGCTTGCTATACTGTAACCTTCGGGAGTAGCTGGAGTTCCGTTAAATACTTCTTTTACAATAGCTTTTTGCGAACCTACCTTATCCTCAGACTCAGATAGCACCACATTGTTTTTAAGAAAGGTGAACTGCTTTGTAGGGATTCCATCTACGTTGCTGATTTCTTTTTTGGCTTCTGAAAAACCTTCGGGAACAACTGGATCCTGAGCAAAGGTTTCCTGGACAAAACTTTTTTGGCTGCCTTTAAAATCTTCAACACTGGATATAATTCCAGGCTGCACGTATACTTCAGTAACCTCTCGGTAACTGTCCGTATCATTAATCTCGTAAGAAGCTAATTTGCATTCAACTGTTGACTCACTGTCAATCCGCGAATCAATAGAGCTAGTACCAACGGTCCTCTGGAAATCGGTTCCAGCCGCAGCAATGCTTTTTCTTGTTACTTTACGTAAACCACTTTCTGTGTAGCTAAAGGTATCGTCCTTTACTTGAACGAAGGAGGACCCTAGTGTAGCGTATACAAGAGTTACAATGTATTGTTCTTGCTGCGTGCTGGACTGCACGGATACAAGGCGCATATCCGCGTAGGCTTCTCCTTGCCGTGGCCCAAGTCCGTCTATTGATACCTGCGCTGACTGCAAGGATCCAAAGTCTGGAAAGATCCTGGCCTTGTTCGCACTGTACCAGTCTTCACGACTGTTAATAGTCGTGCAATTAACAGTCAGTTGATACCTGCCATTTTGAAGCTGTTCAACGGCTGGAGCTCCAAGGAGCTTAAGTCTGCTTGTCCTGTGAGATATTGACATTATGAAGAGACTGCAGTAATTACCGCAAAATTCAATTTAATGGCTTCGGACCTAGTGCTGCCACTCACGTTGGTAACGGTTATGCTGCAACTATTATTTGCTATCGCCCCTACGCTAACTTGATATGCTCCTGCAAGTCCACCACTAGCTACATTAACAATAACAACGCATCCCGCCTTGACACTGGTATTATCGAGGGTGAAACTAACGGTAGAATCAGTCGATAAGGATTCGTCGTCCATGACTATTTCGCCGCACGGTTTATTTAATTCAACAGAAGTGCTTTTACTTGTTTGTTGATCGACGCTTCCGCCACGTCCCAAGTTGGGCATATAACCATAGCCAATGTCTGATTCTCCTGTAACGCTAAGTCCAATTATTCCATCTGCACCCCTAATAACCGAACCAGTAATGTCTCCTGGAGTGGTTGGGTTAATAGAAACATTATCAAGCGAGGTAATTCTTGGATCGTTATATATAATTGTTCCAACGGTATAAACGGTATGGTTGTTGGTGCTTAGGTCGTAAAACATTTGCTCCGCCCTACGAAGATCAACCAGCAATAAAGCGTCTGGACTAACATTCTTAACTGTATCCGCCGAATGGTATATTGCACTAATTTCTTCGGACCCAAGAATTGTGTCGTAAACAGCTACGTAGTTCCCCAAGGCAATACCATCTGCAGAATTAGAACCGCCATCAGACCCAATTCTAAATTCACCAGTGTTATCCAGGTCCCCTGCGGTTCCCGAGACATCAACTCCTGCGGTTCCGCTTGAATTAACTTGTGCAACATTATCTACATAAGCTATAGCGCTGCCAGATCGATCCACGGTAACCACGTAGGTGTGCCACTTACCATCATCAAGCCCAGAAGTTAGCTCAAAGGCCGCGGAACCTCCTGAATCCTGCATCGTCAAAATGAGCTTTCCTCCATTAATAAATCTTAATCTGTATCCAGTTCCTGACAGCTTGGTCAGGACTGGCTGGGTGCCTCCTGCATCTAATCTAGCATAAAAAACTAAACTGAAATCTCCAGTTCCTACATTTGTAAATGTATGGTCTACATATCCGCCAGTAACACCATATGCCCTAAGGTAGGAAGAACTATCGCTAAAGCTAATGCTGCGCGGGACAAAACTTGCAACTCGGTCGATGTCGTCGAGCTTATCGTGATCCGCATCAGTAAATACATTTGAGTTGGTTGCAGATTCAACTGCAGTTCTTATCTCTGCAGGTGTTTGGTCTGCGGTAGCCTCTTCTTCTATATCCTCTAACTTCTCGTGATCCGTATCAGTAAATACATTTGAGTCTGTCGCACTTTCAACTAAAGCTCTAATCTCGGAAGCAGTTTGGTCTGCGGTCGCGGATGCCTCAATATTATTAAGCTTGGTTTTAAGTGCAGTTGTAAAATCTTGCTCTGTTTGAGAATCCACAATGAAATCTAGTGTTCCGTTGGAGTCGTCATACGTCACATTAATTCCACTTTCGGAATTACCCACTAGCATCGATCCGATGGCATCTTGTACGTCTTCGGTTGATATGGTTCCTCCGCTTCCAGTAATCCCGTCAAGCTTTGTCTTTAGTGCAGTTGTAAAGTTTTCATCCGTTTGAGACGCTACAGAAAGATCTATCTTCCCATTGGTATCATCGTAAGTAGCACTTATGCCAGTCTCGCTATTGCCAGTGAGCATGGCCCCTACTACATCCTGTATTTCTTCGTCCGTTTGATCCGCTGTAGCATTCGTTTCAATGCCGTCAAGTTTAGTATGATCGGCGGTCGTAAAATTTTCGTCCGTTTGGGATTCCACAACAAAATCTATAGTCCCGTCAGAATCATCGTAAGTGACATTAATTCCATTTTCCGTGTTACCCGCAAGCATCCCGCCGACTACATCTTCTATTTCTTCGTCAGTAATTGAACCCCCGCTCGATGAAATGCCGTCGAGCTTCGTCTTGAGGGCAGACGTAAAATTTTCATCCGTCTGGGACTCTGCAACTAGATTTATCTTTCCGTTAGTGTCGTCGTAGGTAGCGCTTATGCCAGTCTCAGTATTTCCCGTGAGCATAGAGCCCACGATATCCTGGATCTCTTCATCCGTCTGGTCGGCGGTTGCGCTCGACTCTATTCCGTCGAGCTTAGTTTTGTCGCCATCGACAAAAGCCCCTTCTGAAGGTTTAAGCTGAATGGTATTTCTGTCCGTGGCATCTATGCTGCTCAGTGGCTGCACGCCAGTATGATTGGATCTCTTTATGGCATCAGAATAGACAGAACTTTGCTGCGCAGTAGAACCAGCAGGCTGATGAGTTGTTATGAGATCCGCAAGAGATATTGAAGTAGTGCCACTTGGTATGATAAATTGAAGCTTTTCCCCGTTAGGGAAAAGAACTTCATACAAACTATTGATATCAGAATCTCCATTTGTAAATAGAGTAACGCTCCCAGTTCCATCGGATGCAGTTGTTCCTGTTGTAGAGCTAGGTAATACAACGTAATCCCCTGACGCATCCGCGCCAGTGGTAAGGAGTTTAAAGGTTAGCGTTTGATCCGCAAAAGGCGCGTCATTGGCATTCTTTATACTGAAGTTTACAGTTGTACTTGGCATTTGAAGCTATAGAAATTTATTTTTTCTTGGAGGGAGAATTGATCTTTTTAATGCTTCCGTCCCTATTGCGGATAATACTTGATCCGATCTCTACCTTAGTTTTGCCAGACCCACCAAATCTACTGCTATTAGTTCGGATCATAGTGTATTTTTTTGGAGCACTCTTTGCGGTAGATTTTTTGCCGAGTTTAGCGAAAGCTGGAAGCGCTCTCTTGGCGGCTTTCTTGGCTGGAGTCTTTGCTGCAGTCTTAGAGGTTGCTGCTCTAGCTTTTGCTGCTGCTGCATCTCTCTTTGCTTTCGCGGCTGCCGCAGCCTTTGACTTCTTGGCGTTGCTTGCCTTGACGGACTTAGTTGTGCCGTATCCAGCTCCAATCGCAGATGCACCACCGACAACTTTCTTGCCTGTTTTTTTCACGCTAGCCTTAGAAACAGAACGGATAGGCTTTGAGCCTCCACCCTTAAAGTATTTCCCTGTCTTGCTTCTCTTCAGGCCAGATGTAGAAGCGTAACCTACGTTCTCAACGACCTTACCGCCAACTCTTTTAGCGCCCTGGGCGACCTTAGTCTTGCCTGCCGCCTTTGCGGCGCTCTTAGCTTTCGACCCAGCTGCCTTTGCGCCTCTGCCAGTCGCTCTTGCGCCCGCCTTGGCACCTCTGCCTGTTGCTTTTGCGGCTTTTCCAGCCAATTTTGCTGCGCCCTTAGCCCCTCTTATTAGTAATCCAATATTCATAATTAATCCTTTGTGACTTTATCGATAGTTTGTTGATATGTTCGCTCCATTTGCGGAGAAAGTTTTTTCTTGCCTGATATTATAGCAAAGAAATTTTCTAGTAGTTCCTCGGTGGTCTTGTCCTTCATTTTTGCCATTTCCTTGGGGAGCTCGAACTCTCCCTGAGTTAATTCTTTGTCTACTGCTTTTTTAGCGGTAGGCTTTCGCTTTAAAGCCCTGCTTGTACCTGGACCCTTAAGGGCTCCAGCTCCTTGCTTAGCAAGTTTAGCAGCTCTGATTGCACCCCCTAGCATTATTCAACGGGTCTACGACTAAAGACGTCATTCTTTGGGAGTTGGGGCTTAGTTTGAATCTTTTGCGGAGTATCCGAGAACTTTTTTAAGTTTCGCATGAGGTTGCCCTTCAGCTTATCTGGTGATGATAGCTGCGGTATAGGCATGCCTTTGGATGTTCTGGGGACGTCCGCCAGGAACTCCTTGCGCTTGTATGCTTCAGCTGCCCTGTCCATGCTGCTAAGCTTCTTGGGGACGTCCTTGACGCTTCTGATTTTTCTCAGGGCTTTTGCGCCCGCGCCTACTCCTCTTGCTATTGATCCGAGCATTACTTCAAGTTCTTTCTGGCAAAAGCCTTTTTAGCTTCGTCGTTCATTCTTGATATAGGATTGCCAGGTTTAAGAATTTTTTGAACTTCTTGTCTGCGTTTCTGCCCTGGGGACTTCATCGAGTTCTTTATTGCCTTGGCAGCCTTTCCAGCCGCTCTTGCTATTGTTCCGTATGACATAGTTATTTATTGTTGTGGTTTATTGTTAGCACTTCCAGCGTTTCAAGGCTAGTGCCTTTCTCGTTGGTCGTCCTTTAGAATCTTTCATTGGTCCTTTTACTCCAGACATTCTAGCACAGAATGATCGTTTGCGAGCTTTCTTCTTTCCTGTTGGTCTGGATTCGGTAACTGGAGCCTTTAGGTTCGCTCCAGTCTTGCGCTTGAAGTATGACCTTCCCGCGGCTGTAAGCCCCCCTTTTTTACTTTTGTGCACTTTTCGCATCGTTTCTTTTCGAGATCTCTTGATGCCTTCAGCCTTTCCTTTAGAGAGGCGACGGTCATGTTTTTTCTTATGTTTCGACGTTCCGCAAGGCCCATTACTTGCATTTCTTTCGTTTAGGGAAGCCAGCCTTCATATTTTTGTAAGCCTTCTTCGAGATTGTAGACTTGGACTTGGGGCGACTGCTTCCTGCCTTCTTACGCTTGTTTATGTTTTCATATAAACTCATATTATTTAATCTTTTCTTTTATTGTGAAAATCAAACAGAACCTTTACTTTCTCCGTAAGGGCTTCTAGGTTGTAGTGCATTCTGGCTAGTACAATAATGAGCGTAATAACGCCAATACCGATAGGCCAGAGGGAAGTAATGATTTGCAAGATTTCATTCATTTGATTTGTGAAGAACCAAAGTAGAAACCCACGATGGCTAAGGCAGTCTGCCTAATTTCTGGTAAAATGACGAATCCCTGCACAGTGTCCCATTTAATGCCCTTAAATAGCCCTAGAAAGCCGTTTGTCTCTCTAGCTACGCTTACACCTACATCAGTCCACGCAAAGACAAATGGAGCTATTACAATGGCAAAGACAGTGGATACTACTAGGAACCTACGAACTAATACACCACCATTACGTTTAGCCGCTGCATCCGCTGAGTCATCCGCTTCTTGCTGATACGTGATCATACGCTCGAACTGGCGAGCCTGGCTCTCCATCTGAGTGCCAATGAGCTTCATGACGAAACCACTTATTCCTCCTCCGAGCATTGCTAGTAGTTCTGGGGTCATCATTTGTTTAGAAGTTCTTTGATTACCTTTATGGCGGATGCTGACATATACAGGAAAGTTGCTAGACCTACGCAGAAACCAAGCACTTCGTTAATGGAAGATAGTTCAATGGTAGCAATAAAGCCACCTGTTCCGATTGTTGATCTGTATATAATATCTTGCATTATCTTGGTGAGGGTAAATTTACAGTCCATCCCGCTGCCACGAGTGTGTCCTTGTCGGCCAATCCTGCCGATGTAGGGTAGCCATTGCTACCACTTACATCTATAATGTTTGGGCTAGTTGTGCCAGCGTTGGCAAAAGCATTTAATAATTTATCAATCTCCGCCGTCGATAGTAGGCAATTACTTGCGTAGAATCTTGACAGTTTATTGGTTACATCGAAGTCAGATGCTAGGCTAAGATCGTTCTTGAATCCACGATTCCAGGGTTCACCTGCACCAACGTGATAAAATGTTAAAGCTGTAGCGCCAGACAAGTTTGGTATTTCACCCGTCAGCATAATCTTCGGATCATTCGCTCTATTATAACTGTTCCCATCATCCTGACCGTATGCTAGGTATGCTTCTATTACCGTATTAGCACTTAAATCGTGTATGCTTCCTTCAAATGCGTTACCTTGAATTTGATACTTTTTTGTAGTTGAGCTTAAATTTGGAAGTCCTCCAGTAAATTTATTGCCCTGAATGAACATATTTTTAGCGGTAACGTTTGAAGGAAATTTCCCAGGAATTGAATTACCCTTAAAGTTTATTGTTGTGTAATCTACACTTGCACCATTTTTCCACTTAGGCATCGGTTGCTTTATACCTAGGTTTTCCAATTTTAATGTTCCTGATCCTCCAGTAATTGCATCCCAATAAAACTCTAGTCCTCCTAAATTTTTTATAGAAGATGCGCCAGCCCCAGAATCAATTCCAAAACCAAATACGGCATCCGTAGTTACGGAAATTACATCGCCCGAAGTAAGACCACTGTAGGTTTTACTAGCAGTAAGAGAAGCACTTGAGCTTGTTCCGTCACCAAAATAAACAGTAGTATTACCGCCTCTACCAAAAGTAAAAGACTCTGAAGCAGCACCGCTAGCAATAAAAGAAAACAACCTTAACCGAAGAGGGTCAGGAGTTGGCAAATCGTTGACGCCAACAACCCCTGCGCCCAAGTCCTCAAAGCCTTCTTGCGCCAGACCGCCAACACATGTTAGCTGCTGGGTTTCCATTATGTTGTTAGCTCAGAGCCAAATATAGCAGCAGTTCCAGACGCAGATATAAACTTGGCGACTTTTGCCGAGCCAGAACTAATAGTGTAAGCTCTTCCCGCATACAATTTGTGACCGTTTGTACTGGTTGGCGTGGACCCGTCAATCGTCATAAAGACATCCTCGGACTGGATATCAAAAGAAACCGACTTGGTTGCGCTATTGACCGCGGAGAAAGAGGCGACGGTAGATGCAGTTGGAAGTAAGCGTTGAGAAGTCGCACCAGGGGTCGGCTTCATGTATAAATTGGTAACAAATGAATTCATGGTCGTATTATATCACAGGATTATTATCGGGATTGTTTATTTACGTAGGTTGAAATTTTCTTGCTTATGATGTTATTGTTTGATCTGAGATCTATCTTTTCTAGTTCTTGGAATAGGTAACCCTGGGCCACCTGCTCTTCAGCCATAGCCTGCTCCTGTCGGTTCTGGACCCTTAGGAAGTCGGCGTAAGCAGCGTGCGCAATGAAATTAAAGAACTCACCTGGAACTTCTACCGTCGAGTTGTAGTAATCCGCGTTGACGTTAAATGGAGTGAACTGATTCTTGTAGGAGACAAATGCTGAATTGTCAGTGGAGTTAGCAATGTTTAAAATGTTAGCTCCATCAAAATCTACAAAAAAATCATACTCCATAGAGGAGTTGTTTTGGAATGCTTTTTGCCTATGTATTCTATTAAAGTCCCCAATGGTAGTTTTATTTATTTCAGCGTAGGGAATAAGATTTTTGGCAGCAACTAATAAAGCTTCTGACGTTTGACTAGGTGTCCAGGTTTCTACATCTTCAACTCTGTCTTTTTTTATAGAATCTGCTTCAGTAAATTGAGTTGTTCCAGCACTAGTAATATCTATTGTTCCATCAGCATTTATTGAAAACCCAGCATCATAGGTTACTATCCAAGCATTACTGCTATTTTTGTATATTAAATTTACAGGAGCGCCTGGATTTGAGTCTTCGTAAACCTTAGTTCCAGCTGTTCCTATGTCCCCATCGTTAAGACCTATAAATCTATAGTTTCCATTAGCTCCAGAAACATTTCCAGTTGCCCCTGAAAGAACATATGAGATAATATTACGTTTTTCTGAACTAACAAGATACCTAGGCCACGCTGGGCTCTCGTCGAACGCTTGCTGGAACCTGCGGTTAATGAAGTGACTTAACTGAGACTGTTCTCCTGCATCAAGTTCTCCTCCAGCTCCTATGAGAGATGATGCTGTCTTAAATAGATTTCCGTAGGTTCTAGTCTGCATTAGATTTTGTTTGGTGTAAGCTCTGGAAACTTCTTATTATAATACTTTAAAAATTCTTTAGAATGCACGGTCTCTCTGCCGTAAGTCTTAATTAGTCGGAAATATTCTCTGTGAGGAATAGTTGCGACTGGTTTGCCAAGAACTGGGTGCACTTTTCCCCTCAACTCTTTAGCTTCTTTTGCTGCCTGAGCAACTCTGGTGTGCTCTGTCCTTCTTTCTAGCTCGAAACCGTTTTCGATTTCTTTCATGAAGGCACGGTCGATCTCCCCGTCGGAGTATCGCTTTAGATTTGGAACAATTATATCCATATTAAAAAGGCGGGGGGCTTTCGCCCCCCAACCAGAATTTAATTACCTTACTCAGAAGGTACCACACTTGAACCGATCTTGCCGTGAGCGCCTGGGTGGTATACACCAAGGGTCAAAGCGCAATCAACGAATCCACGCTCACCACCACCTAGGTTAGGTAGGCGAGTGCTTCCCATTGGGATAAGCTCGTGAATACCGTAGTATTCAGGGTTGATCAAGTATCCAGACATTCCCGCTGTGCCAGCTTGCTCAGGCATGCAGTCAGGGTTACCGTTTACGATAGAAACTACACCGTGATCGGACTGATAGAGGTCAACGGATAGCTTAATGGTGCCATTGTTGCCATCGTAGTTAACGCTGCGAGTGTTGACTGCGCTGCCTCCAGGTGTAGAGATACGAGCGAAATCGCTGATATCCTTACGTAGTGCAGTGTCAGCAACGAGCATCAGGTCATCAGTCGAACCAGTTACCTGGAAGATCGATGTAATGAGATCATTAAGCTCGGTTTCACCGAAGCTTCCGTCAGTCACGTCAACGATACTTGTGCCAGGAGTTCTGAATGCAGCTGGAACTACTGCTGAACCAGCAGCGTTTTGGATCCAGTCACCTAGACCGCCAAGTTCATTTGGCTGACTTGAACCGTCTTCAATTTCTTGAGTGTTGTCGGATGCAAGTGTGTACTCGATGTCGCGCTTCATTTCGCGGATAGCCTTAGCTTCAGCTTGGGCAATCTTTGCTGGACCAACAGAATCGACTGCTTCTTGCAGATCGGATACCATGTAGTCACGGCGGAATTTTTGAACGCGGTTACCAAGACGAGCACGACCAGCGAACTTGTCGTGGAATGTTCCAACGTCAGCACCTTCAGAAATACCAGCTTTCTGAGGATTAGATAGTGAGTCAACGGTCCACTCAACCTTAGTTGCGTTTGCGCGTTTCTTGTTAGCGGATGAAAGGATGGGTGTTTCTTCTGGGGCGAGGATAGTCAAGACATCTGTCAAGTCTTCGCGATTAGAAACAGCCGAACCTGTGTTTGTGTTCTCGTATGTATTTGAGAATTGTGCCATAGTATTTAATTATTTATTGATTAGCGATTTAATGGGTTAAGAGCGTGAAGCCATTTGCAACCTTCTTAAGGCAGCGAAATCTCGGGGATTACCCGAATTTTTGAATTGATCACTGGCGGCTCTAATAGATTTTAGGGCGTTTGACACTTTCTTATCGGACTTAGCCGATCCAGGAGTTCCAGATGGTGGAACTAATCGTGACGGTTTGGCTTTAGTTGATCCTTTCGCGGGTTCCGCTAGGGTCTTCCTGCCATACATACTGTTGGCTGCATGCGCTAGAAGATAGGGCATTTGAGCAGCTACCTCAGGGTCCAGTCCATCAATGTTTGATAGTCTTGGGTCCTCAAGCATCTCTTTGTATTTTTGGCTTACTTCATTGTCATCCTTCATCCAACTCAGCTCTTCATTGGCTTGCTCCTGCAGAGATACTTTTAGTTCTGCAGCGCTTTGTCGCCTTTGAATTGCTTTAATTTGGGCTGGGATATACTTTTTCTCTGCTTTTCTAGCAGTCTGCAAGTGCTTTCTTACTTGGGACTTGGTGACTTCTTTGCCATCAATCTCAGTAATAAAGTCATCCGCAGAGTAACCGTCACTGTTGAATATTAAATCCTCCGCCCACTCAATGACCTGCTCAACTTCTTCCTGCACACTTTGCAGTTTTTCCATTGAGTTTACGTCCCTGTATGGGTTCTCGGATTCCTTGACCTTCGGTTCCAGCTTATTGGACATTTCAGATCTGAGTCTTTCTAACTCAGCTTCAGCTGCCTTTCGCTTTGCCGTCAGTTCTCCGAATCTAGCTACAGCTCTGCTCCCGAGTTTATCGGAAAGCTCACGAAGCTCTTCATCGGACATGTCATCCAGTTCAATCTGTGAAAGAACATCATCTTCACCCTCGGCTTCCTCCTCTTGCGGCTCTTCCTCTACAGCTTCATCAGTTTCGACCGCTTCTTCAGCGACTACTTCAGGAGATTCTTCTGGCTCCTGGTTGACTTCTTCTGTAGTTTCTTCAACTGCAATTTGATTATCTTGTTCTTCAGCGGGAGGACTGAGTTGACCAATCCTCCTATTAATGAACTCCGACTGTGATATGTTAGTCGCTTGCTTTGGTTCAGCTGCAGCGTCAGCTGTTTCGTTGACTTCACTCATAATATACGCTTTTTACGCCAGCGATGGCGATGTTTGGATTATAGCACACGATTTTTGTCTAAGAGTCGGGGAATCTTTTAATTAAAGAATCCCAACCGCATAGGCCAATGATTTCATCGTAAGCCAAAATTTTACCAGATATCTGGCTGAGCCTGTCTATGTCTGCCGAGTGCAGCTCCTTGATGCAGTCTTCCCGCATAGTTACTACCTCCCTGACTAGACCTGCGAATGCTTCGTGCCCCTGGAGCACATTTAAATTATCCTGTAGTCGCATACTAACCTTGCCCTTCTAGATCTTGAGTTTGGACCTCGCCGACGGACGCCGCTTCAGTTCCGTATATTCCGAACTGCGTAGCATTTACTTGCTGCTGCTCTTGGAATGTGTATTGCTGCATGTATTTCTGCATTCTCTGCCCGAATGCTTGATCCTGCTGCATTCTTTGAGCAATGTCAGGCTGCTGCATGTAGTTCTGTATGATTGGCATTGCTGCTCCTCCACCGTTAGGTCTAGCGGGCATCTCTATGCCAGCAAAGATTTTGGAAAGGTCATCAAGGACATCCCTCTGGACGTCTTCTGCTGCGGTTTCCGACTTCTGTAAAATAACGTCAGCAAGGATTGGGTCAATGCTGCTGGCGTAGGCAATCAATAGATTGTCTACATTTATTCTTCCGTTTCTGTCTAGTTTAACCAGGTCCACGAGTTGCTTGAGTTTTGCTTCCTGCGTATCTGGATCAGTATTGATACTGTCGTAGGAGATACTTATGTCGAAGTTTTCACTGGGGTCTCCCTTGCTGAACTCTTGAGGGTCTGGAACTCCAGTTACCCTAAAGAAAACATAGTCAGGGCCGAAGCGCTGAAAGCAAGTAAAGCACATGCGCATTACCTCTGCGCTGTGCTCAAGGAACTTGTCCACAAGGAACTGCTTCTTTACCTTTGAGATCTCGCTGTCCTCATCCAACCCCATAAGTCTATCGGCCTGGTTAAGTTGCGTTTTCTCCATTTCGATACTGCCCTCTAACCCTGCGGCGTCTGGTACATCGGCAAACTCGTAGTCGTCCTTCCTTCTGCGGGGAATGTATCTACCTGGGCCCCAATCCTGAGGAGCCTGGTTAACTGGGTGCATGATCGGAGGCAACGTGACTAGGCTGTTTCTGTCTATTCTGCTATCTCTTTCAACCTTTACCTGGTTCTGTATACCTCTTAATAGGTCTGGAACGGTGGTTGTATCGTATAGTCGCTTGCTGTCTTCTGCTAGCCTGGTTACAACAACGGGGTAGTCGTCATAACCATTCATAAGCTCGAATTTAGCGTATTGACTGTCTGCGTGGCTGCCAAGTTCTCTGTGGAAAATTGTTCTATAGATTCCCTCTGCACCGTCGTCAGGGTCAATCAATCTTTGAAAGCAGTGAATGATTTCAACGAGGTCATTGGATTCGTAGGCACCCTCTCTCAGCCCTTCGTTTCTACCTACCCCTTTTTCGCCGTCTATGATGTCTTGGCTTACACCAGAGTATCTCTGTATTACATCTTGAACGAAGTCAGCGTCCCAGTCGTCCGTTAGTATTTTGTTTTCTAGTTCTTGGGGAGTGTAATAACTCCTCCAGAAGCAGTAAGGGCTGCGCTGAGGGTCCGTAACATAAGAAGGGAAGAAAAAGTCTCCGTCGGGGGATAGTGTTTTTACGTCGGGGGCATCGATGCTTCGTTTGATTGTCGGAAGCTCCGCGTATCCAGTTTTTCTTAAATCCTTTAGCGCCTTTTTCCCTCTCTTGTCGGTTACGCCGTCATAGGCTGACTTGAGCCTATCGATGATAGCTTCGTCGTCGCCTTCTTCCATGAGGGTTCCAATCTCTGGAACTGCCTGAACAATTTGATCCAGGTTCAGCTTTTGAATAATTCGTCTATCTTCAATTAGCCATCCTACGTATGTAATTAGGACGCCCCTCTCAAGGAGGTAGTTTGCGCCCAGTTCCATTTCACGCATGAAGCGAGGTATGTATCCACTACTAACCATCCACTTCAAGAAACTGGATACTATTTTGGCTCGTTCTGCGTCCGTACCTTCGGTCGGAAACGCCCTGACGTTGGCCCTTTTAAGACTGGATACTAGTAGGGATACAAGTCTCGATATTCTTTCTTCAATGACGTGGGCCTCCATGTCACTGGCACCTTCCCACGGGAAAGCATCCGCCCCGTGCTTGCGTAGGTCCCTGCTCTTCCCAGGCCAGAAATTTCGCCTGTCGTCGTAGGAGTTCCTGCACTGGTCAAAGTATGACTCAAGTTCAGTTACTGTTTGATCGTAGGCATTTCTCAATGATCCTACGTCTGGTTCTTTACTAAGATATGTTAATGCTTCGGAAGCGTCGGTTTGCATACTTTTTGTGCTCGTTTAATGACGTTAAAAACGTAGTTCTTTGGGACACCTATCTTATCACATAATTTTTGTGACGGAATTTCACTGTAATCTACCATTAGACCTCGCCTCAAAAGCTCCCAGGCAAGAAGCCTATCCGTGTTTTCGTCTAGCCATTCTTGATTTAAAGTGATGTCTTCTTCTTGCATTAGGAACGATTTTTTTTCTTTACGTATCTGAACGTGGAGCCCTTGTTGTCTTTTATTTCTTCGATAGAAATGGCCTTGCCCATTAGGGATTCCTGGATGCCCCTCGGGACTACACAAGCTACGGTCTTTTTTATATCTTTTACCCTTACATAAACATAGCTCCGATTTGGGGCCAGCCTTACAACTTGACCATGATATTCGGCAGGGTGCAGTTCTTGGGCTAGGAGCAATCGATCCAGGATATCCTGACCTTCTTCGCTCACCCATGTCGCTTTTCCTTTGCCCGTCAGCATTTCTTCTTTCAGGTTTTCCCTTGCTATTTTGAAAGCTAGTTCAAAATCGAATTCATTTTCTTCAGCTATATGTATTAATTTTACCTTAGGCATTAGTATCCTTTATTTCTGGTATCAAGTGCATTTATGATACTAGGGTTGTAGTGGTCTGGTCCGTCGCCAGAGTTTATCATGCGCAGATAGCGCATTACGTCAAAAAAGTCCTTCAGTGCTTCGTCGTTTTTCCCGTTGCTATTGTAGTTAATTATGCTGTCCAGGGTGTTCTCGCAGCTTTCGTGCAGGTAGCACAAGGGCTTATTTGCTGCATCCACGCTGGCATTTGGATTGTAAGCGAACCATTCGTCCAGCGCTGCTATGCCCGTTTCCTCCATTACTCCGCTGCTAGGAATGAAGTCCATGCCGTGATCCGAGAATACCGTGAATAGATCCTCGTTGTTCTCGTTTTCCCTGGCGAAGTATCTGCTGTCCCCTACGCGCTCGTAGACCTCAATACCCATTTCTTCTTCTATTTCGCGGAACAACTCTACATAGGCGGCAATGTCAAAGCCGATCTTCTTCGAGGCTGGCCCGTATTTCCACCTGGGTTGACCGAACAGCGCCCATTCACCGTAGTTGTATCTGTCTGGCCACTCCCTAATGACGTATACTTCTCCTGCTTCATTTACAGCAGCCCAGATAGACACAAAGTTCCTGGCACCCGCAGGGTCCAAGACCTGGTAGCAGGTGAAGTCCTTCTTTGAGGTTACGTCGGGAAAGCGCATTCCGTGCTGATTCTCCTTATCTCCCAATACATTTACCGATGTACTGAACATAGGTATAAGGGAGGTCATGCTCTTCACGGGTATACCGTAAGCACGAACCATAATTTCTTCTTCGGACTGAGAAGCTAGATCCTTAGCGATTCTCGTGTAACCACCCCAAGGGTTTTCGTCGGAGTGCAGGTAGACAATCTTGGCGTCTCTCTCGCTGCAGGTCTGCACAACGGGTAGCTCCCTGTCCAGCAGTTCAGCGTATCTAGTCTCCTGTATCTCTGCCCCAGCTAAGTATTCAGCCACGAAGGGCGTGAAGCCGTCAATCGGTGTAAAACCAATAAGCATCTTGCTGTTTCGGGTAGCCAATCTGAACCTAAGGGTATTGACCAGGGTAGCGTCACCCAGGTATTCGTCCAACCAAGTCCCTATATTTATACCCTTCGGGTCCTTGAACCCGAACTCCATACCTTCTAGGATCGTCTGGTTATTACTGAACTGCGTGTAAGTCTTAAAATCTACCCGAGTTCTGGTGTCAGGGAAGATGAAGCTCTTGGCTGTGAAGCCATTCTGCATACTGTAGTTAATGTATCCCTCTATGCTCTTGGTCTTCTTCTTGAACTCCTTCGGCATCATTTCCCAGATTGCAGCTTGCTGCACCTTGATGCTAGTGTCTTCATTCTGGCTAAAGCATACAATGTGCCCGTCCATGCTTTCCTGGACGGCCCGCATGACCGCCTTGGCGCATCCTGTAGTCTTTCCACTTCTGTTGCCCCCTAGGACCAGTGCTTCATCCGAGGTTTCCAGGGCATCCTGGATCCGACTCCAACCCGCCAAGTTGAACCCGTATCTAAGTGGGTCTTCAACGCTAGCCTGGATTCTCTCTTCGTGCTGCTTGTGCAGGTTCTTCAGTAAACCTGGGTCCTTGTCCCAGAGCTTAACTATCTCTGCATCCGTCAGAGACGGCAGCATGGGGTGCTTAGTAAATATTAAGGACATTATTCGTCTTATTCATCTTCGTCGTCCCAGACGACCTCCACGGAGTCATCCTTGAATTCTAGGGCAGCTTCTCTCATAAGCATCCTAGCTACGGAAACGGTCGTGTAATCGGACTGCACTTCTCCTGATTCATCCAGGACAATGATCATATAATTAGGGTAGTATTCCCCCAGGATCTCCTTTAGCTTACCTAGAACTTCTTCGTCCATTAAGCATCCTCTTCTATGTCAATGACTTCCGCTTCTTCCGCCAGGGCAGCCTTGACCTTTGCAATCTCCTTGGCGTAGTCCTCGTCCGAGAAGGACTTGCGCTCTTCCACTATACTGGTAGCTTCGCCCCTGGCAGTGAGGGCTTCCCTACTAGCGTTGATCTTAGCTATTGAAAGCTCCTTTAGGTCCTTGAAGGATACCTGCATGTCTGGGTCGTTCTGCATTCTGTCTCGGACCTTCTCTATGAGGTCCTCCTCCAGGCTGGACATATTGACGTAGTTCCTGGCAGCTAGCTTACCCCCGAGTTCCTTGAACTTCTTAATGTGATCCGCGAACTCTACCATTATATGCACAACGGTATTCCTGGGGATCTTATAGTGCCGCACTATTCTAGTCTGGCTGTTGCCAGTGCTGAACAAATAAAGCACCTTGGCTACCTTCTCAGGATTATGCCTGGCTAAGGACTTCACCTTTCGGACCTGCATCTCCTCTGCGTATTCCTGCACGGCGGACCTGATGTCCAGCATCAACTCTTCCTCGATTTCATCGAAGGCATTTTTTTCTTCATTTTTGGGGTTGACTTCTTTCATTTGGTGCCGTAGGACTGCGTGCGTATGTTATAATACACCACAGAAAGCCTGTCAAGGGTTTTCAGACATAGTCCCTAGGGTAAGCCTTTTACGGTGCAAACGACCCTACAGATAGCATCTGACGCGACACAAAACGAACGCAGTCCAGCTGGATAAAGAACTGATAGGGATATTGGTTCTCTACCTGGGCTATGGGTTTGTTCCCCTGAATACATGAAGGGAACTATAAAATAACGCTGCAGTATTACGGATCACTTTTCGATAATACCTAGTCCGACAATACCTCGTATTGTCTACTACTGCATGCTTTGCTAATGGCGAAGCTGTATCTAAAAATCTATGCTAAAATACATCCATGACCTATAAAGAAAAAATTGCTAAGCTCAAAGACAAGGCATACAATGCCAGACCAGAGCAAAAGAAACGCAGAGCTCAACGTAATAAAGCCAGAAGAGCTGCAATCCGTAAATACGGAAAATCCGCCCTCCAGGGCAAAGATATAGATCATAAAGATGGTAACCCTATGAATGGATGCAAATCCAACCTAAGAGTTATGTCTATTAAGACTAACAGAGGAAGAAACAATCGACCTAGATAAAGCCCCCTTGAGGGGGTTTTTTTTTACGACGTAGTGAATGCATTACTGGATTGCTGCTGACTGCGATCGACTGACACCCCCACCCCTTTATGACAGCCAATCCTGCGCAAGCTATGCTGCTTCGCTATTATAGCATACTTGCTTGTATTGGCTCTCATCAATCGGGCTAATGCTGGGGCGACTTTCTATTAGAAAGTCTTATACGTATCATTTTGGGCAAATAAGTTATCGACCATTTTTTGAATCTGTGAAATAATCTAGTCAGCCAAGGCAGTCTGCCGAAGCACTAACAGAAAAAGAAAGTTCAAATATGAGTGGTTCTTACACCATCAAAGTCACATCATCCGTAAAGGATGCCATCCTCAAAGCAGTTGAATCAGAGCACGAAAGAGCTCATGAAGCCGCTTCACTGATCACCTTCAAAGCAGATGACTCCTTCGAGGAGTGGACTCGCGTCAACGAGCCAGAGTTAACTCGGCTCAAGAACGCGACTCTGCTTGCCACTGAGATCGGCTACAACTTCAAGTGGAAGTTGGTCGAGGAAGAAGATTCCGCTGAATAGCGACTGTTAGCTGACCTGCCCAGAGCAATCTGGGTGGGTCTTAACAATACAAGCTCCGCCAGAAATGGCGGGGTTTTTTTGTGCCTATGTATCTGGGTCTATCTACAAATTGGGGGGCATACAGGGGGGATACGGGGGCAAACGTGATAGCCAGATGAACAAAAAACTATTTATAGTTTGTGGCAAGAGCCACTATATAGTTTTTCTACATCTGGCTCTCATCACCTAGGGGCATTAGCTCAGCTTATTCTGTCACCTTTGCGCAGAACCTGTCTTACTGGTTACTTATGAGGGTTAAATTGCTCTCGGTTTGCTGTATATATTCCGATACACTCGGCATGCACGCACTGTGCACAATACAAACCAAACCAAAAAGAACATGAAAATACAAATCAATACCGAAGCAGAACTCGACATCGACGCACTAGCAGACGCCCTCGACTCAAGCATTGAGTCGAAGGTTGACGCTTTCGTCGATTCGGCAATCGATAACTACAATTTCTATGACATCGTTCGCGATCAAATCGGAGATATCGATCTCAGCTACGAAGTCAGCTCATGCATTGACGACAGAGACGACTTAGTCGGCAATGACGAAATGGTAGAGGTCGAATCGAGAATTACCGACCTGGAGGAGACAATCGCTCGACTAAGCCAAGCACTGCCGAACGCCGAGCTCGCTAAATCGATCACAGCGAACGAAGAGCTGCAAACGAAATACAACGAGCTAGAATCGAAGTTCAAGAAAATGGCGGGACTTGAAGACGTCTCGGATTACGAAAAGGATCAAATATAATTTGTTCAATGGTTCAAGGTGGCGGGTTTATCCCGTCGCCTTTTTTCGTGCAATTTTAAAACAAAACAAAAACCCAAACAGAAGCCCAAGGGAGGGCAAAAGATATGATAAAAATCACAGACACAACGGACAGAAAAATATACAATAGCCTTGATCGTTGGCTACAGCACGCAAACAGAGGGCAAGTCAAGGCGGGCAAGGTATGGTATGAAGAAGCGCAAGCATGGTGCCAAGAAACCGCGAACGAGTTCAAGATTGATCCTTACAAAGTCGCGGGCGTCTTGTCTGCACTTTCACCGAATAACAAATGGGAGCGCAACAAGCAAGATGCCTACAGCGTAATCAATGCGCACTGGTATGGATCTGGTGCGGACTCCGTCAAATGTTGCACTTACAACGCGAACAAGTTGAAAGCTTTCGCCATACTGGCGGACAAGGTTTCACTCTCGGAGAAGTCACCGAAGACGCACGCTTTCGCAATGAATGTCGGTTTGCTTTCACCTGATCACATCACAGCGGACAAGTGGCACATCCGAGCTTGCCTAGTTCGTCCAGAACAGGGCGTAACGGAAACCGCCGAGAGTTGCACGTCTGCACAATACCGCCGAATTGAAGCAGTGACTGTGAAACTTGCGCACGCAAACGAGCTCAAGGGATACGAAGCGCAAGCGATCATCTGGTGCACAATCAAGGACACTTGGGACAGGTAACAGCAAACCCTAGTCGGTATATCTGGCTAGGGTTTTTCTCGTGCATCAGCTATCACACATACAGAACGGAGCCCAAACCGAATAAAAGGGGGGACAATTTATTATGAAAACAGAACACAAAGAATACAGCAAGACAACTACCGAGCATCTCACACTTGAGAACTCGTTTGGAATCATCAGGGAAAATGCAGAAGTCAAACTCAACTGCACAGTCGGCATCAAGGACAGCACCTACGGGTGGTTTGAGATCTTTGACGAAGAGACGGGGGGTCATGACTGGCACGCCGAAGGCGGTCTCTGGTTCGACAACAAGGAAGTCACCGATTACGACGGGGTCTTCTCTCTGCCATCTGGCGTAATTGAGCTACTTAATGAAAAGGGCTACAACACAGAGGAGGTAGCAGGATGAAGGAGACAATACTCAGAGGGACAATCGCAAAGTTGGACATCGAGGTGCAGTCAGCACTCGACGAAACAGAACCGCACGATTACTACGAGAGACTGGTGCGGATAGAAGCACTGGTGAAGGAGTTGTCGCCGATGGCGAAGGACATAATGATCCTGTCGATGACCGCATACAATACTGGCTATACCGACGGAATGTCTGGGGACAACTACAAGTCGCCATACTCAACTAAAGATGAACGAAGTGCCGATTACGCTTTCGGCTTTCAAATGGGAACAAAGGAATACGAATCATGAAAACAAACATAGAAAAAGTAACTAGCGCGATGGACTTCGGTTCACCGCTGAATCAAGTAGTGATCCTCTCGGCAATTGAAAAATACTGCGAGCAGGTGTCGAAGATAGAAGAGCAACCCGAGAACTGGACTAATGGTCTGGTCTCCTGGGAGGCTTGGAAACAATCATGCAAGGACGTAGAAAGGAGGATCTTTGAATGAGAAGTTTCATACAGGTAGAACTAGAACTGCGAGGTAGAGAATGCTTTGCCGAGACCGAAGTCTACTGGAGGCTAAAGCACTGCGAGTGCACTTCCACCTTCGGGGACGACAAGAACTGCACTGAAAAGTGGGACGAAGTCGAGATTGAGTGCGTGGACATCTGCGCAGTTAAACTCCTCAATGACGCCGAAGACAGAGAACTTGACTGGCTCAAGGAGGAAGACATGCGGGGAATACTGATCCCGCTAACAAAAGAAGAACTGCGACTGATTGAAGATCTCGCAGGCGAACAACTAATGGAGGAAGAGATATGATGCCAGAAGGCGAACATAAAGAAGGGTGCATCGACGACATCACCAACATGGTAATGGACGAAGTCCGCGAAGTATTGGAAAAATACAAGATGCACTTCCCTGAGTGGGACAACGACGACGTGAACTGCAATCTGGACGACACGATCTACAGATGCATTCACTCCGAGGTCAGATACGCCCTGAACCCCGAGCCACACGAATACGTATCGCCCGACGAACACCTAAGCAACGCATTCTGCGACGCTATTAAAAAACAGAAAGGAAACAATGAGTAAAAAAACATATATATGCAGAGCATACGTAGGAGTAATAGTTGAAGCCGAGGATGAATTTGAAGCCGAGGCACTAGCAGGACTAGAAATGGACATTGGAGACATTGATTGGGAAGCTGAAGAGTCAGCTCCTGGGCATGACTACTTTACCGCACTACAGAACTACACAATAGAAGGAGGAAACAATGGGTAGATACTACAACGGAGATATAGAAGGTAAATTCTGGTTCGGACTGCAATCATCAGATGCCGCCGACAGGTTCGGCTCAGAAGGAACTTGGACGCACTTGGATTACTACTTCGACGAGGAAGAGTTACCTACTGTCGAGGCGGAAATCAAGAGCATTGAAGAGTCAGTCGACGTTAAGAAGATTGATGACTTCTTCGATAACAATAATAGTTACAACGACAAAAAATTGAAGGATGCGAACATTACCGAAGCTGAACTCAGTCAATACGCCGACCTGTATCTTGGTAGGCAGATCAGGGATTGCATAAAGAAAACAGGTGAATGCAACTTCACAGCAGAAATATAATAGAAAGGAAACAATGAGTAAAACATACGAAAAACCTATAGCTTTCGACGTGGATCAGCCCGTCTCGGGAGTGCGAAGATACACTGTCTACGCACGAAGCGAAGCAGAAGCCGTAGAGAAAGTTAAGTGCAACGACCTAGGTCGAAACGACACCGAGTGGTTTGAGGAATTAGAGTCCGATACCTGCTACGTGGTCGATGCCGACGAATCAAACATACTAGAGATACAATGAAAAATATAACAGAGATAATGGAAACAATACCCGAGATAGAAGATATGGCTAAGCAGTTGTTCGGAGAAGAACCCTTCACTTACTTCAGCGAGGTCAGGCGACTGCTGAAGGAGGAGGGCTCAGTCCGAATGCTAGCGCAGACTGACGGGCAATACACCGCGATAACGCACGACGACGTTCTAGCGCACTTCACCGACGAAGGGTTCTTGACGGACTGGAATGCGCCTAATGACATGCCAATGGAAGACAGTCTAGAAAGGCAACGGCTCTTCATGCTGGAGCTGGACAAGGTCTTCGTGAACTTAGGACTGCAGTCAGGTGAGGAGGTGCAGGGTGCTTAGGGCTCTTGGAGATGCCTTCGATCTGCTTCTGGTCGTTGCAATAGCCATAATAATTCTAAGCAACATGAAGTGACGGCATCGCCGAGAAATTAGATTAAAAACAGCAAGCTCTTTAAGCCTTGACAATCAGGGTTTAAAGGGCTTTTTTTTGGGCTATGGAAAAACTCAACGTATATCCAGAAGGGGGGGCTAACCTCTTAGAGCCCGATGCAATGGTGTCAGTAGTCCAAGGAGACAGCATTCAAGAGAAGATGGTATCGCAGTTGGCAACTGGCGATGTTTACACGACTAGAATCAAAAGGGAAATGCACAAGCGCACAGTCAAGCAGTGCATAGAGCAGATGATAGCTAGGAAGATATCGGTAACGTATAAGTTCTTCCCTTGCTGTTACCTGGTGATAAGTCACATCACAAAGGGAGAGATTCTGAACTTCCCAATAGAAGAAGACCTCGATGTAGACGACATACAATACATATTTAATTACGTCCTGGACTGCATAGAAGAGGACGAGCTTTGATGCGAGGTCAGAAGGGTCAGACATACCAAGATTGGGTGGGGACGGAGTCCTGGGCTGACGGGCAGGAGACGGAGGCGTCCTTCGGCAAACTCCTGGAGGAGAGATACCCAGGCGCTAGACCCGCGACCCTAGCCGAGCAATACATGCACATTGACTGGGTCTGCTCTGCGGGTAGCATAGACGTCAAGGCGCTGAAACGTAAAAGCAGAACAGGGGCCAAAACGGAGGACTTCATCTGGCTGGAGTTCAAGAATAACAAGGGGGACAAGGGCTGGCTCTACGGACAGCAGGATTTCATAGCCTTTGAGTGCATTGATCACTACATGGTAATCCGAAGGGAGCACCTACAAAATTTAGCCGAGGAACTTTGCGATACAAATAAAAGTGTTGCAACCGCCTCGGATGCCCTATACAAGGGCTACACAAGAAGCAACAGGGATGACCTCATCTCGATGATTCGCAGATCAGATCTGCTTAAAATCCAATACACCAAACTAAATAAGATATGTCGCACTTCTACAAATACAACAAAGGCAACCCCATCTTCCTCGAGGATGTAGCAACCCCAGCTCAAGCAAAGAAAATACAGGGGGCATGGCCTTCGGTCACAACTGTCCTGGGAATAATCAAGGATCCATTTCTTGACAGCATCTATAAACCCATGAAGATCACTGAGTTAGCTAGGGAGATGCCTGGCATGCACTGGAGAGGCATAGCGGACTTGACCTACGGCACCAGGGAAAGCCCCGTTACGGGAGAGCAGATACCTTCCTCCGAGTTTGGGACAGCCGTGCACAAGCGCATAGAGGACTTCGTCCTGGCGGACATGGATGCCAGGTTACCATCAAATAAGACCCCCTGGGACGGATGGGCTCGTCCGTTCATAGATTGGTATATTGACAACGACGTAACTCCAGTTGCCGTAGAGCACATGCTGGGCGAAGGGACAGTCAAGATCGTAGGTAGCGTTGACTTCATCGGCAAGGATGCCTCTGGTGAAGCGTTCCTGGCTGACTACAAGTGCAGAGCCAACTGCAAGGGGACGGGAAAGTTCTACCCCAAGGACCTGTATCAGTTGGCTATTGAATCCTGGATGCTTTCCAAGCGAGCCAAGATGGACTACATACCTGGGTGCATATCAATTTGTATTGATTGCGACACCAAGAAGCATTATCACAAGGTCTGGAACCCAGAGCAGATTCTCGAGGGCGTTGAAATCGCAAAGCTCTGCAGTAAACTATATTGGAGAACCAGAATGAAATGACATTGATAAGCCTTATACTAATTTTAATACAGGTAGAAAGCGCTGGAGATGATCTAGCAATAGGGGACAATGGCTTAGCCTATGGTTGCCTGCAAATGCACAAAGCCTACGTCCAGGACGCCTCAGAATACGCAGGGAAGGACTGGAAGCATGAAGACGCCTTCGACCGAGAAACAAGCATAGATATATTTATTGCTTACGCCTCAAGATACGCGACCGAAGATCGCATAGGGAGACCCGTTACAGTTCAAGACATAGCTCGGATACACAACGGCGGACCAAATGGATGGAAGAAGGAATCAACGAAAGCATACTGGCGGAAAGTGAAATCCCTTATAATAAAAGAAAAAAACAAAACAATCATAGCAAAATGTATAGACTAAATTATCATCCAGAGAAAGAAGAAGAAAACCTATTTGGTCTAGCCGATGAAGCTGTTATATTTCATGGGCTAGAAAAGTGCATCACTGGCATGGACCAATTCGGTTACGCGGTCTATGACTACCTCAGAATGATTGACGTCTTCACTGAAGATGGAATGACGAACGAAGAGGCGGAGGAGTGGATTGACTTCAACGTGGCATGCGTGAATGCTGGCAGAGGATTCGTCATTCATTACCCCAAGCTGTGAATCAATACTTGATAAAGTATATGAGATTTGATATGCCAGAAGGTTACATTGGGTCCGCAATCAAGTGGGCAAGAACGAAGAACGACGCAGTTAAACTAATCCTTAAAAAACTACCAGACTCCCAGGGGTATTGCATTTTCAAGCGAGGCGGAGGAGGAAAAATAATATCAATAGAACAGATAGAACAAATATGAAACTACCAGACTCAGGAAACAGATCAAACTTTAGCACTGGAGCAGTGCGAGATGCAATGCGAGGCAAGGGGTTACCCAGTCTAATTCCCGTTAGCGCACTCAGGGCCGTAGCCAGGCGCTTTGAAGACGGCGCAGAGAAATACGGAAGGGATAACTGGAAGAAGGGTATCCCTGTCTCAAGATACGTGGACAGCATTAACAGGCACCTATGGCAATTCATGGAAGAGGATCGCGCAGAGGATCATCTGTCCGCTGTAATCTGGAATGCCATGTGCCTTTACGAGACAAAAAACAGGATTGACAAGGGGGAATTGCCCAAGGATCTTTATGACTTATGATAACAAAAACACAAAAGAAGAACGAGAAGAAGCGCAAGCTGGACAAGGAAGAGTCAAAGCACAGGAACGTATTCAATCATAAGGTTCCTTCCTCCCCGAAGGAGGTCCGAGTTTTAAAGCGTCATGCTCAGTCTTTGATACACCGCCATAGAATTCTTAGTTGCAGGATAAAAAGACTCAAGAGGCAGAAGGCGTCAATGAACCAAGAGTTAGATGAAATCGCAAAATGCATGAGCTTAACTTACGAAAGGGGAAGTAGCTCAGCTGGATAGAGCATCGGTTTTCTAAACCGAGGGTCGCAGGTTCGAGTCCTGTCTTCCCTACCACATTATGAAATATATAACTCAAAGCAGGCTCTCCGAATGGAGAAAGGCAAACGAACCTAAGAGGTGCCCTATAAGCCAAGGTAGCATGCACGACACTGTAGTGGATCATTGTCACGCAAGCGGGGAAGTAAGAGGAGTTCTGCACAGGCAGAGCAACGCCTTCCTGGGGAAGGTGGAGAACGCATGGAAGCGATACGCATGCAGGAGCGCAAATGTGTCTCTACCAGAAGCACTTAGGCGCATGGCCGACTGGATTGAGTTCAGCAGGACAGGATTGTTGCACCCCATCGGGGCAACTCAATTGCAGAAAAGATTCAAGCAGAAAAAAAATCAAGAACAGCTGGAAATTTTACTTGACCTCGGTGTAGACGTTGTCAGCATGGATGCAAGCAACTCGGATAAGAGATCCAAGTTGTATAGAAAACAAATAACAAAAACCAAGTATGACTAAAGCAAGTACGAATACAAATATACGTAAGAAGCTACAGAGGATACAATCCTCTTTGAAAGCCCCCAAGGGGCAGACCAATAAGTTCGGTGGATACAGTTACCGATCCTGTGAAGATATCTTAACTGCTCTTAAGCCTCTCTTGATCATTCAAGAGTGCAGTATCGTCATAGGTGACGAGCTGGTTGCCCTGGAGGGCAGAGTTTTCGTGAGGGCCGTAGCTAGACTTCTTGACAACGACACGGATGATGCAATCAATGCAAGCGGTTTTGCTGAGCACGCCGTAACTAAGAAGGGCATGGACCAAGCGCAGGTTACTGGCAGTGCTAGTTCTTACGCTCGCAAATATGCACTGAATGGACTTTTTGCTATCGATGACGCAAAGGATGCTGACGCAACCAATGATCATGGAAAAGCATCAAACAAACCCAACACTAATAACAAAAAGACAGAGGAGCTGTTTTAATTATGCCAGAAAAATACGATAACACTAATAGCGGAGCTATATTCAAAAACAAATACAAGGAGAGCGACAAGCACCCAGACTTGACTGGTCCTCTCAATGTAGAAGGTGTTGAATATAACATCGCCGCATGGAGCAACGTGAGTGATTCTCAGGGTAAATACCTGAAGATCAGCATCAGCAAGAAGGAGGACAAGGGAAGTAAAGTCCCTTCGGCTTCCGCTAGCGGTTCTACAGACGAGCCGTTCTAAGCTGATCACGGCTTAATGATTCTGGGGAGGGGGTTATGCCTCCTCCCCTTTTTTGACCAACAAACAAAACAAGAAATGATACCACAAAATACAGAAGCAGAAGAATGCCTTCTTAGCAGTTTCGTAACTGCAGGGGGAGCGAGCAAGTTTGATGAAGTGGCTACAATGCTAGAAGCATCAGATTTTTATAAGGTAGAGAATCAAATCATATTCAAGTGCATGCGCCAGATCGTAGTATCTGGTAATGAGCTGGACGAAATATCATTGTCCGAGGAACTCAAGAAGGACGGCATGCTGGATGAAATCGGTGGCATAGCGGGGATGATGGAGCACGTCAATAAGACGGGCATGGTCCAGGTTAAGATGTGTGCTGAAATAATAAAGGAGAAGTCCAACCTTCGCCAGCTGATCAAGCAGTTCAGGTCCAGCGTTGAAGAGATGCAGTCCGAAGTGAAGGACAGCAAGGAAGTCTCCTCGGAAATTGAGAGCCTCCTTCTGGGTCTTAACGACATGTCCGATTGCGACAAGAGTGTCAAGTCCGCCCTAGCCGAGATACAGGAGGAGTTCGAGAGCATGCTGGACGGGAGCTACGAAGCTGACGTAGTCAAGACGCACATCGATCACCTGGACATCAAACTGCACGACGGAGGCATATGCATGGGGGAGGTTTGCGTTATCGCGGCTCCTACGTCCTGCGGTAAGTCTCAGTTGGCTCTGAACATAGCTAGCAGGGCCGTGGACAGGCAGGGCATATCCGCCTTCATATTTTCATTTGAGATGCCCCAGAAGCAAGTTCTCAAGCGAATGATGCACTCTATGTCGGGGGTTAACCCCAGGAACATAAAAGCTGGATTGATAACTGAAGACGAAAGAGAGAAGGTCCGTCAAAGCAGTAAAGCTGTAGAGGGCATGAACATCTTTACCAGTCACAGCGTTCGCAATGTTGAAGATCTAATG
>VMHT01006621.1_pt1 | contig 39282 bp, 49 predicted proteins | sample 4693611 | NCBI WGS metagenome assembly VMHT01 (sample SAMN12280063, study PRJNA550983) | marine metagenome | isolation source: seawater sampled from same location over 5 years 0.02-0.2 micron viral filtrate | place: USA: collected off the coast of southern California halfway between the port... ...
CATGATAAACTATCTTACAAGCCTGTACAAACTACTTGACAAGCATGGGCTGATGGATTACAGTGACTATCCCAAGGAGTTGTTTGATGTTGAGGAGAGTGAATCCAGTGGCGAAGTCCCTATTGCAGACGCACAGGCGTAGGTCACAGGTAGTACCCAACAAGAAGAAGTACGACAGGAAGAAGGACAAGAAGAAGGATGAGAAACAAGTACGATGATGCCTACATCATGGGCTATCACAATGGCTATCATGCCTTGACATACGACAACCAGTATGATAGTAATGAACAAGCTCAGTACCACATCAAGTTTAAGCATGGGTACACAGCAGGTAAAATGCAACGAGTGAAAGAGGAACGAGAAGATGTTGACAAAAGCTGAACTGAATACCATCATGAGCATGAAGGAGGCAATGGACTAATGATTATCTTGACAGTATTTGTGGGCTTGTTTATGTACGACAACGCAGAGTTTATGTCTGATGTACAGGACAAGCACCAGCAGGGGTACGAGTTTGCCTACGTAGGTAAGCAGGAGGTACGCCCAGATGTACCTAGCATACCACTAGGTGATAAGATTTACTTTAGCATGGAGAAGTAGTATGAGTATGGGGTTCAAGACTTGCCCTCACTGCAACGATGGTGAGGCAGAAGCATTGTATGCTGTTGATGACAAGATACAGTGGTTCTGTAACGAGTGTAGTGCTGAGTGGTTAGAAGAACCAGTACTATACGAAGTAGTAACACGTCAGCAGCAGTGGATGCTAGAAAACTATGGTGAGGAATGATTGATCTAATCATGTATGGAATCATGGCTGGTCTGTTTGCAGTAGCAGTCTATGGTTACTTCACCAACTTAGAAGAAGTTGTTGGTAAGCAGATGATCCTTATGATCCTACTGGTACTAACAGGTGTAGTAGGTATACTAGATAGTAATCTTTAGGGGGTGTAGGCATGAGGGGAACTTTAGAAACTCAGTTGTCTCTGGAACAGGAGATGATTACAGCAGGTATCGACAGGTACAGGAAGACAGTTGACAAGGCTGTAACAAGTAAGGCAGAGTCAAGAACCCAGCATGGACAGGCAATCGTAGCACGTACAGTGACTGCTGTTGCTGATGGCATCAAGGAATTTATCTTGACACCCAAGTCAAACAGGGATATAACCTACAAGTACGTCAAGGACATGGACGTAGAGGAAGTAGCTTTCCTGTCTCTGATTACCCTGATTGATGGTATCTCCGTGCGACAGGGGCTGTTGTTCTTGGCTAACAACATTGGCTCTGCTCTGGAGATACAGGACAGACTAGACAAGTGGATAGCAGAAGAAGGTTCAGTAGCTAGTAACACCATCAAGCTTGCCCTGAAGAAGGGCGTGGGTGCTAGACGCTACGGCCTGACACACAAGATGAATAAGGACGGACACAAACACACAGAGTGGAGTAAGTCTGATCGCATCCACGTAGGCTGTCGAATGGTGGACGTAATTGTACGCACCACAGGACTGATAGAACTAGAGAAGCAACGACTAAAGAAGACCAAGACTACCACCATTGTCAAGGCTACCAAAGAAACCGAAGAGTGGATCAGGGGTTTCAATGAGTACGCTGAGACTGCAAGGCCACGCTTTGCACCCTGTCTGATAGTCCCAAAGGATTGGACTAACGTGACAGGTGGTGGATACTACAGTGATTATATACCTGAGTTACCAATCGTGAGGCGCAGATGAGTGTAGGCAAACAGTTACGCAGACTAAGCGAAGTAGACTTGAGTGAAGAGTACTCCTGTCTGAACGCACTCCAACGCACAGCATGGGCTATCAACCAGCCAGTGCTTGACGTAATCAGAACAGCATGGGACAATGGACAAGAGTGGGGCAAGCTACCAGCTAGGGATGACCTGCCCCTGCCTAACTACCCATTCGACAAGGAACCTAAGGAACTGGTTGGGGAAGAGAGGGAGGATTTTCTTGCATGGTCACGCAAGCGAAATGCTATCTACTCCTTTAACAATCGTAGCGTGAGCAAGAGAGTACAGGTTGAACGTACACTGCAAGTAGCAGAAGAGTATGCACAGCATGATGAGTTCTATTATGTCTGGCAGAATGACTTCCGTTCTCGCAAGTACGCAAGCTGTACCTTTCTCTCTCCTCAATCAGCAGACTGGAGCAAGTCCCTCCTGACTTTCAGGAACGGAGTTGCTATCAACAACTGGGATGACGCACGATGGTTGTGCATCCACGGTGCTAACCTGTATGGCAATGACAAGGTTACACTCAATGAACGTGAGGGTTGGGCATGGAACATCTCTGATGAGATACTACGTGTAGCTGATAACCCTTACGACAACCAGCTATGGCTGGAAGCTGACAAGCCCTACCAATTCTTAGCGTGGTGCTTTGAGTTTGCTGGTCTGATCCGGCAGGGCTGGGGGTTTGTGTCTAACCTACCTGTCAGCGCAGATGGTAGCTGCAACGGCTTGCAGCACCTGTCAGCTATCCTACGCGACAATCGTGGGGCTAGGGCTACGAATCTACTACCAGCCCCTGTGCCTCAGGATATTTACAGTGAGGTAGCTGATGAGACACTAGCACGTATCAAGAAGGACAGCCACGACATGGCTAGAAAGTGGCAGGAGTTTGGCGTCTCTCGTAAGATTACCAAGAGGCCAGTAATGATTGTACCTTACTCAGGAACCAAGCACTCTTGTCGTTCCTACATTGAGGAAGCGATGGAAGAACAGATAACAGACACAGGGTTCAACCCCTTTGGTGATGACCTGTTCCCTGCCAGCGTATACCTCTCCAACTATGTGTGGGACGCAATCAGTGACGTGATTGTATCTGCCAGTAAGGTGATGGACTACATCAAGAGCATAGGAGATGTGTATGCAGACATGAATAAGCACATGGAATGGGTGACACCTACAGGATGGGTGGTGCTACAGTCCTACAACAACACCACAACCAAGCGCATCAAGACCCACATCAATGGTGAGGTAGTCAAGCTCAACATGCTGGAGGAGCAGTCCACAGTATCGAAGAGGCGAACAGGTACAGGCAGTAGTCCAAACTTCATCCACTCTCTGGATGCTGCTGCCATGACCAAGACTATCAACCAGTGCAGAGGGTACAACATGAATGACTTTGCAATGGTACACGACAGCTATGGCACTCACAGTACACACATGCCAAAGATGTCCAACATCATACGCGAAGAGTTCGTGAAGATGTACGAGGAGCATGATGTCTTGACGGAACTCAGGGACCATGCTATACACTTGCTAGGCACAAGGGACATCCCTTTGCCACCAGCGATGGGTGACTTAGACATACGCAATGTACTACATTCTGAATACTTCTTTGCATAGTCCTAAAGTACCCCTATTGCCTTTTAACAGAAAGCTGAAGGAGATAAGATGCTTTACATTAAAGGAACGGCTCAATGGGCGAAAGTTTTTGAGCCAGATACTAAGTTTGTTCCAGAAGGTCAGTACTCAATCAAAGTAGTTGTACCAGCAGAACAAGCAGCCGAAGCGTGTGAACAACTAGACAGCATGGCACAAGCCAAGCTTGCTGAAGTTGTCAAGGAGCAGCCTAAACTCAAGGCAGTCCTGTCCACGTCACCTGCCTATCAGGTTGAATACGATGATGACGGAAACGATACAGGCAATGTCGTATTCAATGTAAAACTCAAGGCAGTCATCACTCGCAGGGATGGCACTAAAGCCACACAGAAACCACTTGTTGTGGATGCCAAGCGTACTCCGATGGATGGCTCAACCCTCATTGGTAATGGCTCTACTGTGAAGGTAGCTATTGATACCTATCCTTACATGATGCCAGCAACCAAGACTGTTGGCGTTTCCCTACGTATGAAGGGTGTACAAGTCACAGACCTCGTACCCTATGGTGCGTCTGCTGCCTCTATCTTTGACGAGGAAGATGGTTATGTGTCCAGCGCAGTAGCCAAGGACGATAACGCTGACGTGTTCAACGAGGAAGATGGCAATCAAGATGTCGAAAACGAAGGGGACTTTTGAAGAGGCCGTGCTTTCTGACTTAGATAGTAGAGGCGTTCCATACCTGTATGAGCCAGATAAGCTGGCCTACTACGTGGAACGTCACTACATCCCTGACCTAAAGCTAGGCACTATGATAGTGGAACTGAAGGGGTACTTCAGGCAAGACAGCCAGCGTAAGATGAAGGCAGTCAAGGCACAGTACCCTGACATGGATGTACGCTTTGTATTCCAGAAGGCTAGTGCCACTATTCAGGGAGCTAAGAAGAGAAAGGACGGCACTAAAATGACGTGCGCTGAGTGGGCAGACCGTAATGGCTTTGTCTGGAGTGAAGGTACTATTCCTGAGGAGTGGTTGACATGAGTATTATTGATACAACAGAAGAGATTGTATCAGAGGTAGACTTGCAAGCTGAGTTTGGCAAGGATGGGTTGAGTTTCTCTATCTTTGTAGATGAAGCAGAGTTCCATGAATCAGTGGACTTTGATGACATGGCCTACCTCATGGTACATGATGAGGACAAATATCCTGACCCTACCCTTATTAGGATCATGGATGGGTTACGCACGATGGCTTCAATCATAGAGGAAGAACTAGATGAGCGACAGCAGCGAGTTCCTTAGGCATGAGCCTTGTCCTCACTGTGGCAGTAGTGATGCTAATAGTCTGTTTTCAGATGGGCATTACTACTGCTTCTCTTGCGAAACATACACCCCTGCACCTGACAATGGAGAGATTATGTCTACGTTTGAAACACAAGATACTATCTTCCTTGACCTAGAGTTCAGGGAACTGAAGAAGCGTGGCCTCTCTCATGACACTTGTACTAAGTGGGGCTATGGGGTATCCACCTACAGAGGACAAACAGTTCAGGTGGCTAACTATCGTGACTGTCAGGGAACACTGAAGGCACAGAAGGTTAGGTTTCCCAACAAAGACTTCTCCGTTGTCGGAGACATCAAACAGGCTGGTTTGTTTGGTGAACACCTGTGGCGTGATGGTGGTAAGTTTGTTACTATCTGCGAGGGTGAGGTGGATGCTATGTCTGTCTCCCAAGCTAATGGTAATAAGTGGCCCACAGTTTCCATCCCCTCAGGCTGCAACAGTGCAAAGAAAGCTATCGGCAAGTCTATCGAATGGCTCAGTAAGTTTGACTACGTAGTTCTATGCTTTGACATGGATGAGGTAGGGCAGAAGGCAGCACAGGAATGTGCTTCAGTTCTACCACCTAACAAAGCTAAGATCGTCAGACTGCCTGAACCATACAAAGATGCAAACGAAATGTTGGTGGCTGGTAAAGTCAGAGAGCTTATTGATTCTCTGTATGAGGCAAAGGTGTTTCGCCCTGATGGTATCGTAGCTGGTACTGAGGTGTGGGACATCATCATGCAGGACGATGACAAGGACTCTGTATGCTACCCCTTTGAAGGTCTTCAGGACAAGACAGGGGGCTGTCGTAAGGGTGAGATCGTCACGCTGACAGCAGGTTCTGGCATTGGTAAGAGCCAGTTGGCACGTGAGTTTGCTCATAACTTTGTCAAGCATGGTCAGACGCTGGGCTACATTGCACTTGAGGAGAACGTGAAGCGTACTGCTCTTGGCCTTATGTCCATCGAACTGAACAAGCCCCTACACCTGAGGCAGAACGATGTACCAGAGGAAGAGATGCGTCAAGCTTTTGACGCTACTGTAGGCTCTGGTAGGGTGTACCTCTATGACCATTGGGGTAGTACCGACAGTGACAATCTTCTATCCAAGATACGTTATCTGGTGCGTGGTTGTGGCTGTGACTACATCATACTAGACCACATCAGTATTGTTGTTTCTGGTATGGAAGGTGGTGATGAGCGTAGGCTCATTGACAATACAATGACTAGACTAAGGGCTTTGGTAGAGGAGTTGAACTGTGGCATGATACTTGTGTCACACTTGCGTAGACCTTCTGGTGACAGGGGGCATGAGGATGGCGCACAAACTTCTATGTCACAGCTACGTGGTTCTGCTGCCATTGGTCAGCTATCGGATATGGTAGTAGGCTTGGAACGGAACCAGCAAGACACAGACAATCCTCACGTCAGTCAGGTCAGGGTTCTCAAGAACCGATGGTCAGGCGAAACTGGATTATGTTGTTCACTAGCATACAGCCAAGAGACAGGCCGTATGGTGGAGACTATCTTTGAAGAAGAGGTAGAGGACGACATAGAATTTTAGCTAGTGCGGAGACACAGCATGGATTTAATATTTGACTTAGAAGCAGACAACCTACTAGATGATGCCACAGTAACGTGGTGCATCGTGGCTAGGGATGCTGACACAGATGAGGTACACACCTTTGACCCCGACAGTATCAACGATGGACTAGAACTACTCAGTAAAGCTGACACCTTGATTGGTCACAACGTCATTGACTATGACTTGCGACTGCTCAAGAAGCTACACGACTTTGAGTATGATGGTCATGTCCTTGACACATTGGTATACTCTAGAACTATCTGGCCTGATGTCAAAGAGATTGACTTCAAGCTACACAAGCGAGGGAGCTTCCCTCAAAAGTTGATAGGCAGTCACTCGCTCAAAGCGTGGGGCTACAGACTAGGAGAATTAAAAGGTGATTTCAATAGTGGCAGCGAGAGCTTTGCAGCATACACCACTGAGATGCTCGACTACTGTATCCAAGACACAGCAGTCACAGAAAAACTTTATCGTAAAATTGTGGAGAAAAATTTTAGCCAACCTGCCCTAGACCTAGAGACAGAGTTACACACTCTCCTCATCAAGCAGGAAGAGCTAGGGTTTACCTTCAATGTTAAAGAAGCCCAACGCCTGTACAGCACACTGGCACAGCGTAGGACAGACATTGAGGATACACTGCAAGCAACCTTTGAGCCTACCATCGTAGAGCTAAAGACAAAGACTAAGACTATCCCCTTCAACCCTGCCAGCCGACAGCAGATTGCTGACCGACTGATGAAGCGTGGTTGGAAGCCTGAGGCTTTTACCGACAGTGGTGAGCCTAAGGTAGATGAGACTGTCCTGTCTAACATCGACATGGAAGAGGCCAGACTGCTTAGTGAGTACCTGATGCTGAACAAACGTATTGGTCAGTTGTCTACAGGCAAACAGGCATGGCTGAAGATGGAGAGAGAAGGCAAGCTACATGGAAGAGTTAATCACATGGGGGCTGTTACTTCTCGCTGTACCCATTCTAATCCTAACTTGGCTCAAGTGCCTTCCGTATCTGCTCCGTTTGGGAGAGAGTGTAGGGAACTATTCACTGTTCCGTCAGGCTATAGTCTACTTGGTGCTGATGCTAGTGGCCTTGAGCTACGCTGTCTCGCTCATTATATGGCTGCATATGATGACGGTGCCTATGCTGATGTTGTTCTAAATGGTGACATTCATACAGCAAACCAACAGGCTGCTGGCCTAGAGTCGCGTAACCAAGCCAAGACATTCATCTATGGATTTCTTTATGGTTCAGGCGATGAGAAGACAGGCAAGATCATAGGTAAGGGTGCGAAGGAAGGTAAGGCAATCAAGAAGAAGTTCCTTGCTAAACTCCCAGCCCTCAAGTATCTCAAGGATGCTGTGGCTAAAGCTGCCGATGATCGTGGGTGGGTCAAGGGATTGGATGGGCGAATCATTCCTATCCGACACAGCCACGCTGCACTGAACACTCTACTACAAAGTGCTGGTGCTATAATCTGTAAGACATGGTACGTGTACATTGCACGTGAAATCAAGGAAGCAAACTTGGACGCACAGATTGTAGCGTTCATTCACGATGAGGTTCAGTTAGCAGTAAAGGAAGGGCAGGAGGATGAAACAGGGCGACTTATTCAAGACTGTATGCGAGAAGTCCAACGACGCTTTGGATTCAGATGTCAACTCGACAGTGATTACAAGTACGGACGCAACTGGGCAGACACGCATTGATGCAGTTATGTGTAACGTGTGTGACACTGTGCAGCCTGTGGCTAACTTCAATGTCCTAGCCACAGGAGAGATCAAACGCAAGTGTCGCTCATGTAAGAGTGGTCAACAGAAAGTAGTGAGGAAGTTAAAGAAAGAGAACAAGTATCCAGACAAGGATTACTGCTGCCCCATCTGTGCAAGAAACATGGATGAGATAGGTAAGTATGGTCAACCCATCCTTAGTACATGGGTTCTAGATCACTGCCACGATACTGACACGTTCAGGGGTTGGCTGTGTAGTAACTGTAACACAGGGTTAGGTGGGTTCAAGGATGACTACAGTAAAATATCCAGAGCCTATGACTACCTCATACGACATAGGATGAAGCATGGACTTTGATTTCTTTTTTAAGTTGGTACTCACTGCCTCTTTCTTTGGCGTGTCAATCTGTCTCTGTATCAAGTGGATTGTAGAATCCTACTTAGATTACATTCAGGTGACTAATGGTATCAAGGTACTCACACTGACAGCTATGAAAGACATAGAACGGAACGAGAGAAAGGATATAGACGATGACCCTACTGCTTATTGATGGCGACATAATCGCATACAAGGCTGCTGCATCAGCAGAGACACCAATGAATTGGGGTGATGGTTTGTGGACTTTACATTCCTTTGAGGATGATGTGGCTATCCGATTGGATGACCAGATTGACAAGCTGGTAGACGAGGCACCAGTACAGGATTGTATTGTGGCGTTGTCTGACAAAGAGAACTATCGCAAAGAACTTGCACCTTACTATAAGGCTAATAGAAGCAAGACACGCAAGCCCATGCTTTTACAGTGGGCAAGAGAATACCTAGCCAGTAAGTACAACACAGTAATATATAGGAGATTAGAGGCAGATGATGTCTTGGGGATATTGGGTACTGCGAATCCAGATACTATTATCTGGTCTGAAGATAAGGACTTACTTACTGTTCCAGCAAAGCACTGGATTAATGGTGAGGTTGTTACAGTCACTGAGGAAGAAGCTAACTACCATTTCTTTTACCAGACTTTGGTTGGGGACAGTACAGATAACTACGCTGGCTGTCCAACTGTTGGTCCCAAGACTGCTAATAAACTTCTCGCTAATGGTGTTACATGGGATGTCGTTGTTGATGCGTACAAGAGTAAAGGTCTATCTGAAGAAGTAGCTCTAGAGAACGCACGACTAGCACGTATCCTACGTGATGGTGAGTATGACACAGACACGGCAAAGGTGACGCTATGGCAGACCAACTAAGACATGAGGAATACATGAGGCAGATGAAAATGAAAGAAGAGTGGGTTGATGTAGTAGAGCCAGCTAAAGATATGGTTAATAGTCCTGCCCACTACGCCGACAGTGGTATTGAGACTATCGACTACATTGTAGATGTGCTTGGTGAGTACGAGGCTATCAGCTATTGTCATGGTAACATCATCAAGTATACTGGTTCTCGTCTATGGAAGAAGGGCAATCCTATTGAGGATGCTAAGAAAGCTCGTTGGTACATGGACAAGATGATTGAACTATTGGAAAAGACAGAAGGGGTAAACTGGTAATGCTAAACTTTTATGAGTATCAGCTTGGAGCTTTGAAGACAGCAGTATATCCAAAGAAGTACGCTGTATCGTACCCTGCACTAGGACTGGCTGAAGAAGCAGGTGAGGTTTGTGGTAAGATTGCCAAGATGATGCGCGATGAGATACCATTGAAGGATCAGCGCAAAGCTATCGAAGCAGAGATGGGTGATGTACTCTGGATGCTGGCAGCACTAGCACATGATTGTGGTCTGTCCTTGCAGACTATTGCAGAGATGAATATAGAAAAACTAAAGAAACGACAACAGGCTGGCACACTACACGGCGAAGGGGATGACCGATAATGGACTCATATCAATCTTACATACACGCATCTAGGTATGCTAGATGGCTAGAAGACAAGGGACGTAGGGAAACTTGGGAGGAAACTGTAGACCGTTGGTGGAACTACATGACTGATAAGTTCCCTGCCCTAGAGCAGAGACAAGATGTCAAGGTAGCTATCCACGACCTTGAGGTTGTACCCTCAATGCGTACTATTATGACAGCAGGAGAGGCACTAGATAGAAACCATGTAGCTGCTTACAACTGTAGCTTTCTTGCTGTAGATGACCCTAAAGCATTTGACGAAGCTCTACTTGTCCTGATGTGTGGTACTGGTGTTGGCTTCTCTGTTGAGCGTCAGTTTATCCAGAAGCTACCTGAAGTACCTGCCGACTTGCATGAGACTGAGGAGGTTATTGAGGTAGCTGATAGTAAAGAAGGCTGGGCAAAGGGACTGCGCCAGCTTATCTCTCGCCTATACGCTGGAGAGATTCCCAAGTGGGACACCTCTAAGATTCGCCCTTCTGGTGCTAGGCTCAAGACCTTTGGTGGTAGGGCATCAGGACCAGAGCCTCTAGAAAACCTGTTCAAGTTTGCTATCAACCTGTTCACCAAGGCAGCAGGACGTAAGCTCAACAGTATAGAGTGCCACGACCTCATGTGTCAGGTAGCTGCTGCTGTTGTGGTAGGTGGTGTACGTAGGTCAGCCATGATTAGCCTATCCAATCTCAGCGATGACCGTATGCGTCACGCTAAGATGGGCAACTGGTGGGATCATCAGGTCAACCGAAGCTATGCTAATAACTCCATCTCATTCACAGAGCGTCCTGACATGGGCAGTTTCTTGCGTGAGTGGACATCCATCTACGAATCAAAGTCAGGTGAACGAGGTATCTTCAACCGTGAAGCAGCGAAAGCTAAAGCAACAAGCATTGGCAGAGAAAGCCGCGATGATTTCGGAACGAACCCCTGTGGAGAAATTAGTCTCCGAAGTAAACAGTTCTGTAACCTCTCCGAAGTTATCATCAGAGAAACCGATGGAGTCGGAGAACTCAAGAAAAAAGTCGAAATCGCAACGATCATTGGGACGATACAATCAGCCCTTGTGGACTTCAAATATCTGTCACCGAAATGGAAAAAGAACTCCGAAGAAGAGAGGCTCCTAGGCGTCTCCCTTACTGGTATCTTTGACCACAAGATTATGTCAGGACAGGGTGAGTACGAAAAGTCTGTGCTTGCTGGTACGCTGGAACAGCTACGCGAAGTAACACGTGAGACTAACAAAGAGTGGGCAGAAAAACTGGGTATCCCAGAGTCCAAGGCCATCACAACAGTAAAGCCTAGTGGCACTGTATCCCAGCTTGTTAATAGTGGTAGTGGTATTCACCCACGCTATGCCAAGCATTACATTCGTAGGGTACGTGCAGATGTCAAAGACCCCTTGGCTGCTTGGATGCAGGAGCGGGGTGTACCTAGTGAAGTGGATGTCTATAACCCACAAAACCTAGTGTTTAGCTTCCCGATGGCATCAGCAGAGAACAGCATGACACGTCATGACATCTCAGCACTAGAGCATCTTGAGTTGTGGCTTACTTACCGAAAGCATTGGACAGACCACAACCCATCCGTTACCATCTATGTAGGTGAAAATGAGTGGCCTGAGGTAGGTGCATGGGTCTGGAATCACTGGGATGAAGTGTGTGGTGTGTCCTTCCTGCCACGCGAGGATGACAATCATTCATACGCCCAAGCCCCTTACGAAGAGATTAGTAAGGAAAAGTACAATGAACTCAAAGCCTTAGTACCAACTGTGGACTTTGCTGACTACGTAGAACTTGCAGATAACACCACCTCTTCTCAAGAGTTGGCCTGTACTGCTGGTGCTTGCGAAATCTAAAGTCCCTCTATTAGCGAAAGTTTGTAAAATGAAAGTATTAGGTAACAACTTTAATGTCACAGATGGACTCCTACGAAAGCTGTATGAACTATACCCAGACAAACTTCCGCATACACAAATCACCCCTGAGGAACTAGCCTTTCTCAGGGGGCAACAATCTGTGATACAAAAGTTAGTCGAAATACAAAATCAAGATTTTGAGGATGATTGACATGGGTGGAATGTTTAGACCCAAGATGCCACCTCCTCCAGTTCCTGCGGCTCGTCCAATTACAGCAGTAGCCAAGACCCCTGAACTAGAGTTAGATGGTGAAGATACCCCTATGCTGGGTATTAAGAAAAAGAAAAAAGGTAAGAAACAACTGGTGACAACCACCGATCCTTCTGTACAGACAGCGAGTACAGGTGCTGGTCTACAGATTACACAGGGAGATTAACATGGGTGCGCCAAAGCCAATTAAAAAAATTGTTAAAGCTGTAAAAAAGCCTATTAAAAAGGTAACAAAATTTGTAGACAAGAAAATTGTTGAACCAGTACTAGAGAAACCTTATAAAAAAGTTCTTAAAGAAGTTAAGAAAGTTGTAGCCCCACCAAAGCCAAAGCCACAACCTCAACCTAAGACAGCCTCTTCTCGTACTGCTGCTCCAAAAGAACAGGTGGAAGAAGTAGCAACCACTGTCGAAACCTCAGGTGCAAAGCAAAAACGTAGGCGTAAAGGTAAGAAGGCTCTTATCTTAGGCCAAGGTGCTGCCCAAGTAGGTGGTGGCGGTGATGCTGGTCTTAACATTCCGAAGGGATAACACATGGAACAAGAAGTAGGTACAGTAGCTAAACGCTACAGTTCTCTGGACGGAGAGCGTGATACTTTCCTAGAGAGAGGCCGTGAGGCAGCAAGGCTTACTATTCCTACTCTTTTGCCTGAAGAGGGTCATAGTAGCTCGTCTATCTATGCCACACCATATCAAGGCATTGGAGCAAGGGGTGTGAACAACCTTGCATCTAAACTATTGCTTGCTCTTCTGCCCCCTAACAGCCCCTTCTTCCGTCTCACTATTGATGATTTTGACTTGCAGCAGATTGCAGGTGATAATCGTGGTCAGGTAGAAGAGGGGTTAGCACGTATTGAACGTGCAGCTATGTCAGAAATAGAAGGTAAATCAATTCGTGTTCCTGTCTTTGAGGCACTAAAGCTGCTTATCGTAACTGGTAATGCGCTGGTATATATGCCAAAAGAAGGAGGCATGAAAGTATTCAGGCCTGACCGTTACGTTGTTAAACGTGACGCTATGGGCAACGTGCTTGAGATTATTACCAAAGAATCTATGTCACCTCTGAGTTTACCACAAGAGGTACGAGAACAGATACCACCAAGTGACACGCCTATTAAAAGCCATGACCTGTACACCAAGCTTACAAAGACTAAAAAAGGCTTTGAAGTAGTGCAGGAAGTGGCTGGCGTCCTGATTGAATCTTCACGTGGCGTCTTCAAAGCAGACCAGAACCCCTTCATTCCACTACGTTTTATCCGTATTGATGGTGAAGATTATGGACGTGGGTTCATTGAAGAATACATTGGCGACCTGCGTAGCCTTGAAGCTTTGACTAAAGCTATCGTCCAAGGAAGCGCAGCATCAGCCAAGGTTCTGTTCTTGGTGCGTCCAAATGGTACGACTAAGACTAAAGACCTCTCTGCTGCCCCCAATGGAGCGTTCCTACAGGGCGACAGCAACGATGTGTCTACCTTGCAAGTTCAGAAAGCTGCCGACTTCCGTGTGTCCTTAGAGACTATGCGGATGATTAATGACCGTCTTGCTGCTGCGTTCCTGCTTAACAGCAGTGTACAGCGTTCAGCAGAGCGTGTCACAGCAGAGGAAGTGCGCTTCATGGCGCAGGAACTAGAGACTGCTTTGGGTGGTGTATACTCCATCCTATCGCAGGAGTTCCAACTGCCTCTCATTAACCTGCTGCTTAACTCTCTTCAGAAGCAGGGCAAGATGCCTAAGATGCCTAAGGATAGCGTAAAACCTACCGTGGTAACTGGTATTGAAGCCTTAGGAAGAGGGCAAGACCTAAACAAACTAGCAGCGTTCTTGCAGTACCTTCAGCCTCTTGGACCTGAAGTGATACAAAGCGAGATGAACCTAGGTGACTACATTGACAGACTAGCTGCATCACTAGGCATTGATACTTCTGGCCTCATCAAATCCGATGAGCAGAAGCAGCAAGAGCAAATGATGCAACAGCAAATGATGCAACAACAGATGCTGGAACAGGCGGGTATGGGTGCGCTGCAACGTGCAGCACCAGCTATTGCTGGTAATATGGACCCTGACCAAGTACGACAAGCTATGGAGCAAATTAGTTAATGGCTGATACAGTAAATACTTATCAAGAAGCTGCCCCTGAATCTCAGGAGCATATCAATGAAATGTTATCAAAGGTGGAAGGAACGGCATCAGAAGAAGACCGTCCTGAATGGCTACCTGAGAAATTCAAATCGGCAGAGGAAATGGCTAAAGCTTATTCAGCACTAGAGAATAAGCTAGGCCAACCTCAAGAAGAAAGCGAAGAAGAAGAAGAGTATGAAGGAATGGAGGGGGCAGATGCCTCTGAAGTTGCTGAAGTTCTAGGCGCTAATGGCATAGACTTTGACGTTCTTCAACAAGAGTACCAAGAACTAGGTGGTCTGTCTGCTGAAGCTTATCAAGCTTTGGAAGAGGCAGGTTTTCCTGAGGCAGTAGTAGACCAGTGGATTGCTGGTCAACAGGCTATCTCTCAACAAGTACAATCCGAAATGCACTCCCTTGTAGGGGGTACAGAGCAGTATCAAGAACTGGTGGGGTGGGCAGCAGAAGCACTCCCTGAGGCAGAGATTGATGCTTTTAATGCAACAATGGAAACGCAAGACCCTGACATGATTAGGCTTGCTATCCAAGGTCTTCATGCACGTTACCGATCTGAGGCCGCACCTAACCTTATCCAAGGTGATGCTGGTGCCGTATCCACAGGTGGGAAGTTTGAAAGTAATGCTGAACTCACTGCTGCAATGAGTGACCCTAGGTATGCTAAAGACCCTGCCTACAGGCAAGCAGTCACTGATAAGTTGGCTCGTTCTAGCCTGTTCTAAGTTGTTGCATGGAGTGGGGGTGTAATGCCCCCTCTCCTTCTAAGTACATCTACTGGGTGTCCTTAGAAGGGGAAACCCTAACACGAAGCTAAACATAACAAACGATTACCCCTGACCCCTTGCGAGGGACAATCTTGGAGAAAGGATGTAGTGTAATGCAGAGTGTACTTTAACTCAACATTAACATTACTAAGAGGTAATTAAAATGGCACAAGCCGCTTCAAATCCGGCCTATAGCGTAAGCTTTCAAGGCCAGAATAACAATACAGGTGATGTACGTGACCTGTTTCTCAAGCTGTATGCTGGCGAAGTCTTGACAGCTTTTGAAGAAAAGAAAGTACTTATGGACAAGGTGCGTACTCGCACAATTTCCAAAGGTAAGTCTGCATCATTTCCAATGACAGGCCGCGCAACTGCTGAATACCTGACCCCCGGTAACGAGATTACTGGTGGTACTATTCGTGCAGGTGAGCGTATCGTAACTATTGATGACTTGCTCATCTCTAGCCAGTTCATTGCTAACATTGATGAAGCAATTAACCACTACGATGTCCGTTCTATCTACTCCAAGGAAGCTGGTATTGCTCTTGCAAACGAAGCTGACAAGAACGTAGCTCGTATGCTTGTAAAAGCTGCCCTGTCAACCAACGCCACACGTGCTGCTGGTCTTGTACAGGACTACAAAGCATTCACCGAAGAAGATTTTACCAGTAACGTAACTATTGGTGCTGCTTCTGGTGATGCGACTGATCCTGCAAAGATTGCAAAAGCTATCTTTGACGCTCGTAAAGAGATGGAAGTCAAGAACGTACCAACTGATGGTGCTTGTGTTGTTCTTGCTCCTGACCAGTACTATGCACTGATGGACGTGACTGATGGCAACAAGCTTGTCTACATGAACCGTGACTTTGGTGGTAATGGTTCAGTAGCAGACGCAACCGTAGCGTCTATTGCTGGTATGCCTATCATCATGTCTAACCACGCTAACGTATCTAACCTGTATGTAAACTTTACTGGTGGTGACGCTAACGAAGGTAAGACATCAGACAATGCACCTCTGGCAAACACTGCTGGTTCTGGACGCACAACTCACTATGACCTGCCTACTGCTAACGTAGATGGCGCAGACATGGTGGCACTTGCTTCCAAGTTCAAAGGCTTTGTCTTTACTCCTGATGCCGTTGCTACTGTCAAGCTTCTTGACCTTGGCATGGAATCTGAGTACCAGATCAACCGTCAGGGTACACTCATGGTTGCTAAGTACGCAATGGGACATAACGTCCTGCGTCCTGCATCATGTGTTGCTTTGGCACAAGCCTAACTTTAGTGGGGGTAGCTTAACGGCTACTCCCATTTTCTTTGGATGGTGTTATGAAAAACTTAAAGATTAAAAAGTCACGTGTAAACGAGGCTGGTAACTACACCAAACCTGCAATGCGTAAGCGTATGTTTAACAGTATTAAAGCTGGTACAAAAGGCGGTAATGCTGGTCAGTGGTCAGCGCGTAAAGCCCAGCTACTTGCATCACGTTATAAGAAAGCAGGTGGGGGCTATACATCGTGAAGAAGCCTCAGGAAAGCCTAAAGAAGTGGACACAACAGAAGTGGCGTACCAAGTCTGGTAAACCTTCAGCTAAAACAGGTGAACGCTACTTACCAGAAGCAGCCATCAAGTCATTGTCGTCAGCAGAATATGCTGCCACTACTAAGGCAAAACGTGAAGGCTCTCGCAAAGGTAAACAGTTTGTCCGTCAACCCCTCAAGATTGCTAAGAAGACAGCAAAGTATAGGAAGTAATTATGCCAAACGTAGCAGGTAAGAAATACGCATACACTAAAAAAGGCATGGAAGCTGCTAAGAAAGCTGCCAAGAAAACTGGTATGCCTATGAAAAACAAGTATATGAAGAAGAAGTAATATGGCTATTACACACGCAGGAGAAACATTCAAGGGTCTGCGAATACCTAAGAGATCGTCCAAGGGTAGTAAGTCTCATGCGGTGTTGGTAGGTACAAAAGATAACCCGAAGATTATTCGGTTTGGACAACGTGGTGCTAGTACTGCTGGCAAGCCTAAAGCAGGTGAGTCAGCGAGAATGAAAAAGAAACGTAAATCATTCAAAGCAAGGCACCGTAAAAACATAGCAAAAGGACCAAGTTCAGCCGCATATTGGGCTAACAAGGTAAAGTGGTGATAACATGGCAGGAACAAGTAAGCTGGATGCTATTAATACTATGCTCTCTGCTATCGGTGAAGCACCAGTAAGTAGTCTCTCCTCTGGCTTGATTGAAGCAGAGATTGCAGAGAGTATTCTAAACACAGTTGACAGAGAAGTACAGTCTATGGGCTGGCACTTTAACACAGAATTAAACAAGAGTTTTGCACAGGACACTAACGGTGAGATAATCCTCCCTGCTGACATCCTTAGAGCAGACTCCACATTAAAAACAGACGCCCCTAATTTGGTACAGCGGGGGCTTAAAATGTATGACAGGGTTAATCACACCTTTACAGTTAGTGTAGATGTAGCCCTAGATGTTGTAATACAGTTAGAGTTCGATGACTTACCAGAAGTGGCTAAACGATATGTCGTTCTCAGGGCTACACGTATCTTCCAAGACCGTGTAGTAGGCTCTGGCACTCTGCATGAGTTTCAAAAGGCAGATGAAGACCGTGCCTTTATTGAGCTACGTGACTTTGACAAAGCAGCAGATGACCATAACATCTTTGACAACTATGACACCTTTAGCATTATTGATAGGCAGGGACGGAGAACAATCTAATGGCACTCATCAGTCAATCTATCCCAAACCTAATTAACGGTGTATCACAACAGCCACCCTCACTCCGTCTTAACACACAGGCAGAGCTACAAGAGAATGGTCTGTCTAGCGTTGTGTCAGGTTTGTCTAAGCGTCCTAGCTCTCAGCATGTGGCTGACCTAGGGGTTATTTCAAATCTAGATAAGGCTTTCATTCACACCATCCGTAGGGATGAGAATGAATTTTATTCGCTGGTCATTGATACTGCTGGTACTATCAGGGTGTTTGACAAAGATGGTGTCTCTAAGACGGTTACTAACAATGCTGCGTCCTACTTATCTGGACTAACTAATCCGAATGAGGAGCTATCGGCTGTTTCTATTGCCGATGCTACCTTCATTATTAACAAGAATACTACAGTAGCTAAAGCAGGTACAGTATCCCCCACAAGAAACCCAGAAGCTCTGGTGTATGTCAAGAACGCTGACTATGCTTCTACATACAGGCTGAAGCTAACTAAGGGTGGCATCACCAGCACTGTTGAGTTTGCTACAAAGTCTAGTACTCAAGCTAGTACAGCAGATACACAAAACGCAGAGCGTGGTGCTTCTACTGACCTGATTGCACAAAACCTTGATACCTTTAGTGGTACTGTTGTCAACACAACATACTATCAAAACATCACAGATGGTAGTGCTGTGTCAGGACTGACCCTTACACGGTACGGCTCTGTTATCCATGTTCAGTCTACAAATAGTACAGACTTTGTAGTGGAAGTGGGGGACTCACATGGTGGCGACCATCTCAAAGTATTCAAAGGCGAAACCTTAGACTTCAAACAACTGCCCATCGAAGGTCCAAATAACTTTGTTATCAAAGTGTCTGGTGATAACCAGAAGGCGCAGGACGATTACTATGTAAACTTTAGTGACGGCGTGTGGAAGGAAACAGTAGAGCCTAACATTGAGATAGCTCTTAACGCCTCTACCATGCCCCACAAGCTGTCCAAACTAGCTAATGGTAACTTTCAGTTTGATCCAGCTTCCTACGCTAACAGGAAAGTAGGGGATGACGATACCAACCCCTTTCCTTCTTTTGTAGGGTACAAACTGGCTGACATCTTCTTTCACAAGAACAGGTTAGGGGTGTTGGCAGATGAAAATGTCATCTTTGCCACTGCTGGTGAGTTTCTTAACTTTGACTTCTTCCGTAAGTCTACACTAACCATTATTGACAGTGACCCCATTGACGTGGCAGTGTCCTCAAACAAGGTTAGTATTCTTAAACACGCAGTACCATTCAACGAAGCACTACTCCTGTTCTCTGACCTTACACAGTTTAAGGTTACGGCTGATCCAGTACTCACCCCTGAGACTGTCAACGTAGCTAATACTACAGAGTTTGAAACCAGCCTTAGGGCCAAGCCAGCAGCAGCAGGTAAGTATGTTTACTTTGCCTCTAAGCGTGGCGCATGGTCAGGCATGTGGGAGTACTTTGTAGATACCGACACTGATGTCAACGATGCTACTGAGATTTCATCACATATCCCTGAGTATCTGAATGGTGAGATAATCAACATCCAAGCCTCATCGAATGAGGACATGATCCTAGCGCAGACTAGCAACGATGCAAAGGCTATCTATGTCTACAGGTACTACTGGTCTGGACGTGAGAAGCTACAGGCTTCTTGGTCACGCTGGGTATTTGATGGAGATGTGATTGGGTTCTCATTTAACCGTGCTGACATTACCATACTTATCAAACGTGGGAACAACCTGTTTCTAGAAAAGATTAACCTGTCTGTGGATGAAGCTACTGAATACACTACTGGTCAGTTCTCTATCCATCTCGACAGGCGAGTTATTCTAGAAACTGGGGGCTTGACAGCTATTCCTTACACAGACGGCAATGTAGTTTACATTGACCAAACAGGTAAAATTATACCCCTGTCTGATGTAGCAGGTAAGTTGTCAAACTCTGAAAGGGTGTTTGCAGGTGTACCCTTTACATTCAAATACCAGTTCTCTGAACCAGTGATTAAAGAGAACAACAAAGCAATTACCACAGGACAGTTGCAGCTAAGAAACTATGCTGTTGTTTATAACAATACAGGTTTCTTCAAAGTAACTGTAGCTCCTGAGAGGCGCACAGCCTATGTACGCACCTTTACAGGACGTGTTGTGGGAAGTGCTGCTAACATACTTAATGTAGCAGCTATTGAGTCTGGAACATACCGATTTGGTGTTCTAGGCAAGTCTAGTGAAACTACAGTAACATTGGAGAGCGATAGCCACCTACCTTGTATATTCCAATCAGCAGAATGGGAAGCTTTCTTCCATCTGCGTTCTAGGAGAATGTAATGAAAGTTCATGTGAGAGCAAGTACTCAGGCTGATGTAGACCATCTGGCTACTAATCTCAGACCAGAAGATACAGCAGAAGTGCTTGCCTCGCATGGCAATGTAAAGGAAGCTTTACAGCAGGGACTAGATGAATCAGAAGAGTGTTGGACTATCCTTGTCAAAGATACAGGGGAGATAGCTGGTATATATGGTCTTGTAGGTACTGATGGTATTACAGGAGTACCTTGGCTGCTAACAACACCTGCTATCAATAAAGTATGGTTGCCCTTCCTACGAGGCTCTCGTAAGTGGGTAGAAGAATCAAATAACAAATATCCAATCCTAACTAATGCCTGTGACGCAGACTATACTGTTGCTATTAATTGGTTAAAGTTTGTCGGATTTACGTTTATTAAAAGGCATGAAACTTGGGGTGTAGGAAACAAACCCTTTTTAGAATTTGTGAGGATACAAGATGTGTGATCCAGTTACTATGGCTGTGCTTACAGTTGCCAAGGGGTTTGCTGATTACGAACAAGGCGTGGCACAAGCACAGGCTGACCAAAGTAGATTTGATGCTAACAGACTAGCAGCTAACGATGCAAGAGATTTGAAGGTACAGTCCCTGATACAAAGGGGACAGCAAGAAGCAGAAGCAGCCGCCGAAGAGAAGCTGCGCCTAGGTATAGCAGCCCTAGAGGGTGAAGGCGCACAGAAGGTGGCAGCAGGAGAAGCAGGAGTCTCAGGCTCCTCAGTAGATTTACTGCTACAAGACTATGAAGCACAGAAGCTACGTGGTGTTACAACTATTAACAGAAATCTTGAAAACGTAGAAAAACAGATTGAGCTAGAAAAAATGGGTGCATCTGCCGAAGCGCAGAATAGGGTCAATTCCCTACAGCAGGGTGTCATGCCTAACTTCCTCGCGGCAGCAGTAGGAACAGCAGCATCAGCTACAGCTACCTATCAGACATTTAAGGTTGACCAGCCTTCAGATTATGAGCCGACTTTCAAAAATAGCTCGTCTAGCACAGGGACAAAACCAAGCTCTGTAACATCAAATGCTCGTTAAGAGGAGATACTAATGGCAGAACGTAGAGTCCAAGTAGAAAGGCTGCGGCCTTCTGCACGACTACAAGCCGTTGCGCGACCAGTAGAGACATATGTACGTCCTGCTGCACAGCCTGTGGGCGAAAGTGATTTAGGTGCATTTATCTCCGCAATCGCACCAGCAGCAGAAACGCTGGCTAAAGTAGAAAGAGAAAAACAATTAAAACTACAGCGCGAAGCAGAGCGAGGCATTGCTTCTGCACGTGCCTTTGATGCAAAGCTAGGCGCAGGTAAAGCACTACGTGCAGCCTATGAAGACTTTGCAGACCCAGCTAATTCTGAAACATATCTCTCCATGTCTATGGAAGAGGTCAGGGACAAACGTGCTGAACTTATGCAGCCGTTCCTTAACAAGGTTCAACAATCTGGTGATGACCTGCTTGCGACAGCGTTCCAGCAGGATATTGAACTTGGAAACATTGACTTCTTTACGAAGGTGTATGATCCTGCCAAACGTGAGTTTGACATAAACAACTCCCTCAACGAGGTGTTCACAGAAGTACTAGCCATTCAGGACAATCCTATGCTGGATGACGCCCTGAAGCTGAAGGCTACTGATGAGTTACTTCAGACTTATCAGACTACCACAGGCACCCCTTGGAACGCTATTAATCAATATGCTATTAACACAACAGCTAACAGAGTATCACAGGATGGACGTACTGCCCTGTATCAGTGGCTAGACAAAGAGAACCAGCTAGGGGTAGCAAAGTATCAGGATACTGTCCGTACTATTGACACTCGCCTAGCATCCTTTGATTCTGCACAGTTGAAGCTGGGCAAAGAGGAGTTCTTCCAAGCCTCGCTGATGCAGCAGATAACAGGTTTCTTGCAAACTGGTGACGTTATGTCTGTTGGTGGTGAGGTTACATTCAGGGATGGTACATCAAGGTCTATCACTGATGAAGACATTATTCTAGGTATGCAAGCTACGGTTGCACAACTAGGCTTAACAGAAGAAGAAGCAATTAAACAGTTGTACCGTCCATTTAATATTGTACCTACTAAAGACGCTAACGCTATTATGTCAGGCAAGTCACTCCTATCTACTGGAGATATTACTGACGAAAGTCTTGTATTAATGGCTAATGCTTACACAGCTTATAAAAAAATAGATGGATACCAGTTTACCATTAAAAACGATTTGATGGATGCTAATGAGAAAAAACTCATGAGAGCTATGGACTACCTGATTGAAAAGAGGGGTGTAGGTCCAGAAGGTCCATCTATTGGTGTGGTAAGAGAAGCTCTTGAAATGGTGCGAACTATTGAGGTTAATAGTGAAACTCGTAAAGCCAGTATTACAGAGATTCAAGCTTCTTTGGATAAAGGATTGCTAGACCTGAGTGACTTTGATGAAGTTGTTAATGGTGCTGTAATGATGCCTTACATCCAAGAGGGTGTAGATGTCTATATGCAGATGGGCTTTGGAGTAGACGAGGCTACTATTCAAGCCGTTAAGGATGCTCGTAAAGACTTTATTATTATTGAAAGTAGCTCAGATACAAAACACGTATTGCCTCTTATTAATACAGGAATTAATCGCACAGGTAAAGAAGTACAACAGTTACAATCTTATATTAATGAGGAAGCTTTAAGACCTACTACACGTGCAGCTATCGAAGCACGAGGTGGGACAGGTGTTGTTTTTCAACGAATACCAAGCAATCCTAATATGTTAAACATTGCTGTTATTAATGAAAGCGGTCTTACAGTAGGAAGCCTAGGAGAAATACCTCTAGCAACCGCAATAGACCCTGAAACAGTAAAAACTATGATTGCAGAACGTGTTCAACGTACAGTAGACAATGATAAGTATGTCACAGGTAGCATGGGTGTTGTTCTTCCGTCTGTGGAAATGTTTACCACTGAAGAAACTGCTGGTGCTGGTGTTGAAACTCTAGAATCTAGAGGAGAAGGTATGCCAATCCGTCAGGTCATCTTACCTGAAGGATTTGACGTAGCTACAGTAGAGCCAGTCACACAGGATGGCGAGTTTACAGGAGACTACTTGTACAAGGGTACACTTCCTGATGGATCGCAGGTGACATACATTTCACCAACAAATCCTGAGAAGGTTATACCAGAAGAAGCAAGACCTACTGTTCCTGAACCTCCTGTCTACCAAGATGCAATCATGCGAGAAGCAGCTAAACCTGTAGAAGAAAAACCTTTCCTAGAGAGCTTGCGTGAAGATGTAAGCGACATCAGGTCAGTACTACAGAAGACTTTTGGATACGAGAAGATTGATGCAGATACCATCATGTCTGAAACAATAGACAAGATGATACCTGTAATCTCTGACTCAGCAGGTGGTGTGGGTGAGTTCTTTGACGAAGCCTACAAGAACACTAAAATGAAACTTACAAACAACGCCGCAATCAACAAAGCCAGAGAAATCTTAACTGACTTTCCTGAGTTAGTCAGTGAGTTGCAGTTGGATGTAAGAGGTTTGTTTGCACGTGGTAAAGCTACACGTGGCATCACAGTTAAAGAACAAGCTACTATTGCAAGGAGTATTATTGCAGTGAATGACGCATCTGAAAAACAATACGATGTAGAGACACAACCACAGTTGGATGATGTTCTAGGTATCGCAGCACAAGCAAAAGATACCACAGCAGAAACAATCCTGAATGAGGTAATTAAGCCTATTGCGTTCCATGAATCTGATGGAACTATGGACCCCAATCTAAAACAATATGGTGATGGTCCTGCGCGTGGTCTTATGCAGTACGAACCAGACAGCTTCAAAACATCTGTCCAACGTGCTAAGAACTACTATAATAAGATTGGGCAAGAACTACCAACATGGATTAGTGATATTAATTTGAGTGGTGATAATGAAGCTATTCAGAAAGAAATCACAACCCTCTCAGGTAATCAGCAAATGGCACTAGCCGTGCTTGACCTGCTAGAGCATCCGCAAGCTAACATTGGCATGGTCACATCAGGCCAGCAGTCTATTGAGGACTTCTGGGCTAATTACTGGTGGGCTGGTGATGATAGCGACAGAAAAGCCAGAATTAAATCTTTCCGTAAAAGTTACGCAAAGTATCAACAGGAGTAAATAATGGCTGACGAACTCTCTCAAGAAACTCTAGAAAGCCTAGGGATCACAGGGGTACAACCAGTACCTATCGTACCTACTGTTTCCGAAGCTACCCTAAGGGCAGAAAGAGAGAAGGCACTGAAGACTGACAAGGATGTTAGTTTCCTTAGTCTTCTTTCCACAGCTAGGCAGGAGGAGCATATTGATACTACCCTCCTGCGTAACTCCTATCGTTTTACAGGGATGCCCAAGCAACCTGTAACAGACTTCACGCCGGAGCTAACTGAGTCTCTGGTGGGAAGTCTGGATAACCCAGACGCTATCGAAGAAGTCCTTGAAGCTGCCAGAGATGTGAGCTACGACTATGCTATGACAATGGCAAAGGACTTTCAGATTACCCAACAGAACCGTTTGGACCTAGAAAAGGCTGGCTGGAAAGGTACTACAGCCACCGTTCTAGCTGCCATGTTTGATCCTACGGAGCTTGCTGCTATCGGGGCTACCACGATGGCTGTAGGAGCCGTCAGTGGCCCTGCTGCGCCTGTTACGGCACCAGCTACAGCTACTGCTCTCACAGCTAAACGAGGCTACAACGTCTATCGTGCTACAAAGCTAGGCATGGCAGTCGGTGCTACAGAAGCAGCAGCTTTTGAGGCTATCCGCGCAAGGCTAAAGTATGACATTACAGGGGGAGATGTACTCCTCGCTGGTCTTACTGGCGGCGTATTGGGTGGTACAGTAGGCGGTGTAACCACATCCTTTGCTAGGCATAGGAAAGTACAAGAACTATCACAGAAAGTAGCACTAGGAGAAGAACTAACTCCTAACGAAAAAGCTTTCTATGATGCTAACAATGTTGACCGTCTTACGGAACGCATTATTAACGAAGTAGAACGCAGGGGAGATTTAGATGATGTGGATGCAACAGATGTTCCAAAGTCTGTCGGAGAAATTACAGAATCTGAAGCGAGGGCTACACCAAAGCAGCTTGGCGGTACTTTTCTTTCCCCTCTACGTAAGAGACTATCTGTCTTCAACAGAACCAAGAACTCTGAGAACGGCTTTGTTCGTGCTGCTGCTGATAGGCTTGGTCTTAATAGCTCTGGGAACGTAGACCGTACTGTAGTAGGAGCATCAGCTTCTGAATACAAGGCAATGCTGGAGCATATTTACAGAAGTAAGTTTGCTCGTAGTATGCTTATCAACCGTAAGAAGTGGTCTAAGCGTACTGGTAGAGACTTAACAGACTTTAACATCCTTGTTTCACGTGCAATACGTGGTGGTCTAGACGATACTATGGACCCTGAGGTGCGTAAGGTTGCCCAAGATGTAATGGAGCAGCAAACTGAGCTAGGTAAGATGGCTATCAAGCATAATGTTGGTGGCTTTACAACAGGAGTACTGGATAAACAACCTAACTACCTACCTCGTCTGTTTAGTGATGAGCGTATTTCTACACTGCGTACTAAGTTTGGTAACAATCTGGACACAGCAGTATCAGAGCTAGTTGAGAAGGCTATCCGTAACGCACAACCGGACATCGAAAAGAACCTGTCACCTGATGAGATTGGTGATATGGCACGTGGTTATGCTAAGACGGTCCTTTCTCGTAGGTTTACTTCTATGCACAGAGCCTTTGAGTTCAACATGGAAGACCTGCGTAAGGCTATGCAGGACGAAAACCTTCCTGATGCTAAGATAGATGAGCTTATAGATACCCTGACTAAGAATACAAGGGTTAAGGGCCACAAGCGTTCACGTCCTCGCTTGCTTCTAGATGAGAACGCAAGCATTGATGTACGTTTAGATAATGGTTCTATTGAGCAGTTGAAGTTCACTGACCTCCTTGAGGAGGATATTGAGAACCTTAACAATGCTTATGTGTTCCAGATGTCTGGTGCTATTGGACTTGCTCGTAACGGTATTGATACCAACGAAGCTGGTAGCTCTATTGAGACACTTATTACTAAGATGCGTGATGAAGCTCAGACAATCAACCAAAGTGCTGATGACCTCAACAAGGACATCGAAGCCCTACAGTTTATGTATGATGGCATTACAGGACGGCTAGGCTTCAAAGAGGGTGATCCTAGCTTTGGTACACGCCAAACGCTCCGTAGGATGCGTGAGGTAAGCTTTATGATGCACATGGGTATGTCAGGTATGGCAGCACTCATGGAGTTGACCAACGTACTTATGGAAAACTCTCTGCCTGTTCTCCTACGCAGTATGCCTCAGTATCGCAAGATGATGAAGATTGCTTCTGATGGTAAGCTGGATAGCGCAATGCTGCGAGAACTAGAGGAACTAACTGGTCTTGGTACTGATGTACTAACTGGTAAGTTTACTCGCGTCAGCCGATTTGAAGGTGACGCTATGGAGATAACAGATGATGCTAGGATTACACCTACAGATGAATGGTTAGGTAGAGGAAGAGAAGCAACAGCGTTTCTTTCTGGCCTGACACCAGTTACTGCTGGCTTGCGTAGAATGTCCATGCTAAACTTTGCTACAGCATGGGCAAGAGCAGCACGTAAGAATGATAACCCCTTCTCTAAGATTAAGCTGGAGCAGTTAGGTATTGATGCTAATATGTCCACACGGATAAGAAGCCAGATACTAAGGCACTCTACTTTTAAGGATAAAGAAAAGACTATCCTAGAGAGCTTAAACACAAAGAATTGGGATGAAGACGTAAAAGATGCCTTTCAGGTAGCAGCTTATCGTGACACCACACAGAACGTACAGGAAATGAGCATAGGCTCTACCAATGCGTTCCTGCGTAGTGAGTGGGGTAAGACTGTGTTTCAGTTCCTTAGTTTCCCATTGGCAGCTATGGAACAGCAAGCAATGCGCTTGGGTGTCAGAGCTTTCAATGGCGATGCTACGACAGTTACTAAGATACTGCTCAGTTCTATGTTTATGGGTACGCTCATGTACACAGGACGTGTCTATCTTAACGCTGAAGGACGTAGTGATAGGGAAGAGTACATCAAGAAACAACTCTCACCTACACGCCTAACAGAGGGAGCTATTAGTCAGATTGGAGCAGCTTCAACCTTTGGTCTTATCTACGATATTACTACAGGTGCTATGGATGGTAACAACTATGCTATCACTCCTGCTTCCGTGAGTATCCTACAGAAAGCCTTAGGCTCTGGTAAGGCTCTTGTTGAAGGTGACATGACTGAAACAGAAATACGCTCACTTCTGCGTCTACTGCCCATGTCTTCACTTTATGGAGCAAGATCACTCTTAAATCAGGCAGCTAACGAACTAGCGAATTAATAGGAAAACAAATGGCTTTTTCATATCACGACTATACAGGGGATAACTCTACCACACAGTTCTCGATTCCCTTTACATATCAAAACACTTCTGAGATTAGTGTTACAGTAGATGGTGTGGCTCAGACAGGTCTAACTTTTCCTTCTAGTTCTACTGTTAAACTGACTTCTGCACCTGCTTCTGGCACTTTGGTACAGGTTCGCCGTACTACAAGCCTTACGACACGTGCAGTTGACTTTGCGTCAGGCTCAGTCCTGACAGAGGAAGATTTGGATAACTCTAATATTCAAACCTTTCATGCAGCACAAGAAGCTGTAGACAAAGCTAACGATGGTATCACTTTAGATACTGACGATAAGTGGAACGCACAGAGTAAAGTAATCAAGAACGTAGCAGACCCTGTAGCAAATACAGATGCTGTCAACAAGCAGTTCCTTGGGACTAACCTGCCTAACATTACTACAGTTGCTGGCATTGCGGGAGACGTATCTGCTGTAGCAGGTATCTCTAGCAATGTAACAACCGTTGCAGCCGATACTACAGACATTGGCACAGTGGCTACAAACATTGCAAGCGTCAACACAGTAGCTACAAATATCTCTGATGTTGTTACAGTAGCCAACGACTTGAACGAGGCTATCTCTGAGATTGAGACTGCTGCTCTTGACTTGCAGGAAGCAACATCTGAAATTGATGTAGTAGCTAATAATATAGCAAATGTTAATACAGTAGGTACAAACATTACAAACGTCAACGCAACTGGTGGTGATATAGCAAATGTAAATACTGTAGCTACAAATATTGCGAATGTAAATACTACAGCAGGTTCTATATCTAATGTCAACACTGTTGGAGGAGATATAACAAATGTCAACACTGTTGCTAGTAATGCAACCAACATCAACACAGTAGCAGGAGTAAGTGGTAACGTAACTACAGTTGCTGGTATTGCAGCAAATGTTACTACAGTTGCTAATGATGGCACTGATATTGGTGTAGTTGCATCTAACATTGCTGATGTAAATACAGTTGCTGCAAACAATGCTAACGTAACTGCTGTAGCAGGTAACTCTACAAACATTAACTCTGTTGCTGGTAACACTACCAACATCAACACAGTGGCTGGTGCGGCAACCAACATTAATACAGTTGCCTCTAACCTGACGAATGTAAACAGCTTCGCTAACACCTACTTCATTGGCACGTCTGCACCCTCTAGTCCAACTACAGGTGACCTTTGGTTCGACAGTACCCCTTCCGTCCTTACGATGAAGGTGTACAACGGGTCTGGCTTTGTAAACGCTGGTTCATCAGTCAACGGAACCGCTGCCCGTGAGAGCTACATTGTAGGAACCAACTCAGGTTCGTACACAGGTTCAACCACAGTCTTCCCTGCCACTTATGATGCTGGCTTTGTCGATGTGTACTTGAATGGTGTGAAGCTACATGGCGCAGACTTCACGGCAACCAATGGAACCAGCATTACGCTGGCATCGGCGGCAACGTCCGGTGATACCCTTGATGTTCTGTCTTTTGGTACATTCACGCTGGCAAACATTGCGGCTAACCAACTGACTGATGTGTACACAACAGGTGTAGCTGATGGTCAAATCCTTCAGTACAGCAGTTCAAACTCTCGCTTTGAGCCTGTCACCTTCCAAGGTGGTGCTGGTTATTTCGTTGGCGAAAACGGTACGACAGGCAACACCAGCAGCGGCCTTGGCGACATCTTCCGTGTCCATGAAGCCGCACTGGATACAGCAACAACAATTCCATCCAACACTAATGCACTAGCTGCTGGGCCGCTTACGCTCAACGCTGCGCTGACAGTGAATGGCACAGTAACGGTGGTGTAAATGGCAAGTATAATTAACGTAGACACAATTAACGAGAAGACTACTGGCAACGGGGTACAAATTCCTGGTCATGTGGTTCAGGTCGTGCAGGATGTGCAAACAGGAACGCAAATTTCTACTGCACAAAGTTATGTAGACATTACAGGTATGTCTGCATCTATAACACCAACATCTGCATCATCTAAAATTATGGTGCAATGGAGTGTACATGGATATGTGCCGACAGCGCATGGCATAGTAGTGGTTCCTGCAAGGGGTTCTACAAGGTTCTACTACGACGGCCCTGATGAGTTTGAGTTTTATGCTGGGGCAGATTTGCATTTCAGAATTAGTAACCAGTATTTAGATTCTCCAGCAACCTCTTCAAGTATCACTTACAAGCTGCAAATGAGAACAACTGGCGGGGCCAACACTCAGGTGGGCAGCTATGGCTATCCAATGACATTGACACTCATGGAGATTGCACAATGACAACTTTATATGTCGATAACATTGCGCCTAATCTCCAGAGCAAGATTAGTGCGCCTAACCTGACGTTGCCGACAGGCAGTGTGCTTCAGGTAGTTCAAGGCTTCAAATCAGATGCCCAGACGGGAACATTTGGGACGACATGGGTAGATGTTTCAGGACTTTCTGCATCTATTACACCTGTCTCAACTACATCTAAAATATTGGTTACGATTGAATTAAAAGTAGCGAATGATAACCCAACAGTTGTTGCCGCAAGGTGTCTTAGAAACAATACAACTAATATTGGTGCAGGGGATGCCGCTGGGAACAGACGAACAGGTTTTAGTCAGGGTTACTTTAATGATGCCGCTTTTGGTAACCAAGCCATGCCCGGAGTTCACCACTTAGGACTAAACTATCTTGATTCTCCTGCCAGCACTTCTCAGCAAACATATAAAGTTCAAATTGGTGGGGATTCTACTAGTCTAACCTATTATGTAAATATGACGGCAAGGGACAATAACACCAGCGTTGCTGACTCTAGGGTAAGTTCAACAATTACACTAATGGAGATAGCAGGATGAGCAGTATTCTAAAAGTAGACCAAATCCAAAACTCCAACGGTACTGCTGGCCTGACTATTGATAGTTCAGGACGTATTTTTACTCCACAGCGTCCAGCATTCCATGCTCAACTTTTATCAAACGTAGCCATCAGCGCAGACGTTGTTACCTTAATGTCGTTAAAAACAAACGGCACATCGTCACCGTCAACAAACAGCTACAACAATGTAGGTCATGCTGGTTGGGATAATACAAATAGTAAATTCGTAGCTCCTGTTGCTGGCCTTTATCTACTGTTTGCAAGAACAGGTTATTTTAACAACAACAGCCCCTCTCGCTTTGCTGAAATTAAACTAAGTTTTAATGGTTCAGATGCACATGACGATTTGAGGTTTGTTGGTAGCCACAGTGACGGTGCTAGTTATGCAGATTACGATGGCATACATGGAAGCCGAATTGTCCAACTCGCAGTAGGCGATGAAATTCAAATGAAAGTCCGGTCAACAGTCGCAGTCACAGTTATGGCTCCAGACACTTCTCTTGGCGGCTTTTTAATCGGGTAAGGAAAATTAATGACAGATATATCAACAGCACTCTCTTCGCTGGGAGTGACTGAGTGGGTTTTGCGTGGCGAACCTACCAGTGAAACCGAATTTAACGAAATGTTCCGCAAGGTCACTGGCGCAGATGCCAATGGCTCTGCAATCGAAAGCGACAGCCCGTCTGATTGGGGTGTCACATGGTCACAAGTATCAGCCAAGAAGGATGAGCTTGTAGCCGCAGAACCTATGCGTCTGCTCCGTGCAGAACGTGACCGTAAACTGGCTGACACAGATTGGTGGGCTACGAGTGACCGCACGATGACCGATGACCAAACGACTTATCGTCAGGCACTTCGGGATGTCCCTGCAAACTACTCGTCACTGGATGATGTTGTCTGGCCTACTAAACCATAAGGGGGCTTAGATGACACGAGCAAGAGATATAGCAAACCTCGTTGATGCCAACGGGGACATCGTTGCAGGGGCGTTAGATAATGTTCCTGCTTCTAACGATGCCTCTGCGCTGACTACGGGTACACTGCCTGTAGCAAGAGTGCCTTACTTTACGAACAGAAACCTGATTATCAACGGTTCTATGGCTTGTTTCCAGAGATCCACTGCCGCAACAACAATGACTAACGCCTACGGTGCAGTAGACCGTTTCAAAGGTTTTTCAAACGGCGGCGGTGCGTTCACTGGCGAAAAGTACGACATGACCACCAGTGAGATTGCGACGACAGGACACCATCAGGCACTTAAAATGCTAGTGTCTACAGCGGACGCATCCATTGCAGCCGCAGATTATTACGCTTTGCAATACAAGTTTGAAGGCGACGATTTGCAGCAACTAAAGTGGGGTTCGTCTTCCGCAGAAAGTGTGACAGTTTCCTTTTGGGTAAAGTCTGACACCACAGGCACATATTTCCTGACTGCGGATAAGGTTGCAAATGGACTCACCGCTTACCGTATCCCGATTGAATACACGATTTCAAGCGCAGACACTTGGGAACACAAAACAATAACAATATCTCCGACTGCTGGCAGCACATCATTTATCACCTCATCTGCTGGTGCTATTGGTGGTGGTACTGGTCACGGCCTCAGTCTTTATTGGGGCTTTGCGTGGGGTACGAATTACCACGGCACAAACAACACTTGGGCCGAAGGCTCTTACGGCACCAATGCTTCTGCAAATGGGTGGATGGGTACAGTAGGAAACGATTTCTACATCACAGGCATACAGCTAGAAGTCGGCGAACAGGCCACGCCGTTTGAGCATCGGTCGTTTGGCGATGAGTTGGCTAGGTGTCAGAGGTACTATTATCAGCAGATGAAACCGGGCAGTTCTACAGAGGATATTGTTTGCACGGCATCATGTTACGATACTACCACGGCATACGGTGCTTTGAATTTTCCTGTAACAATGAGAGCAGCACCAACTCTTGATGCGTTCGGCGGTACAAACTATTGGAAATTTTACAATGCGGGGACGACAGATTTGTTTAATACATTTGCCATAATTAACGCGCATGAAAATGCTGTCCAAATACACAACAATCAACACATCACAATCACAGCGGGAGATGCAGGCAATTTCCAAGCCAACAATAATGGTTGTTACGTCAGTCTTGATGCGGAGTTGTAGACATGTATGAAATGAACATTACATCAGCAAAGTATAATCAAGATTTAGCGGGTAATAACTCAAGCATCTCATGCACGATAGACGGCAAAGAACTTTGTGTTCCTCTCGCCCCCGGCAACCGCCACTTCGACGAAATAATGAAACAGGTTGAGGCCGGTACCCTGACCATCGTAGACGCTGACTGATGAAGCTGGCGATGGAACCAGAACTCAAAGTCCAGATGGAACTGGATGCTCACGAAAAAGAATGTGCCATCCGATATGAGATGGTGCATGGCAAACTTGAAAGCCTCGACAAGCGTATGTGGAGGCTTGAAGCAATGATAATGGGGTCAACGGTAATCATCGTTGGCCTAGCAGCCTCGTTGCTTATGAAAATATAAGGAGACAGCTATGATTGGCTTACCCCCTGTTGATGCGATTGAAATTGCACTGCTTGTAGTAATCATTATTCTTATTGTTAGAAAATGATACACGTATTCCTCTTGCTAGTCTATCTAGGTACAGGAGACTTTCGTAAACTGACTAGCGGAGATATGTACTTTCGTGATGTAAACGATTGTAACTATTTCGCTAGTCGGGTTGCGAAAGCCTATGGCAACTATCAATACTCAGCATATATAGACCCCAAAGACAGGGTAACAGCCTACTGCGTACCTAAATATGTAGACCAAGACAGCGTGAGGATATACGAATGATTGATCCAATTTCAGCTATGGCGACAGCTAACGCTGCCTTTAGAACTATTAAACAGGGCTTTTCAGTTGGCAGAGACATCGAACAGATGGCCTCCGATCTGTCTCGCTGGATGGGTGCTTTATCTGACTTAGAACAGGCAGAGAAAGAAGCTAAAAATCCTCCTATATTCAAGAAACTTTTCTCTGGTTCTACTGTAGAACAAGAAGCTATACAGGCTTTTGGTTCTAAAAAGAAAGCAGAGCAGCAGAGGTATGAGCTAAAGCAGTGGATTAGCCTAACAATGGGCAAAAGTGCGTGGGATGAATTAATACGCATGGAAGGCCAGATACGTAAACAACGTCAGGAAACCATTTACAGGCAGCGAGAACGTAGGCGCAAGTTTATAGAAGTTGTAGCTGTTGTAACTATTATTCTTACAGGTGTTGGTCTTCTTGCGTTGTTTATTATGTGGTTAAGAAGTGCAGCAGCATGAGTGTGGAGACTTTCCTTAAATGGAGAATACTACCAAGGTTTATGATGCTAACGATGACCCTGATGAGTTGGCGTTGTGCGGAGTGGTTTATGAACTTGGAAGCCCCAACAGCAGCACAGTCAGCCTTTGTAAGCGTTGTAATGGGAGCCATGACAGGTGCCTTTGGTATCTGGATGGGCCACGAAAACAAGGAGTCACGATGAGCAAGTGGGATATGCACGACAGAACAACTGAAGAACAGGCTAAACAGAATAAGGAGAAGCAGGATGCTACAGGCACTAATAGGACCAGTATCAAGCCTTCTTGATAAATTTATTGAAGATAAAGATCAGAAGAACGCCCTTGCACATGAGATAGCTACCCTAGCTACTCGTCAGGCTCACGAAGCCAACATGGGGCAGATAGAAATTAACAAAGCTGAAGCACAGCATCGTAGTATGTTTGTAGCTGGCTGGCGACCCTTCCTTGGGTGGGGACTTTCTTTCGCAATGTTATGGCACTTTGTCCTAGCACCAATTACAATCTTTGGGTTTTCCTACGCAGGAGTAACAGCACCAGACTTGCCAGTATTCGACATGGATAGTCTTCTAACCGTCCTTATGGGTATGCTTGGCCTTGGTGGTTTACGTACTGTAGAAAAGATTAAGGGAAAAACGAAGTAAGTTGGAACTAGAAATAATAAGCATATTTTTGCAGATACTAACATTGATAGCTGTGGGTATTAACACAGGCATCAATATAGTATATAGGATGAAGAAATGAAAACAGAAAAACAACAGATAGATAGTCTACACGAAGCTGTAACTCAAGAACTGCTGCTCCGTGTACGCAGTGGGGAGGCTACAGCTAGTGAGTTGTCAGTGGCTGTTAAGTTTCTTAAAGACAACGGCGCAAGCCTTGATGTTATCATGGCAGAAAGCCCTATGGCTAATCTGCTAGAAGGACTACCATTTGACGTAGCGGAGCAAGTACAATGAGGGGCCATAACGCAAGTTTAACATCTAAGAATGTCACACTACCTGCTGACCAATCTTGGGTAAAGATACTAGACGACAACCCTAGTCGTATGTACCTAGTAATCCAAAACGACCACGACAACCACTCTATTACTATAGGCTTTAGTAACAATACTACAGCACCTACCAGCGGCCTTAACCTTGATGGTTCTACTACTGTAGGCGATAAAGCGGCTACGTGGGAGTTTGGAGTAGCACCTCTCAATGCTGTGTGGGCAAAAGTCAACGATGCACATGCACACGACATCGAAGTAATCTATGATGACTAAGGTTCCTGAACAACTCAAGGACTTTAGGAACTTTACATACCTCGTATGGCAGCATCTAGGACTGCCAGAGCCTACACCTATTCAGTACGACATTGCTAACTACCTTCAAGACAGCCCAAAGCGTTGTATCATTGAAGCGTTCCGTGGTGTAGGTAAATCCTACATCACTGCTGCTTATGTCGTACACCAACTGCTGCTGGACCCCCAGCTAAAGTTCATGGTGGTATCAGCGTCTAAAGCACGTGCTGATGACTTCTCAACCTTCACACAGCGTATCATTATGGAGCTACCTATATGTCAGCACCTAGTCGCTACAGAAGGCCAGAGGTGGTCTAAGATCGCCTTTGACGTAGCACCTGCCAAAGCATCTGGTAGCCCCTCAGTAAAGTCTGTAGGTGTCACAGGACAGCTTACAGGTTCACGTGCAGATATTATCATTGCTGATGACGTTGAGGTTCCTAACAACTCTATGACGCATATGATGCGAGAGAAACTTGGGGAAACCGTTAAGGAGTTTGACGCTGTTCTAAAGCCTGAAGGTAAGATTATCTACCTAGGTACACCTCAGAACGAGATGTCTCTCTACAATGCTCTTTTAGCACGTGGATACCAGATGAGAGTGTGGCCTGCCCGATACCCTACCCTAGAACGCTCTGAGAAGGCCTATGGGGGCCGTCTAGCACCTGCGCTGTATGAAACCCTACAAAATAAGCTAGAGGCCGTGTATGGGCTTCCTACGGACCCTAAACGCTTTGATGACGAAGACCTGTTAGAAAGAGAACTCAGTTATGGTAGAAGTGGTTTTGCTCTTCAGTTTATGCTGGATACTTCACTTTCTGATGCGAACAAATATCCGCTTAAACTAAGCGACCTGATAATTTACTCCTGTGATAAAGACACAGCCCCTGAGAAGATGGTGTATGGCATCATGAAGCCCATGCACGACCTGCCTAATGTAGGCTTGTCTGGGGATAAGTTCTACGCCCCTGAAGACACAGTGGGCAGGAGTAACTATACAGGCTCTGTCTTAGCCATTGACCCCTCTGGTAGGGGTAGTGATGAAACAGCCTATGCTGTAGTTAAGATGCTTAACGGCTATTTGTATGTAGTGGATGCTGGTGGTGTTGAGGGTGGATACTCTGATACTACGCTACAGCATCTCTGTGATCTCGCTAAGATACACTCAGTTAATATGGTATTGATTGAGAGTAACTTTGGTGATGGTATGTTTACGGAGCTTATAAAGCCTTACCTGCTCAGAACATACCCTACAACCCTTGAGGAGGTCAGGCACAGTAAGCAGAAGGAACACAGGATCATTGACACGCTAGAGCCTGTTATGAACCAGCACAAGCTTGTTGTAGACCCTAAGGTTATCCAGAAGGATTACGACAGTGTTCAGAACATGCCCCCTGAAAAGGGTATGAAGTATATGCTTACCTACCAGATGACTAGGATTACCAAGCAGAGAGGAGCATTGGCACATGACGACAGGCTTGACGTTCTTGCTATGGCAGTCCAGTACTGGGTGGACCAGATGGCTGCTGACGCAGATACAGAAATCAGAACAAGAAAAGAAGAAAGACTAGACCAAGAACTAGATAAGTTCATGTCTCACCTTAATATGGGACAGAGGAGCAGTAAGCAGGAGGGCTGGTTAGCTCTCTAAAGTTCCCCTATAGTGTAAGGTTGAATATAACTATATAGTAAGTAGTACTATAGTATCTTTAGGTATCCTTAGGTATGTGTATGGTGTTAGAGATAACTATAGTTACTGCTTACTGGTCTTTCTTTTGTCTTATGTATCGGTCATCAGAGTAAGTCAAAAAAATGACACAAAAATCTGAGGGGGTATATAATGTAACAATATGCGCGGGTACCCCCATGTTAGGCCTACCTTATATTCTTTGGCATCCTAAACATTCTTAAACATTCTTAACAATGTTAGGCGTGGCTAAGATTCTTTGGTATCCTTAGGATTTTAAGCATTGCCTTTGTGCCTTTCTCTATCTGTTCTCGTTTTGTTCATGCTAAACAACCTATACACCTTATAATATATATAAGAACCTGTCAAAATCTTGACACTTTACCTGTCAAATCTTTGACAAACTTTTTCTTGTTTTTTGTTTTTGCCTATGCCATTCTCTAATCATCGAAAGCAACGACGCTCTGCCAACGGTAAGACAACCTGCTAACGATAGGCTAAAAGAAAGCGCATAGGCGACATGTTCAACCTTGCTAGGCCATAGACTAAAAAAGAATACGCAGACCGAATAAAAGACTTGACTAACGAATACGCCTAAGACTAGACTAAGAGAATAGAAGAACACATACGCTTGATAGCGATAAGACAACCGAAGTCCGTGGAACGGCGTGGCTACAGACCCTATAAAACCCTTGATGGCGAAGGTTAGGCAAGGTGGGGCGTGAGTGCTTGGCCAAGCTAGGGTGGAGTCCGATAGCAAGGACAAATCCCTAGCTATAACAAGGTGCAATGGTGCGCCTATATTGCGAGGAGTAGAAGCAATGCAAAAGACAATCACAATCGTTACACGTAAAGAAGTACAGTTCCGTCGTAAGACTGCTAGGTATGGCAAGGCTGTTGGTACTATGTCCAACAACCAAGGATACCTTGCATTGAAGGCACGTGATGGTGAAGGCAAGTTTTCCAAAGCTTGACAGTATAGGGGACAACGATGTATTCTCCCTGACATCGTTGTACCTTGTTATAGCTAGGAGGAGTGACCATGAAACTAAAGCTACTAGGCGTGGGTAATAACGCCAAGACAGTGAAGGGTGATGGCAGTGAATACTTGACTGCTATCTTGTACCTTGCACCAGCAGATACAGTGGACGGAATCAATGTCTGTCCTATGGCAGTGCTGGCAGGTTGTAAGGCAGGGTGTCTATACAGTGCAGGGCGTGGAGCCATGAACAGTGTACAGGCAGCACGACAGCGCAAGACTATCTTGTGGCGTGACTTCCGTGAGGTGTTCATTGCTGACCTGATTCAGGATATCACCAAGTTCAGGGCGTACTGTATCAAGAAGGGCATAACGCCAGTGGTCAGGCTCAATGGCACCAGCGACATTCACTGGGAGCGTCATGGCATCATGGAGCAGTTTCCAGACGTACAGTTCTATGACTACACCAAGGACATCAAGCGAGTGCGTAAGGCGCTGCCTGACAACTATCACTTGACACTGAGCTACAGTGAGGCTAGTACTAGGTACAGTGACATGGTGCTGGATCAGATGTGCAAGCATCAGGGACACAACATGGCAGTAGTGTTCAGGGACAAGGACAAGATACCCAAGACCTACATGGGCTTCAAGGTAGTAGATGGTGACAAGGATGACCTGAGGTTCCTTGACCCTAAGGGTGTAGTGGTGGCACTGTATGCTAAAGGCAAGGCAAAGCAGGACACCAGTGGCTTTGTAATTTAATAGGAGACAGGACAATGCGAGAGCAAGTCATAAGAGTATTACGAGAACATGCAAATGCAAATATCGCCCTGCACGTGGCTAACGTGGAGTTCTACCTACGCAATCCAGTAGGAGTGGGGGAACACTCCGACATCATGGAGGCCATGCAAGGGGAGCTAGATAAAGTGGCAGCACATATGGACAGACTGGAAGTGCTTGACACATTCTTTGTGGAGGACTAAGATGAGTATGACAACCTACGACTTCAATGAAGTACTTGACGAACTGGCTAACACAGGTGTAATCCCTGAGTATGACATCCCTGTGGAGACTTCTTACACTGATCTTGTGTCAGTGAAGATGGGATTTCCTATGCCCTCTGAAAGGATAGAGATGCTGAAGGATAAAACCATTATGTGGGTACCATTTATCTGTGATGATGGAGAGTACGATGAGTAACATTCTAATCCCTATTGATGACAGGGTTGTCCTGTCCATCTATCAGAACGATGACACAGGACAGCTAGAGTGCTTACCACTGGATGGTGGTGTCTATGATGGAAGGATAGGTGAGCCTGTATTTTTTGACAGGGCAGAAGAACTAGAGGACATCCTCACTGCATGTAGGCAGGGGGACTACAAGATATTCACACACCAGTACTGGGTAGAGTTGGAGGAAGTGAGCAATGACAATTAATAAGGCATACTTAGCAGCAGAGTTTGACTATCACATGATGTACAAACGTGCTGACATGATAAACTATCTTACAGGCCTATACAAACTACTTGACAAGCATGGGCTGATGGATTACAGGGACTATCCCAAGGAGTTGTTTGATGTTGAGGAGAGTGAATCCAGTGGCGAAGTCCCTATTGCAGACGCACAGGCGTAGGTCACAGGTAGTACCCAACAAGAAGAAGTACGACAGGAAGAAGGACAA
>VMHT01158394.1_pt1 | contig 39269 bp, 58 predicted proteins | sample 4693611 | NCBI WGS metagenome assembly VMHT01 (sample SAMN12280063, study PRJNA550983) | marine metagenome | isolation source: seawater sampled from same location over 5 years 0.02-0.2 micron viral filtrate | place: USA: collected off the coast of southern California halfway between the port... ...
ATTATTACAAAACAAAAAACCCCACCTCAATTAAGAGATAGGGTTTATCCATTGTTATCAGTAATCAACAACTAAACACGAATGAATATCTTCTTGTCGTTTCGACGTTTATAATTATAGATATCCTCAATCATTCTAACATAATCAGATTGATTACCACAAATCTTGAAATAGTGGGGAATGATTTCAGATTTCTTTATGAACTCATTTGTATTAAACTCATTCTCATACTTGTTTAACACACTTAACATACTACGTACAAAAATAGTACGTGAATATCCTTCGGGGAAAAACTTTTGTAGTGAAGTTATAAACTCTCCCCATTGTACCGCTTTACTATAACTACTTATCTTGAATTGACCATTGTTGAATTGGTCTTTACGAGTGTTAGTAAAAGTACCATTGGTTAAAAGGAACATACTATCAGTTAAACTAAAATGGGGGAATACCTCCATATATTGTTTCAACTTAATATAGTTACGATTACCTTTAGATACATAGAACTCCAAGAAATCTCTACGTGACCAAGAGGCTGAATTGGTATTAGACCTAATTACCTCTTTTTCTCCATAGTTGTTTACTTGAAGATAGTAAATACCTTTACCACTCATCTTACTCGCGTGGTATCGGTGTTGTCCGTCAATAATTTCCATTTTCTTATTGACTACGATAGGATTTACAAGAAGTCCCTCATTGGACATACTCTCATAAATTTTCTTAACTCGACTCATATTAACTGGTCGGTTGTTTTCCATTAACTTGAACATATCCAAGTTAGTTGTGTACTTGACAGTCATGTCACTTTTCGGTTTCATTGTTCTACTCGACATAATAAAGTTGTTCGGTATTATCTCCCCGTCCTCGGTTTTAGTTATTGATTGAGTACAAACATACAAATACTTTTTTTAATATCCAAATATAATTGTAAATACTTTTTATTATTCCGCCAAATAGATTTTAAAATGAAGAGATCCTCAAGTAGAAGTTATGATCAGGATCCTGAGGTGAATCAAACTTTAGTTGGCACCACACCCTATGATCACAGACGACGGTGGGACCTGTTGTATTTTATTTGGCACCCTCCCCACTATATAGGGGTATGGGGGGACCCCCCTGCAGTACCCCCTCCGGTATCCCCCCTTTAAAAAGGGGTTTTTCGGTGTCTGTACAGGGGGCTCAATGCCCCGTCCCGGATTTTTCCGGAATTTTTTGGAAAATTCGGTTTTTTTTTCGTATATTATAAAAAAAAATTATGTATAAAAATACAAAAATTCATAGAATAGATCACGAAAAAATAATAGAACGTTATAAAGAACTTGGAAGTGCAAAAAAGACCGCGTTGGAATTCGGTTTATCAGGACCGACAGTTTTAAAAATTATTAGATTACATGGTGTTGAGGTTAACCGTGAATTTAAAAAATATAGTGATGAATATGTTATATCCAAATATTACGAATTTGGAACTGCGGAGAAAACGGGTATTGAGTTGGGAATGGGGGACCAAAGGCTACGTGACATATTGGACAGAAATAACATCAAGAGAAAAACAATAAAACACGTATCAGTCGGAGATGTGTTCAATAAGTTAACTGTGATAGAATTTGTGGGTTATCGTGGTACGAAAAATAAACATAGGGTATTCTTATGTAAATGTGAGTGTGGGGGTACAAGAAAGGTTGACACTCGTAAATTAACTACTTCACAAAAACCCACAAAAGACTGTGGATGTGGGTGGAAATTAAAAAGAGAAAGGGCGGAGTTAAAACGTAAAGAAAAAGAACGAGCAAGACAACTACGGTTAGAAAAACGTATCGAACGTGAATTAAAAAATAAACTCAAACGTAAAAAATACGAATCCAATAAAAAATATAAAGTAGGGTCTAAACATAATAGATTAACCATTATATCTGTAGTTGGTAAAGGTGAAAATAAGGTTCTTACTGTGGAGTGTGAATGTGGGACAATTAAAGATATTAAAAAACATTCAATTTATACCACAAAATCTTGTGGGTGTCTCCAAAAAGAAAGATCTACAACCCATGGTATGGTATCTAAAGATAGAAAGAAATATGATAGGTGGAGATCAATGATTAGCAGATGTCATAATCCAAAATCTAAATCATATCATAACTATGGGGGTCGTGGAATATATGTGTGTGATAGATGGAGATTACCAAATGGTGAGGGATGTAGAAACTATTTAAGGGACATTAAAAAACATTTAGGACCCAAACCCGAAGGTAATTATTCTTTAGATCGTATAGATAATGATGGTCCTTATGAGATTACTAACTTGAGGTGGGCAGATGCGTCAACTCAAACGAAAAACCAAAGAAGATTTGCAAAGGTTGATAAAGACCAATGTAAAATAGATTTTTAGGGGTAAAACCTTTATAGGGTAAAAGGGGGGTAAATCAGAAATAAAAATTTTGCCAATTTTTTTGAAAAATGGGAAACTATAGTAATCGTTGTGGCGGTGGGGTAAGTGTAGTTCTTGTCCACTTATAACCATACATTTCATAAACCTCTATATTATCATCACAATATTCTCTCATTAAGGGGGAAGTATATCTCCAAGGATATTCTAATGGAGTTTCATTAAATATATTAACCTGTGAGGTCGTACTAAAGATATAATCAGGATCGGTGGTATCTTCATGTAACCACTTACCAATTATATGACCTTTCTGTTCTATAAGGGAAAAGTAAGGGGAATATACATTTGTGAATTGGTTTGACATTTTAGGACCTACATATTCCAAGTAAAGATCTACAGGCATCTGTAGTTTATAATTGTTTGTTAATATGGGGATGTATGTATTGGTCAAGATATATGAATGTGCTCCTATACCTAAATGTGGGTGAGGTACTTGTATCATATCATCAATAGGGGAACCCGCTATTTGAGAGGTCGTTCTTCCAATCCATATAAGGTGGGAATAATACTTATGTATTTTTTCGAGGAATAATTTATAGGTACCGTCATATATGTAATCAATAAGATTATTACTTGGACGGGCATCATCCTCAAGTATAAGGAATTTATCACCTATTGTCTTATGTGCAAGTTCCCATACCTTTTTATGTGCAAGTCCAATACCTATCATATTCTCCGTAAGACCCGGCTGAGAACCCTTACCTTGTTGAAGATCGTGCCATTCACCCATCATCTCACCACTTCTAAGTAGTTTACCTATATCAAAGTGACCTTTCTTATAATTTACTGAATCAATAAATTCATAATTAAAACCATCGAAGTATTTCCAATCGTCAATAAAGGATTGTCTTCTCTTAATATTATCAGGATCACTGATAACGAATATTCTATCACATCCAAAGTTGTGTAAATCTATCTTTTTGTGTACGTACATACCCATAAATATAATACGTATAAAAGTTTTTAGGTAGGGTTTATGGTTAAATAATAATTTCCTAATATTTATATAGAAACATAATATAAGATGAAGAAAATTAAACTTACCGAATCACAGGTAGCAAAACTTTTAAACGAGGATTCTTTTAAATCCATTAAAAATATATTTTGGCATTCAAGAAATTCACTTAAATCAGGTAACGGTACTCTTGATAGAAACACAATAAGAAGTATCGCTAACAATTTATATGATGCAATGAAAGGTGCGGGTACTGATAATGATGCTATTACTGATAATCTTGAAAAATGTAAAAACTTACACGATTTTAAAAATGTGAGATATAAGTTCTACAAAATGTATAACGAAAAGTTACTTACTTGGTTAGATGGTGATATTGATGGTGACGGTGAGTGGACTACAACAGTACTAAGACCACTACAACGTATTTATGATGTATCTAAAGCTGCGGGACATTTCAATCCACCTAAAAAAGTTAAAACAAGTGAACTTGAAAAAGAAATAATGAAAACATTAGGATGTTTAAAAGATACACCTGGATATGAGTTCCAAAAAGACTCTTCTGATGGAAAAGGTATTTTCTTTAAATCAACTGAAGGTGAATTCTTCCTCTTTAAAGATGGAACGTTAGCTAAAAAGAAAGAGAATAGTAGGAAATACGATTATTTTAAAAATAAAACAGAGTGTACGGATTCGAAGTACATCTCAACCATTAATCAAAGGGATGGTGAGGTTACAGAAACTGATTCCCTTATGGAAAAGTCAGGTTTAAACTTAAACCCTGATGGGGTAGTCGGTTCTAAAACTGAACCAGAAGTAAAGTCAACAAGTACTACTAATAATACAACCACTACAGGAGATACAAAAACTAAATCAACCGTTGCAACAGCGGTAACTGCAAATGCGGGTGGATCCGTATCGGATTTCCAACAAAAACTGAAAGATGCAGGGTTTGGTAATAGTTTAGGTGCTGTAGATGGAAAATTAGGACCAAAGACAGCGAGAGCGGCTATGGAATTCATTAAATCAAAAGGTTTATTATCTGAAACTGATGAGTTACCACTAAATGAACAAATAAGTCAAAACTTTAAAAGATTTCTATAATGAAGAAAATCAGACTTACAGAAGAACAATTAAATAGACTTGTAGAAACTACTACAGTCTTTAAAGACGAACACAAAATGAAAGAAGATGTTGATTCGGAATTAGGTGAACAAACACAAGCCATAATGAAAGCAATTAAAAAGGCTGAAGAAGATAGTAAGAAATGTGAATGTGGATGTGTTAAAGGTGAATGCAAGTGTGGACCTGATTGTAAGAAGTGTGACTGTGGTAAAGAAAAAGAAACTAAAGAGGATTGGAATCCTAATGCATCGGTAGGTACACAACCTGGTGGGTTAATGCAAGGAGCACACTTTCCTAAATGGATACAAGAAAATAAGAATAACTTTAAAAGATTAATTAAGTAATGAAAAAAATAACTTTAACAGAGGAACAATACAACAGACTATTTGAATCTAAGGTAGTTTCAGAACAAAATGAATCAGCGTGGACATCTATGGATGATGATGAGAAAAGAGAGTATCTTCAGAGTTTCACATCTGATGGAGATAAAATAGAACAAATGTTACGTAGTCCTGAGGATCCTACAAAAGAATTTGAAGGAATGAGTGATGATGGTTCAATAGGTGACATCTCTGTTGAAAGATCAACTTCAGAAATATTAGATGATATGGATGGAGATATAGATGAATTAAAAAGATCAATATCCGTGATTAAATCACGTATGTAAAAAATAAGGGACTTAGTTGTCCCTTTTTTTATGCAATAAAAAACACAATTGTATTATGCAAACTATTATAGTATCGGGGTTAGTAGTAGGTTCAGTAACTTACATAGTATATTATATGTTGAATAGACATAATAAATGCGGGTGTGGAACCTGTGTATGTTCAGGTCGATATAGAAAATGATTTATAAAGTAAAAATAACTTACTTCAACAATGAGTCCTCTATAGAGGAATTTGATACGTCAGATATACAGTGGACTATGGAAGAATACCAAAGAAATAGAAAACCCTTTCAATGGGAGATCCTTTAGGTAACGGCTCTACCCTTCATCTGTTCCCAATCCCTTACAGTACGTACTTCATCATTAGTCGTCTCAGCTGAACTCAACACGAAGTTATTTGTTCCGAGTTCATAAGTGAGTCTAATTATTGCTGATAAGTCCTTAGGGAAACAATGACCCCCAAATCCAAAGTCTCCATCATGTCCAGGTACTGACCAATGAGATTGACCTAATCTCTGATCTATAGTAGCATATTCTACTACCTTGTCATAATCAATCTCCAACTTATTACATAACTCATACATCTCGTTTGCAAAGGAGACCTTTACAGCGAGGAACGTGTTCGTTAGGTACTTGACCATCTCGGCGTGTGTAGAACTCGTTTTAATGATCCGTGAGTTAGGGAACACTTTAGAGAAGATCTGTTTTAGGTCGGTAGTATGTGGTCGGTCACCACCGAGAATTATTCTGTCTTGATTATCATAGTCTTTTACTGCATTCCTCTCTGTTAGAAACTCAGGATTAAAGACTATATTAAGAAACTCATATTTTAGGTTTAGTTTTTCTGTGGTCCCACATATAACTGTAGATTTTAAGACGATAGTCTTAGGTGAATCAGTTATTTGGTTGACCTCTTCTAAAACCTCTTCTATAATGTCTATATTACAACTCCCATCAGTATTCATAGGAGTTGGTAGACAGACAAATATATACTTAGAGTTTAATATTAAGTCTCTTAAAGTTGAGTTGTGATCCGATTTATATTTATCGTACGTTAGTACGTCATAATGGTTCTTAAATTTTTGGTATACTGCATTTCCGACAAACCCTTGTCCTATTACTCCTATCATATGTAATCTTTTGTTTCTAAATAATCTTTTAAGTTTATTGTTGTAAAATCTTCCCCTACTACTCTGTGTAGTTTTGAGGAGTCTAATCCGTAACGTCTATCGTGTCCTAATCTATCAGGTACATTATTGAACTGTACGGGTTTCTTTAATATATCCCCTATCATACGTAATATTGATTTATTCGTATATCGATCCCCCGATCCGATATTCCATATACCGTACTCTTCTTTCATTAGTTTGAGTATCATCTTTACGTTGTCTTCCACCCAAATCCATTCTCTTACCTGAGACCCGTCTCCATAAAGTGGTACAGGTATCTCTTGATAGATACATTCCATTACCGTAGGTAAGAACTTTTCTAAGTGTTGATGGTCCCCATAATTATTACAGGTCCTTGTGATAAGGTATGGAATACCATACGTCTTATTTGCCGATATTACTATTTGATCCGCCGAAGATTTTGAGGCGGAATAATAAGACGATGGTTTACATACGTCCCCCTCACGAGATAAATGGTTTAATCCATAATGACTCTCCGTTAAATCTCCATAAACCTCATCCGTTGATATTTGTACGAACTTCTTCAGTTTACTCATCCTACGTGCAATTTCTATTAAATTATACGTACCTAATATGTTTGTTTGTATAAATGGTGAACCATCCTCTATAGAATTATCTACATGTGACTCCGCCGCAAAGTTTACAATGTAATCTACATCTCCTATCTCTTCGTACGTAATCTCACATATGTCCCGCCGAACGACCGTGACCCCTTCGGGGAGTCTTTCAGGGTTGGATGCATAAGTCATTTTATCTACCACGATAATTTCATGGTTCGTCTTGTTTGTGTGGTTACGTCGGTATAATAGATTTACAAATGATGAACCTATAAACCCCGCACCTCCTGTGACGAGTATTTTCATTTAATTAAAAAATTACGTTGTAAACTACAAAACATATATAACCACCGAATATGGTAAGTAATATCACGTTCTCTAGTTTTATCTTATTCTTCATAGGATAATTTATTAAGGTTTAAACTAAAGTCTTTTTCTTGATCTAAAGTTGTACTCTTTACATTGGGATTTCTTTTAATTGCATAATCGTACGTACTCTTTCTTTCAGTACCTACGTTGATTACCCCCTGAATATTATTATTAATCGATACGTTCATTATAAGTGGTGATATGACATCTACATAATCCTTTGAGGTATATAGGTTGTCATAACCATACTCGTATGGGAATTTATCTTTACCAAAACTCGTACGGATAATTAAATGGTCTTTTACAAACCTTACACTACATTCTCCCCCAAGTTTACTCCACGCATATAAATTATATGGATTCACAGGATCTTCTTCAGAATGATTACCTGTTCCATCATAAACATAGTCTGTGGAAATATAGACTAATCTCTTATCGTAACCTATACAGTAGTTGGATATATTGGAAGTACCAATGATATTGGTTGTAATAAAATCAATTTCATTATCACTAACCTTATTATTGTCTATAAGAGCCGCAGTATGAATAATAATATCATAAGTGTCTAATAATTTAAAAGAAGATGGTTTAGTAATATCCACCTGATCTTTAGTAAATAATTTTATGTTGGGATTACATACCTTTAACTGTTTGGCAAGTAAACCTCCACCACCTAAAACCGCAATATTCTTAATTCCGTCATTCATATAAACGAATATGTCTCCTGGATAAATTCTACGTATCGACATCTATCCTTAATATACGTATTATATTTATGAAAGTCCACCCCCCGACCGAAAAAAACCTCTCCTGACCCCTTCGGGGAGTGAATTTGTATATATTTATAATAAACATTTATTACCGATGAAAAAAAAGACACTATTAGAAGACCTTAAAAGGATACACACCCTAACTTATGGTGATCATAAGACAAATATGATTGTTGAAGGGTTGTTTGACGGTGATGACACCAAAGCGGACGAGGTTTCTGATGATGTTAGTGAATTCATGGATAATTTAAAACAAAGTTCTATTAGTGGGTTATCCCAAGAAGAAAAGGGTGACATGGAATACAAGAAAAGTGTCGAATCCATGCAAATTTCGTTAGTTTTATTAGGTTATGAGTTACCTGTACATGGTATAGATGGTTTATTTGGTCCTGAAACTGCAGGTGCGGTAAAACAATTCATGAATGACAACCAAATAGAGGTTGGTAATGAGGAAATGTTATTAGTTACCCCCGAAGTAATGGATTTATTAACTAAAAAGGTACAAGAAAAGGGTATTAATAGTGAAGATCTTAAAAAACACGTAAATAAACCCTTAAAACACGATGGTTCAATGGGTGAAAAGACCGATGGTGTAACAATTGCCACTTATTTAATGAAAAAACGATATTCTAAATCACAAGCGGCAGGAATTGCGGGTAATTTGTATGTAGAATCAGGTTATAGAACTGGTGTTATAGGAGATAACGGTACTTCTTATGGTTTAGCTCAGTGGCACAAGACAAGATGGGAACGTTTGAATGAATTTTGTGAATCTGAAGGGTTAGACCCATCAGAAGCGGAGTCTCAACTAATATATTTGGATTGGGAACTACGTACACGTGAAAAAAGAGCGTATAAAGAGTTAATGAAGACCGATACTCCTTATGATTCTGCATATGCATTTGCAAAATACTTCGAAAGACCACGTAGAATAAATCCTAAGAGAATGTCTAAAGCCGAAGAAATCTATAACCGTTTACCATAGGTCATAACATGGATGTAAGGGTATATGATGAATGGAACATGGGGTGGTGGATCAACAATATAGTTGATGTAATAAAAACCATTTCGGAAAAACACATAGTATTTAAACAACCACAAGAATATGATTTTACAAATAATAATTTATCCTTATATAGTGAAATAAACGATTTATTAGTAAAACACGGTAAAAAATTAACGATTTATACGGGTGCTGAGTTTAATATAAAAATTAACCAATACAATTCGAATATAGAAGTAGAAATGTGGGACGGAATTCATTGGTTTATAAGAACAAATCAGTATGAACACACGGATTATACCAACATATCAACAAAACCACCCATACCAAACACATTATTCACCTCATTAGTGGGTTTAAAGATAGGTAGAGACCACCGTTTCTATATAATGAATGAAATTTTCAAACATAATTTAAATGAGGATCTAAATTTGGCGGTAACCACGGATATAACCAAAGAGAACTTAAAGAACATCACAATATGTGATTATCCTTTGGAAAATGACCCAACTTATGTACCTATAGAACTAACACACTTTGAACCTAAGGAAATAATCCTTCCAAGTGAGGTTGGTAATAGGAATCAAGTCGAAATACCAATAGAATATAAGAATTCTTCATTTGATATTGTTTTTGAAACAATATATGACTATTTTTTCGCTACAGAGAAGACACTTAGACCAATTTTTGATAAAAAACCGTTTATGGTGTTTGCGTCACCTAATTTCCATAGTAAATTACAAGAAAACTATGGTTTTAAACTATTTAATAATATAATTGATTACTCGTTCGATAGTATTGTGAATACCCGAGATAGATATGATGCCCAAATTCAACAATTAGTGAAGATTAGGGATAATTTTACCCCACGTGAGGTTTTTAACATGACCAAAGACATTTCACAATATAATTATAATAAAGTATTGGAGATGAAATCACTTAGAAGTAGTAAAATACCGAATAAGTATAAAGAATTTTTAAATGATAAGTTAGTATGAGGGTAATTATAACCGAAAATCAACTAAAAAACATCATTTTAGAGAAAAAAAAGACTAAAAAAGAGGAAAAAGAGGACAAATTTGACCGTATTTCCTTCTATTTGGACTTTTATAAGAACTTAACGCCTGATGAATTTGACATATGTAAGAAGGGTGATGAGATTATCATAACAATACCGCATAAAAAAGAGGACTAATGTCCTCTTTAATATAAAAAATAACCTTTTTCAGTTATTTCTTTGATTTAGGTTTCCTACCTTTTCTTGGTTTACCTTTTACGGCATCGACCACGTCTCCTGTTTGATTTGTTAAGTTTCTCGCCGCATCAGCAACATCACCTAATTCCTCTTTTACCCGTTTAGCTCTACGCTTAACTTCTTTAACAGTGTCTTTCACATCTTCGACTTTGTCTTCGACAACATCAGGGATATAGTCATTATCTTCATCCTTAATCTTACCTTTCTTGATAAGGACAACTATTACTCCCGCTCCAATTGCTAATAGCAATAAAATAATTAAAAGTGTTTTCATAAACTTGATTTTTATAATAAATACAGATAAATTATTCAAATGTAAAGTCTAAACATAAAATACCAACCGACTTATAAATAAATTATATTATTTAATATGTAAAATACTAATATTTATTAATATGAGAAACTTACTAATATTAATATTTGCGTCATTACTCACATCATGTGGGTCCACCTATAAACTTTCAACATTAAATCACGACCCAAACTACCACATCGAAGGTACTGATGTTCAGGTTGATGTTATTGATAATGATTTTGATTTGGCGAGAAAGTTTAGGACTGACGATTCTTTCAGATGGGACTTTGCCAGATTCGCAATGAGACAAGACATGAGATGGCATTACGATTTTTATTGGGATAATAGAATGTTTAGAAGAAGTCCGTTTGGTTCACCATTTAACTATTATTGGAACTCTCAACAGTATTGGTGGAATTGGGCAAGTAATTCACACTTCGGTATGGGATTCAATCATTGGGATCCATTTGGGTTTAACAATTATGGTTGGGGTAGTAGATATTATGGTTATGGATACGGATGGAACAATGGTTATTACGGTAATGTTTGGGGATGGAGAAACAGAATGAATGACTATGCATGGAGTAATAGGTATAGAACTAATACCGTTTACGTAAATGGTAGAAGAGGTAGTACCATGAGTAATCATGATAGGATAGGACAAGCGTCAATGATAGAATCTACTAAACGTAGAACTAACACGAGAACCAATAGAAGAGTCGTTGTTGATAAGGATATAGTTATTGATAAAACAATTATTAAACTTAGGAGGAGTAATAATAATATCAGAGTTTACGAAAACCCTAATAACGTCCCTAACAATATTAGAACTAACCCAATAAATTATAACAGACCTGAAAACAATAGTAGAACTATTAGAAATTACAACAGACCCGAAAATAATAACAACACAAGATCAAATAACAATACGAGACCTACAAGAACGTATACACCTCCACCGACCAATAGAAATAACACAACGGTAAGATCGACGAGATCAGGAACAGTCAAACGAAATCGATAGGTATGGTTAGTCGATCCGTTTTGTGTGTGTTATTAAGTTTATTACCTTTTATTGTAAGTGGTCAAATGTGGAAAGAAAAAGATAAACATTACCATTATGGTGCGGGTGTTGTTGTGTCCACACTAACATATGAATATGTTTACAGAAAGACTGAAGATAAAAAGAAGGCCCTCTTATATTCTGTAACCTCCGCAGTACTAGTTGGTACTTTAAAAGAATTGGTTGATCATAATCAAAAGGGAAATCGATTTGATGGTAGGGATTTATTAGCAACCACTTATGGTGGACTAACCGTCGGACTTACATTTAGTTTATTTAGAAAAAACAATCGTTCTAAACAGAGAAAATAGATATTTATTAATATGAATGTAACTATAACGGAAAAACAACTCAAAAACCTGACTCAAGGATTATCTGAAGATTTGGACTATCATAAAGTCAGTGATGCATCACCTGAAAAAGACAACTATATTATGTCTCAAAAAAACGAAGAAGATGATGTAGATGAGGGTAGTCGAACACTCGCAAGAACACGTAAGAAAAGATTATTTTCTAAGGCGGAGATTATGGCAAACCCTAATAGATACAAACTACACGATAAAAAATTAAAAGGACTTAAATAGAATAGGTAATTACACTTATTTCTTTTACAATAATGTTACCTTCAGAATCATTAACTAACTCCATTTCAACATCTTCATCGATACCGATCATACCTTTTGGTTCCTCGTTTTGATAATTAGTTGAATCCCAATCAACCTTAATTGTAATATACTCTTCAGTAGGGTCTTCACTACCTTCAGGGTAATAAACAACCTCAACATCAAGTTCTTCAGGACCTTGTACGTCATAAACTGACATATTTTTAATACCCCAACTACGATGTTCTTGATCTATCCTAAAACTTAATGTGTACTCTAAACCATACCCAATATCTTCTATTTCTTGACCTTTAAATTTTAAATCAGAGGAGTAATTGAAATCAATCTTACATTTCATTTCATATCTATCATCATTAACCCCCTCATTAATTTCTTCTTGAGTTGTTTCTTCAGTAGATACGTATTCACTTATTTTATCCATCTGTTCCGTAGTTAAGACTATTTTTTTCATTTCGTGTTAGTATTTTATTATAAATATCTAAGTTTTAGTATTTATTCTATGAACTTGTTATCTGATTAGAATACGAATATAAAAAAAATTATTTGGATATTACAAAAATATTTTATTATATTTGTTGACAACAATTTATAAAAACGATGAGTTATATAATTGGTAAATCTTGTGTAAGTGTTTGTGATACCGCCTGTGTTGAGGTATGTCCTGTTGATTGTATACATGGACCCATAGACATAAACGGTACAGGTTCCGAAGTAACTCATATGTCTAAAGAAGATCTTATAGACAAACAACTATTCATAAATCCAGAAGAATGTATCTTATGTGGTGCTTGTGTACCTGAATGTCCTGTCGATGCAATATATGAAGATGAAGAAGAGACTATATCGATAGAGGGTAATGACGCGTCAGTAATAAAAAACTACGAATTCTTCGGACACACTTTCACTAACTAACATCAAAATTATGAAGTATTTAAAATTAAAACTTGCATTAATATCTGTTTTTGTATTGGTTGCATCTACCTCATTCACCGATAACAGTATGGTCGTTGGACAGACAGAAACTATTATTACTTTACCGATCAAAGGTATTGAAGAAATGGAATTAGATTATATTGAACCCGTACTAATTGAGATTATAGAAACGGATCAAACTGAGGATTTTTTAAATGCCGTTGGTTTTAAGGAATCGGGTAACAGGTATGATATAGTCAATAAGTTTGGTTATATGGGTCGATATCAGTTCGGTAGAGGGACTTTAAAGGGTTTGGGGTACAAAGTAACCCAAGAGGAGTTTTTAAACTCACCAGAGATTCAGGAAAGGGCCATGATGGATCTTTTAAAACATAATAAAAAGAAACTACAAAAATACATAGACAAATATGAGGGTCAAACCATACATGGTATCTATATAACAGAGTCGGGTGTTTTAGCTGCGGCTCATTTAGGAGGTCAGGGTAACGTAAAAAAATTCTTTAGACGAGGTAAAAAGTTTAAAGATGGGTTTGGTACAGGTATAACAACCTATATGGAAAAATTTGCGGGATATGATCTTGATTTATATTAAGAAATAGGACCTGTAGATTTATCATCTAAACTATCGTAATCCTTGTCGAAATCTATATCATCACTATCTAAATCTATCCATGCGGGTTCTGCTTGAGTTTTCCATGTATTGTGTGAGAATATTAGAACACCTGAACTTCCATCACCTGGATCAAGAACATAGAAATTAGTATTATCGTCGACACTTTGACTTTTAGAATATACTCCAAGAAGGTATTGAGGAGGTAGATCACCTGAACTTATTTTAGATGAGCCATCTTCACTATCTTTATTAAAATCAAATACACCATAACCTTGTTCAGCTGTTATCTCAAAATAATCAGGACCATAGGTGATGTTGTTAAGTTTTGACCAACTACCTCTTTTAGCGTCGAATATACCGACCTTACCTGAATTATTATCCTGTACGACTTTAATATCTTTATCTTGTTGAGATATAAAATTAATACTGAAAGTACTTAACATTAGTGATGTTAGTATGTCACCCACACTAGATCCCGATCTCTCAAGTCTCTGAACTAAATAATCACTAACCGACTTACTTCTTTTCTTTAACAAATAAACAAAAGTGTCGTACTCTTTAATGACATCAGTTGGGTTACCTTGATCTAAATGTACTTCAAAATATAATCTTACATCTTGATCAGACAGTGAATTAAAAGAACGTATTTTGTGAAGTTCATTACCTCTATTGATATATGCCCTTTTAAGTTCAGGGTCTTGAATAACGAAATCGTATTCACTATTGGGTTCCTCAGTTATTCTACGTATTTTTCTATCTAAATCATCAACCTTAAGGTCCATTTCTTTAGACTCATCAAATGTTTCAAAACTTAGTTTATCTAATGCACCCTCCGCCCTCAATTGTGGGTATATATGTAATAAAGATTTCGCCTCGTCATCAGGATCGTCAATTGAAATTAACTTATCGTGATTCGTATTTGATCCATTTGTAAGTCTGAAAGGGAAACCATTTTCCGAATTCTCTAATTTCTGTAATGCACCTAAATGAAATTCGTTGTCCGCTGATTTCGTTTCGTCAATAACGAAATAGAATGTTCTTGCGGGTGTACGACTTCTATAACTTTGCCAAAGATTGGACATACTGTCCGTACCTTTAAAATTTGTTACACACCATTTATTAGAAGTACCAAAATTTTCAGCAGCTAACGAATATTGATAGAATCCAAAAGAAACTGCGTCTCTTTGTGTCTTAGGTTTATATATCCTAAAACCATTTCCATCATCATATATCTTAAATTGGTCACCGAACCACAAGTTTTTGGATTCTTCAACCCATTCTTTTTTACCCTTTTTAGGATCTTCAAAAAAGTATGATTTTTTCTTAGTACCAACACCTATCCCAAACTGAGCAAATAGAGTACTAATTTGTGGAAAACTATAAGCGACAATGTCTTTAAGTTTATTTGGTAGGAATTCGTCTCTCCCATTTTGACCATTGTACTTTTGAAGAAAAGATACTATTTCAGGTCTTTTAAGACTATTTAATTGGTCCTTTAAAGGTTTAATTCTATTTCCTTCATCATCAGTACCACCCATAAATCTACTAAATATAAATTCAGTTATTTCGGGAGTAACTCTATCATCTTGACTATTCCACTTTTGGTGTAGAGCATTAAGAAGTTTTTTGTTTTTAACTTCTTCGACAATTAGGTCGTACATTATACTTTTAAAATCCATATAAGAAATGTTTTCTTATATAAATATATGGGTTTTAACTTATAGTCGACGGTAATTGGGTCGAGATTGATAATTTAATACTATCAATTTCCTCTAATGCCGTTTTAAGAGTTCTTTCCACTAACATGAGTTTCATAATGACCTCCGCGTTTGGGTTTGAGTGTTCACTTATAAGATTATTTAAAACCATATTCTTAACCACTTCCTCATTATGAGAAACCTTAAGTCGATTCTTCTTTCTTTGATGATATTTTCTTGAATTTTCTTTAGTACAGGAGACACAATAGATACTATGACCATCGTTCATTCTCTTGTTCTTGTAAAACTCTGTTAGTGGTAAATCTTCTTGACAACCACTACATTTTTTCATACCTTTTTTCATATTCTTTATTATAATATTCAAAATTACTTTTACAAAAGTATGTATTAATTAGGATATAGCCAAATACATTATGGAAAAACTTTTATTTAAACAAGGGTATTATTCAGTATATGAAGTAACTGTCAGGAGTAAAACTAAGTATAGGGTCGATAGTGGGAAGACATTATTTGTCGCAAGATTTAATAAGTATATTCCAAATCCATATCGTGATATTAAAGATTTCACATCATTAACTAAGGCCAAGGAATATGTTTCTAAAAAATTAAAGAAGAGTAAATCGGTAAAGAAAAAGAAATTAGATAAAGTACCTAAGTCTTTGTATTTGGTTTTGTTAAAAGAAGAGAAGTCAGGTAAGACATTTGTTAAAGTGGGTATCACCTCAAAAAGATTTATAATGAGACGATTCTCCAAAAAATACGGGTATGAAGGATATACCTTAGAATCTATACTTCGTAGGTTAGACACCCCTCGAGCGGAAAGATTGGAAGAAAGTATAAAACTTACTTTAAAAAAGAAAAGATCTGTAAAAAGTTACAGACCTCTTTTGGAAAGTTTTGGTGGTTACACTGAATGTTACGAATATGGTTCTTTAGAGACCATATTAAAAGTATTTGATTCGGCAACTAAAAATGTTTAGCCTATACCTAACCAATTTAGGAATTTATCAATGATATCACCGTGTTCGGATCTACAAGATTTCATAATCTTGACTTCCTTATCTGTTAATTTTGATGCCGTGTTTGGTCCCCACACCCCATCTACAGGGTATAATTTTTTCTTACTTTGGAAATTTTCAATGGCCTTTCTTGTACCATCACCATGTAAACCATCTACTTTTAGTTTAGCTCCCATAGTTTTATTTAAAAAACATTGTACCGCCTTTTTAAAATTTAACTCGGATGTCTGTTCAGTTACTAATTTTTCCTCAACGACGTTGTCGAGAATTTTCTTTACTTGTCCCTCTGTAAAAATGTATTTTTTCATATTATATAAATATTAGTTTAAAAAATTTGATAGATATCCACCGATACGTTCCGCACGTTGGTTAAGGAGTGATAACTCTTTTTTAGATAATTTATTCTTCTTAAGGTAATCAATACCGATAGTCCCTATACATTTATTAGTTCCGATATCATGTAATGCAACTGCGTATGTGGAAATAGTTCCTGTACTTTCGGCAGCCCCTTTAAGTCCGTACGTCGCCACTTTAGGGTCGTTGAAGTCTGGTATATATAAATTACCATGTTCCATTAATTGGTGTGTAGATCTTTGATATAAACTTATAGGTATATTTGAGAAGATGTGACCTACGTTACTAACCCCTGGAGAACAACTCTCATACATAACAGAGAATTTCTGAATAGACTTATTGGTAAGTAGAAAATGACCCCCATTGTGGTACATTTTTACCCAAACTCTATCTGATTTTAATCTTTTTCTAATGTCATCTAACTCATCCAAAATAGTTGCTGATTGTACAACTTCATTCTTGATGGGGTCAATTGTTACCTTCTTTCTTAACTTTGCTTTAACGATCTCAACGATTGTTGGACCTAACACTGCGGTGATAACCGCCACTATAATAATTCCGATCATTTCTAATGTATGTGAATCCATATAAATTTATATATTAATAAATACACCATAAAACAACCTTTTTCAATAAAAAAATAATTTTTTAAAACATAAATCTACAAAGTACTAATAAAACTAGCTCAGACGTTCGATAGTGTTGATAACGATCTTTATTTTTCTTATATTTTATGTAAATCATATTTATCATATGAATATGTTTAATAAATTTCCCAACTAATGACTAAAATAATAAATCTTTTCGGAGGACCCGGAATAGGTAAGTCCTCAATATCTGCAGGGTTACTATATAGATTGAAGAAACAACATATAAGTTGTGATAACCCCTATGAGTTCCCTAAATTATTAGCATGGGACGAAAACCATTCTGCGATAAGAGATCAATTATTTGTTTTAGCTAACCAACATAGAGGTATAGTTAAGTCATATGGTAAGGTTGATTATATTATATTAGATTCACCAATCATTCTATCGTTAACTTATAAAAACAAGTACAGATCTCAGGAGTATCCTGCAACGCTATATGGGGATACGTTCGATAAAATGTTATTAGAGATTCATAATCAATATGAAAATATAAACATAGTATTAGACAGAAGTGAGGGTATTCATAATAGTAATGAAAGGTACCAAAATCTACAGGAATCAATAATATTAGACGAAGTCATTGAAAATTCGTTAGTACAACATGATTTACCATATCACAAAATAAAAGTGGATGACAACACAGTAAACAATATTTTAAAATTATTATAATGTATCAAAGAATAAACAAACTTATTATTATTTGTCTCTTTATTGCGACACAATCTGTTTTCGGTCAGGTCAAAACCTATAAAGGAGAATTATATACCGTAGTCTATTCTGAAGATTACGAACAACCATTACAGGTAACTTATAGAGTTATGTGTCCTACAGGAGAAATTAGTAGGGACGGTATGGATTTTTGGAAACCTTCTGGTTGGAATACCTCAGATAATGGAGATTATAAAGCAAACGTATACGACAAGGGACACATGGCACCTGCCGCGGCATTTAATTGTTTTGATAAACAAACACTTAAAGAAACATTTAACTACTTAAATTGTGCATTACAACACCAATCGTTGAATAGAGGACCTTGGAAAGAATTGGAAAGGTTTGAAAGGGACCTATCAAAAGTATTTGAGAATGTTGAGGTAAGTATCACCATTCACTTTGATAATGAACCTACGTTTGTTGATGGCGGTGCTCAAATTCCAAGTGGGTTCACAAAAACTATAGTTGTTGGGAAAAACAAATGGACGTTCTATTTCGACAACATAAATTTGAAGGGTAGAGATTGGAGTGATTTCCAAATACCTAACAAGAGACCCGAATCCGATTAATAATTAATGAGGTATCCCTCCAATAGAAGAAAGTGTGAATACATAAATGGTGAACTATATATAGTTCATGCAAAATACCCCCAAAACAGGGTTAAAAATGTCTTAGGGGTAAAAGAATGGTTAGGGGTAGACCACGTATTTAAATCTCATAGAGATAATACATATGTTTTTTGTGATCTAATAGAGTGTATTGAGTGGGAGGAGATTATTTAACACTAATCTTCCTACTTCTTTTTTTAGGTTTAATGGAATTATAAATACTATTAAAATTTTCCATGATGTGTTTAAAGATTGCGGCCATCTCGTAATTTTCAGACTCTTCATTCTTTTTCCATAGTATAGTAACTAAACTAAGTAATTCATTTTCGGTTATTTTAATCTTACCCCCTATTGTTGTATTAACAACTTTAAGTGCTACGTAAGATAAACCTCGTTTTTTGTCTTCCGTTAAACTGAAATATCTAGTAACTTCAATAGTCTGACTAACTTTATTACTGATTTTGTCGATTAGTTGTACGAACGACGGATGATTGATATCTACATTAATTGCCATAAGTTCCTCGTTTATTAATAAATATCTGTTAATTATGATTACTTTTAGTGGTTTAAAGTTATTTTCCCCACTTTCCCTCTGCAACTATCTGGCAAATGATCCCATAAACTGATAAATCTTGGTAAGTATCCTTCACTGATTCACCCACGTTGTCTTTGTTACCTAATAGAACTAATTGTTTTAGTCTTTGGATTTTATCATTCATTCTAAACCATAAACCCATTTGAGACATCTTGCGATCTTCTTTCTTCTCTAATGTAGTTCCCAATGAAATATTATCAGGGCCGTAATTAGATTGTTTTAGACAAAATAATTCATATTTTTCTTGCATGATGTTCTTAAACATCTGAGTTGTTTCGGGGTAGTTAGATTCAACCTCAGACACAACATCCGATGTTACCACTTTTGTTACTAATTGTTCTTCCATATTAATTTTGTTGTTTGACATATTTTAATCTATTTATAGTTTATATAAAATATACATAAAAAAACTGGTTATATCAAATATTTATAATTAAACAACAGATTATGGCATCTAAAAAATCAAAAGAGGTAAAAAAACCTGAGAAGTCTCAAAAACCAAAAAATCAACAATTAATTCAAATGTTATCATTTAGAATTGTACCCGCTTATTTCAAAGAAATTGAGAAGGTGGCAGATAAAAAAGACATGACGGTCTCTAAATTGATTAGATCATACATTAAAGACGGTATGCATAGAGATAAAGACTTTACCGCAGATGACAAAGGGTTTAATATAGGTTAATTATTTGTCGAACCTCTTAAATGAGTTTTGACTTATCACATTTGTAACTACTCCTCCAATAAAACGGGGGAGTATTTTTTTGTCCGTATAACTCATAGCGGATCTCAAATACGATGTAAAATTATCAACCCAACCTTCTAATGTGTATTCTACCTTATTACGTCTAACAACCCCTTCCGATGTTTTTAAATTTTCCTTACCTAAAGATTTTTGTACTTCTTTGGTACTCATACCTCTGAATACTTTATATAGTGGAATATCTGAGTTAAAACATTCTTTTGCGAATTTACTATATTGGTCGATACGTTCATCTCCCTTATTTGTTGTTTCACCACAACTCTCTAATGACTTATTGAAGACAGAACCCAACATAACATAGTCAGCCCCCAATGCAAGTGCTTTGATAATATCTGCGTATGTTTTGAACCCTCCATCGGCAACTATTTTACAGTCAAGATGTCTATTTCTCTTTTTAATCTTATTACATTCGTAAATTAAAGATGCCATTGGGTAACCAACACCTGTTTGAACGGTTGTTAAACATCCCCCACCATTTCCAATACCAATCCTTACATAATCCGCACCTGCAAGACAGTAGTGGTAAAAAGTATCGGGATTTGCAACATTACCCACCATCAACTTTAACCTGTTTTGATGTTTTGATTTTGCGGTACGACACGAACTCAGTAAGTCTGACATATGACCATTAGCCACGTCAATGAGTGCATACACGACCTTACCTTTAGGAATTTTAAAATTCTTATTTAAGAATATACTATCAAATTCGGTCAGACTATAGGATAAAAAATGTTCGTCACTAATATGGGTATCATCAGGATTCTTAATGCGGGGTAAAACCACCGTTATACCTAAATTACTGAAGTAATGATGGTTTTTCTCATCAACAACGGTATCCATAGGTGCTGTCATCAAAGGTAATTTGTCTTGATCGTAATAGGGAGTTACCTGTGATCTTGATCTCACAGATGTAGTAGGCGCAGGCTGAATTAATATATCATTAAAATCGTACAACATGTTTAAGAATTTTTAGTTTTTTAATTTTTTGGCAATCTGTTTACCTTTCTTAGTCAAGAAGAAGTGTTCTTTAGTGTTATCATCTTCATAGGACTCCATGATACCTTCGTCTTTTAATTGATACATGATTGATCCCGTAATTATTTTTTTTAGAATAGAGTCGAATTCATCCTCACTCCAAAAGAAATCTAATTCAAGTGAGGGTTCTTCAACGTACTTATCAGTCACCAATTGGATAAGGTATTTAGTTGCATATTCTTCCCCTATTTTATAATCATCGAAGAAAAACGATTCTCTCAAACCCTCCAAAATATTTTCTACATGGTGTAGAACTACTTTAGGTGCATTATATGTATTACTGAGTGACATACTTATAAGATACATAAAAATAATATTCAAGTCAACCCCCCTCATAAACACTTTCTTTTTTTAAAAAAATTACTTATATTTTATTTTAAAACAAGTAATTACTATTATGGCAAAAAACGGAAAAATATTTATTCAGATCGCATCCTATAGAGATCCAGAACTGATTAACACCTTAGATGATTGTATTGATAAGGCAGACAAACCTGAAAAGTTGGTATTTGGTATTTGTTGGCAACACTCTGATGAAGATGAGTGGGACAATATAGACAAATATAAAGATGATAAAAGATTTAAAATTGTTGATGTCAATTATAAAGACTCTAAAGGTGCGTGTTGGGCAAGAAACACACTACAACAAGAATATACAAACGAGGAGTATACATTACAGTTAGATTCCCACCACAGATTTATTGAGGGTTGGGATACTGAACTTATAAAGATGTTGAAGGGGTTACAAAAGAAAGGACATAAAAAACCTTTATTGACTTCTTATATTTCATCTTATAATCCAGAGAACGACCCTGAAGGAAGAGTTAAAGTTCCATGGTTAATGAACTTTGATAGGTTTATACCTGAAGGTGCGGTTTTCTTCTTACCCGCAACAATACCGGGTTGGGAAAAGATGACAGAACCAATACCTGGTAGATTCTACTCGGCACATTTTGCATTTAGTTTAGGTAGTTTCGTTAAAGAAGTACCTCACGATCCCGAGTATTATTTCCACGGTGAAGAAATAAGTATTGCGGTAAGATCGTACACCCATGGTTATGACTTATTTCACCCACACAAAATTATCGCTTGGCACGAATATACTCGTAAAGGTAGAACCAAACAATGGGATGATGATAAAACTTGGGGTGATAGAAATACTAACTCTCATTTACGAAATAGGAAGTTATTTGAAATGGATGGTTTAGAGAAGGATATAGATTTTGGGATTTATGATTTCGGTACTGAAAGAACTTTAGAGGATTATGAAAGATATGCGGGTGTCAATTTCAAAAAGAGATCTGTACAGGAGTATACAAAGAAAAATAATTTTGCACCAAACCCACCTCTATATGGTGAGGAATATGAATCATCTTGGACGAGATCATTTAAACATTGTATTAATATACATAGGTCTTCCGTTACTGAAAAAGACTACTCATTTTGGGCGGTTATTTTCGAAGATGAGGATGGTACACCTATACACAGAGAAGATTTAAATAAACAACAAATAGACACTTATCTTAACAGTTCAAAGGACACATTTAATGTGTGGAAAGAATTTGAAACTGTTAGACAACCTCAAAAGTGGATTGTTTGGCCACACTCGGAATCTAAGGGTTGGTTAGAAAAAATAGAAGGTAAATTATGAAAAAAGTATTAACAGGATTTAGTAATAACATATCCCAACATAAAAATAAAATTAAATGGTGGGTAGAAAGTTTTAGAAAACATTCAGACGCGGAGATTGTTTTAATTGCTGCAAATACCACAGATGAAGATAGACAAGCACTAGAAGATCTTAAGGTAAAATATGTGGAGGTTATTGAGGAGGACACATGGAGAATTAACCACCAAAGACTAATTCACACAAGAAATTTTATAGAGTCTTATGATGCTGATTTATTTTTAGCTACAGATGTATTTGACGTTTTATTTCATTCAGATCCTTTTGAGATGTTAGATACCGATAATCATGATATATGGTTTAGTAGAGAAGGTATTTTAGTTAGGGAAGAACCGTGGAACGCGGATGTATTAAAAAAGACATTTCCTAATGAAGTACAATCATGTATGAATACTGAGATAGTTTGTTCGGGTATAATGGCGGGTAAGAAAGATGCATTTGTAAAGTTGTACGATAAAATGTATGAAATGTGTGAAAATAGTGAAGACGGACATAATATTAAAGATCAGGCGGCACTAATCGTTTTAGTTAAAGATCAATGGATTGAGAATCTAAGAATCTTTGATTTAGATGAGGGGTGGGCAATGCATTGTGCAACGTCGGGACCAACACAGTACTTTACTCAATGGGGTATGAAAAACAACATTATAGGTAAGGGTTATGGAATACCCGAATTAAAGGAAGACGGTTTCGTTTATAATAGTAAAACAAATAATAAATACACCATGGTTCACCAATTCAATAGAATTGAGGAGTGGTCAAATATTTTAACAAAAGAGTATGAGTAGAAATATTGCATGTATGTGTACGATGTCACATCAACACAATAGGTTAGATACCGATTGGTTACCTCTTATAACCAAAGATAATTATGATAAGGAATTAATTGTTGATGTTACAAAAGACCAGTCATTTAAACCCGGTTTTCACTTTACCGAGGATGAAGTTAGAACAAATCTTAATTTTCCACATAATGTAAGTAAGAGACATTATTGGAATAGTCATGGTAACAGGAACATCATTTGGTTTCATGCACATTTACGTATGTTAAATTTTTACTTATCTAATCCTGATTACGAATATTATTGGTTTTTCGATGATGACGTAAGAATAGATGATTGGAATTCATTTTTAACTCAGACAGATACAGATGATTCCGATTTCATATCATATTTTGTATTTAAAAAAGATGGGGTTAATAGTCAACCTAATGTCCCTGTGATAGATAATAGAACAACATCATCACACATGTGGTTAGAGAGATTCCCTGGTGACGGGGATACACTACCGGATGGTATTACAGAATGGTTTGGTTCATTCTTCCCTACAGTAAGGTATTCTAACAGGGCAATGAAAAAATTATTAGAATTAAATAATCAAGGTTACCATGGTTATGGTGAAGGGTTTGTACCGACAGTCTTAAATCAATGTGGTATGAAAATAACAAGTTTAATTACTTCAAATGATGATTCTAATTTATTTGATTTTGGAAACAATAAAATTTGGCACAAAAACACAATTGTAGATTGGGCATGGATATAAAGAACACTACTATAGTTACCGCAATATTTGATATTGGTAGAGATGAGTGGGACAACTTCACAATGTCTTACCACACCTACTTAATGTGGATGAGAAACATTCTTTTTTTAGATACCAATATGGTAATCTACACTGAGGAAAAATTTAAAAAACAGATCATTGATTTTAGGAAAGAGGTTGATCCAACATTAGAAAAAACAATTATTGTTATTGAACCATTAGAAAATATCATTGGTTATAAGAAGTTCTTTAATCCTCTCAATACTTTAATGTATAGTGAGTCCTTCAAATCTAAAATACAATTTCAAGTACCTGAAATGACTAAACCACTTTATAACGTGGTTATGTTTGCAAAACTTTTTTACATATTAGATGCACATAAAAGAAACTTATTTAATACTGATTTATTTGTGTGGGCGGATGCGGGTGTACTAAGAAACGATAAACCTGAATTAGGTATTAGTTGGCCCGATACACAGAAAATAAATGAATTAGATAATAATAAAGTAACCTTCTTTTGTCACCATCCTTATGTTAGGGTTGGTGAGGATCATTATGAACAACATGCATTATCTCAAATGAGATATATACAAGGTGGTTCCATTTTCGTACCTAAGAAGTGTGTTGATGAGGTATGTGAGATATTTGAAGATGTTGTGAAAGAGTCTGTAGAAGGTGGGTACGTTGGTAGTGACGAAAAAATGTTTGACTTCTTATACTTGAGAGATCCAAATAAGTATAACCTAATACAATGTGGTTGGAGGGAGTATATAGATTTATTTACAAGTGATAAGGATTTGAAAGTAGTTGTGTCAAGATACGACGAAGATACTTCTTGGACCAATAAACTAAATTATGAATCAATTATATTCAATAAAAATGAATCGGATAATCACCTGTATGAAAATAATTTACCTAATGTTGGTAGAGAAACTCATACATTCATGTCATATATAATTGACAATTATGATAACCTACCTAATTACGTTGCATTTGTCCAAGGTAATCCATTTGATCATTGTAATGACGTAATAAATGATATCAACGGATTTGATTTCAAGAGTGAATTTTTACCTTTAGGTAGAGTGAATAGATATAATATGGAATATGAGTCTATTGATGATCAGATGAGATCTTTCGGTGAAACTATGGGTATCAACATAACTTTCCCTTCATATAACGTACCGGGTGCACAACACATAATCAGTAGAAGGTTAATTAGAAAACACCCTATTGAGTTTTATAAAAAAATACATTCTTTAGTTAATACTGAACTATATCCTTTCTCATGTTTGGATTTTGAGAAGACTTTATTTCAAATATACGGAATATATAATGTTTGATTATCTAATAGTTGGTAGTGGATTTTTTGGGTCTATTTGTGCTAGAGAACTTACTGACAAGGGCAATAAAGTTTGTGTAATTGAAAATAGGGACCATATCGGTGGTAACTGTTACACATCAAATAGAGACGGTATAAATGTTCATGACTATGGTCCTCATATTTTTCACACCTCAAACGAAGAGGTATGGAAATGGATAAATCAATATGCGGACTTTAATAATTTTACTTTAAGACCAGTTGCAAATTACGAAGGTGAGGTTTATTCCTTACCATTTAATATGTGGACATTCTCCAAATTATGGGGAGTTACTCATCCTTATGAAGTTAAAGAGATAATTAAACAACAAAGTTCTCATATTAATAATCCAAAGAATTTAGAAGAACAAGCAATTAAACTCGTTGGGGTTGACGTATATGAAAAGTTAATAAAGGGGTATACGGAGAAACAGTGGAGAAAAAATGCAACTGACCTACCTAAAGAAATAATTAAAAGATTACCTGTTAGATTTACATACGATAACAATTACTTTAATGACAAGTACCAAGGAATTCCCGTAGGTGGATATACTCAAATATTTGAGAAACTTTTAGAGGGTATTGAAGTTAGGTTGGAGACTGATTTTTTTAAGAGTAGATTACCGAAACATAAAAAAGTAATTTATACGGGACCCATTGATAGGTATTTTAATTATGAGTTTGGTGAGTTGGAATATAAGACTACAGAGTTTCATCACAAAAAGATGGGGACCGACAATTATCAAGGTGTTGTAATGATGAACTATACTGAAAAGGATATTCCCTACACTAGAACTATTGAACATAAACACTTTGAAGACATAGAGTCTGAAAATAGTTGGGTTACATGGGAATACCCCACCGAATATAAGGCGGGTTTAACAGAACCTTACTATCCTGTTAACGATAAGGAGAATACTAAAATCTATAAGAAGTATAAAAATTTAGCTGATAAGGAAAAGGATGTTTACTTTGGTGGTAGATTGGCGGAATACAAATACTATGACATGCATAAGGTAATTGAGTCCGCACTTAATTTTATAAAAAAAACCCTCTGATTAGGAGGATTTTTCTTCTTTCTTAGGTGCTTGTATACCTTTCTCACTTTCGGCCTTCTTAGCCAAGTGATTCTTAATCTCAGTTTTATGTTGTGATGAGATCTTTTTTCTTTCGTCTTCCGACATTCCAAATGGTCCTGACATAGTTTAAATATTTAATATTTTTATTATTTTCTCTTTCTTTTTGGTGAGGACAATACATCTCTCGTATTCTTCTCTCTCTTCATAAATATCCACTAATGCGGTTACAATTTCAAGACACAACTCTAAATCAGAATCGTAAGAAAGAATTGTCTTAGAGGTAAGATAATGAATTAATATCGTTTTGTCAACCTTTGACATAAACTTATAAATCATTTCTAATTCGTCTTCATCGTAATTACCAACGTGAAGAATTCTTGTGGATTGTAATAAAAAGTTTACCGATAGATCCATTTATAATAGTACAAAATTGTTTAATGTTTTAAAACAACTCATGAACCCTTCAATCTCTACCTCTTCTCTTGAAGACATGGAGGTCTGTCTAGGACATATTATCGTTCCATCACCTAATGATATGGTATACAACCATTGATTTGGTCCAATCATTTCTATTGTTAGATAAATCTTATACTTATCAAAAAAATAGTATAATCTTTTAGATTCAAACAGATCTAAAGTGGACACACTTAGCACACCCACGTATGGAAACATCGTGCCAACAAACCTTTCATACGAAAGAGGATACTCATTTTTTATTTTCTTCCAGTTTAACATACTAAAAAGTACACATTTAATATAAAATTGTATATTTATTAATATGAAATTTATTCTAAAAGAGTCTCAACTTATAAATATCTTCAAATCTGAGTTCGGTGTAACACTTAATGAAAATGTTATCGCTAAGTTTCTGGATATATATGGTAAGGCCATGTCAGGTGACGGTAATTCTTCAGGATATAGTGGTGGTTTTAACCCTAATTTTGACTATCAGGGTCTTCCACCCGAAAATTTTAATCAAATTGATATATGGCCAGTAAATGGGGCACGATTAACAAGTGGGTTTGGTCCAAGGAATATTGGTGGTCGTGCAAGTAAAAACCATATGGGTTGTGATTTAGGTGTACCATCAGGGACACCCGTATATGCCGTCGCAAATGGAAAAGTAAAAGCGGCAAGAGACACTTCACCAAATGGATGTGGTGGTTTTGTTAAAATACAACACAAAGATTATTCAACTAAGTATTGTCACTTGAAACGGTGGGATGTAAAAAAGGGAGATGAGGTCTCTAAAGGACAACAAATAGGATTAAGTGGTGGTGCGAGTAATGACCCTTTTAAAGGTAATTCTATGGGTGCTCACCTACATTACGAGGTCTTAGATGGTGAAAGACATATAGATCCTGTTAAGGTCCACGGAACACTTTCGTAAAGTTCCAAGTAATTATAGTTTATTATACTATAATTTATGGAAATCATTGAATTTTATTACAACGAATCAGAACAAATATTAGAAATTACATTTACCGCCGAATCTGACGGTGATTATTTAAATGTAGAATTAAGTTTAGACGATGCTAAACTACACTCCCCAATAATTCTTGAAGAAGAAGATTTAGATGATGCCGACTTTGACTTGTTAGTTGATATGTTAGAGTCATACTATTATGAGAACGAATTACCATCTGAAAGTTTTTTCTAAACCTTTTGGTGTATACTTCTTAAACCATAGTATTTATTAGTATGAGTTTCTTAAATGATAATGATAAGGGTAGAATTGTAGAATTTGTAAAATTCGTTAGAGACGAATTGGGTCTAAAGGTTACACCTACAATAAAATTACTAAATGGTAGAGGAGAACTCAAGACAACTGCACATTACAATTATTCTAACCCAGAAAAAATCATAAAAGTAAATTCTAAAAACAGACACATTGTTGATATTATGAGGAGTATCGCACACGAAATGGTACACCACTTACAATATGAACAAGGTCGTTTAGACGGTCCTAAACCACCCGATATTGGTGGTGAGATAGAAGATGAAGCAAACTCAAAAGCGGGACAGTTTATTAAATTGTACTCGAAGATGGATAGTACAATTTATGATGAGTAGATCACCATTCATCATATAAACCATTACAATATTTCTTGACATGAAAAGAAAATTAATTGCAATGATGTTATGTAGTATATTTTTATTTGGTAGTTGTGCCTCTAATAAACCTAGTTGGGAACGTAAAAGTTTATTAGATTCATTAAGTGTTAAAAATAACCCTAAAGTGACTCAAAATGATCACACCTTTTTAGGACTTTTATTATCAGGTATGATACTTTTTACCCTACATACATTTACAACAAGGTGATTTTATAGTTCATTAAAACGTAGTACTAACTTCGTAAACTCTTTTAAGAACTTTATCACACATATTTCGATACTCCCTATCAAATTGGTAATTATCTTTATGGGATTTATTTGAGTGCATGATCGTTGCGTGATTCCTCTCAATCAATCTACCTATTTTACTGTAAGAGAAACCAAATTTTTCTCTCATAATGTAACAGAATAATTGTCTTCCACTTACGACTTCCCTATGTCTAACCCTTGATATAATACTCTCAATTGAGATAGATTGTTCTTCAGATATTATATTTAATATCTCGTCAGTATTGACATAGAGTTTTTTAGATGATCGTATTCTTGTTTTGATGTTGGTTTCTAAACCGACAAACACGTATGGGTGTATTTTCATTTTAAAATCTGTGTAAAGTTATTTCTAAGTGTGATTCAATTGCCTTATCATATTGATTACCCCCAATTAGAATATTAGTAAAGAATCCTTGGGAAGTTAACTTAAGTGTATTTGATGGCATTGCACCGTACGTATCAATACTAAATGTATAACGAGTTTTTTCACCCATATAATCAGTTTCTATAATTGTTTGTTCTGTACAATACGTACATGGGAAGTCAATAGGTATCCATTCGTCACTAACATCGTCGGTAATCCTAAGGTCATAATAATCAAACTCCCATTGAGTTGTTGATTCATCAAATCTACGATTAATAATTGTACTCTCAAAATCCTGAGATAATAGTAGGTTACCGTCATTATCGACACCTGTAACATAGAAAGTACCAACTGTTGCTCTGTCATCATCTAAAACAATAACTTCACTATCGTAATTCACATTATCAATTACAACATCCACTTGTACGACATCCCATCTACCATTTAGGTTAAGTTGGGGGTTACTAATCTCTTCGTACTTTTCACAACCGAATAGGGTAATTATCCCTATCAAATAAATTATTTTTTTCATATCAAATCAATTTTATACAAATATAGTATTTTTTTTGATATACAAACTAATTTCAAAAGATTTTTTTGATATTTATAAACTATGAAGATATGCGTAACTGAGAAACAGTTAGATTTAATTGTCTCAAATCAAACTGAATTTGTTGAACAGGAAGATGGAACAGAAACAGGTACCGGCGATGCATCAGGTGGTGGAACAACCGCGGGGAGTAAACAATGGGAGAGTGGAGTGACAAGAGGTCCTGACAATCAAATAGGTGTTACTAAGTGGTCTGATGTAGTTGGATCAAAAATAACTAGAGGCAAGGCAAACCCACTATATTAATTATGGTATTACAAAAAACAGGTTTAATATTAGAAAGACATAATAGTATCTTAGACTATAATGGACATACAAACCAAACTAAAGATTTAATTAGGACGGACAAAGTACTATTTGAGGCGTTTATTACAGTTGACGAAAGGTATTTCGTAATGAACGATCATGTTATAGACATACAAGAACAAACTAACTTAGGTTATTTATGGGACTCATTGGATGTCTTTAAAAAGATATTCGGTAATGTACAGGTAGATGATTCCGAATATAGAGAAATACAAGAGGGTATCTCAACATTACCTTTACTTGAGAATAAATCAGATTTATATTTAATACGTGACATCCTAATAGAGGGATTTTGGAGTTCTGTGGGAGATGGTCTTGCGGACTTTGGAAATTGGGCTAAGGATAAGGTTGTGGCGGCAGGAAAGGGCATCGCAAATTTCGCAAGTAGTGCGTGGAATAACATAAAGAAGTTTGGTATCGCAATATCAGAACTTGACTTCAAAAAAGTCTTATCTATGATTGGTAAGGGTGTATTATGGGTTCTAAGAAAATTTAAGGACGCGGCGTACTCTACGGTAGGTATTATTGTAGATGCAATTTTGGTGGCTACAGGTATTGGTAAACCCGTACAAGCTGTGTTTTGGGGATTAGTTACAGGTTTAGATGTATACCAATTGGCAAGTGGTGATTGGGAACCAAAAGGAACCCCAACTTGGGAGAAATGGTTAGACCTTGTTTGTGATATAATCGGACTATTAGGTGCGGGTGTTGCTGCTAAAGGTGCAAGAGGTTTAGTAAAAGGAATTAAGTCCGCAACTCAAATACCAAAATTTGTAAAAAAGAACAAGGCAATAATGAATATCATAATTAAACTAAAAAATGGGGCATCATGGGTTATCAGTAAAATAACCTCAGTCTTAAAAGGTTTAAAAGGAAAATGGAAACCTTTAGATAAGTTTATTGATAAGATTCTTTCTTTTTGTAAGAAGATATTCACAGGTTTAAAGAATTTCGTTAAGAAAATATTCCCCGATCCGGTTAAACTTACAGGAAAACAAAAAGTTAAGAGAGGTGTAAAAGCGGGGGGTGCCGCGACAACTATTATGTACGGTATTGATAAATACTCTGAAAAAAAGGGTAAAGAATCCGCATTGAAAGTAGATCAGGCAATAGATAACATTGATTTGTCAAGCGCAGAGTTTGACTACGACGAGATTTAAAGAAAAATAACTATTTATATAAAAAATTAACGAATGAAATTAATTGACATTATACAAGAATCACCAATAGAAGGTGGTGAACAACAGGTAGGTGAACAAGTAGCGGCACTGAAAGGTTTTCTAAAAGGGGTTACTAACCTAACTATTAAATCTGTAAGAGCAGCAAAACCCGTATTAGCAAAGGACTTACAAAAAGTTTTTAATGCCAAGTCAATTCAAGGTATTAATAAAATAGATGATTTAGTTGTTGCGTTAGGTAAAGGTACTTTGAAGGGTAAGGCTTTAGGTGATGTTACTATTGGTTTTATGAAAACTAAAGGGGTAAGTTCTAACTATATTGCCAGATTGGCTCCTGAGTTTGTAAACACACCATCTTTCATTAAGAAATATGCAAAAGACGGTAAGAAACTTACTACTGCATCTTTAAAATCAAGTGGTTATACCGATAATGCGATAAAGGAGATACTGAAGGCGTCTAAGGGTAGTAATAAATTCCAAAACGCATTGAAATCGTCTAAGACTATTGGAACAACTACTAAGACCGTCGGAACAACTACTAAGACCGTTGGAACTACCTCTAAGACTGTAGGACAGGCGGCAGTTAATTTAGGTAAGAAGGTTGTTCAAAAAGGTAAAAAATATATAACACCAATTTCAAAGAGACCTGGAGGAATTATTAAAACGGCCGCCAAGGGAGTATTTAGATTGGGTAAGGGTATAGTAGGTTTAGGTTTACTTAAACTTTTACTTATTTGTGGTGTAGGTTACATTGGTTATAAATGGTGGACTAGAGTAAAAGGAGATCTACCTGAGTTTCCATCAGATAGTGATTTAGAAGCTACAAAGAATTGGATGGAGTGTATAGTTAATGCACTTGAAGGGGATGAAAGAGCACACGATATTGTAATAGGTGAAAATAAAAATAGTATTCAATATGATATTGATAGATTCGCTGGTGAAGATACAGGTGGTTATTTGACCTTCTATGACGATTATACAGTTAAAAGTAAAAACGGTAAAACAGGTAAGTGGGATTGTAATGTTACAAAAAACTTAAAAGAACAATCAGAGGGTGAGGTTACGAGTCAAATGATTAGTTCAGCAATCACACAATTAGATGATCAATTAAGTGGTGATTTCTTTGAGGGTGATTCTTCTGATATGCAAGATGCATATAAAATACTTAAATCTTTAGAAGGTACCACCTATAAAGGAAAAGACACAATACAAGTTATAAAAAATAATTACCCTAAAGTCACGGGGAAGAAATTGTCAAGTCATATAGGTAATCTAACTAATTTAGATTTTTCCGCAATTGAATTACGTGATGAAATGTTAAAAATGATAGGATCTTCACCTAAGAAAAAAGGTGGTGGTTCACAAGGAGATTCGGATGACAAGGGAGGATCAAAAGATAATGATAATCTTAACCATTTAACAGTAGTTTGGGACAAGTCTGAAGGTGGTGGAGGATCTAAAGGATCTAAATACAAACAATGTGATGATTTCCCATTAAACTTATATTGTATATCTGATAAGATTAAAGAAGTACAAAAATGTTTAAACCCGACCGCTAACTTAAAGGTGGATGGTTATTACGGTCCTTTGACATTAAAGGCAATGAGGGATAGTTCATTATTTGCAGATGATAAAAAGGATGATACTAACATCACTAAAGTAATATATGACAGAATCATAGATAAATGTAACAAGGCTAAAGATGCGGTCAAAGACGCCGACGGTAAAGCGGTTAGACCTAAAGTAGAACCTATAGAAAAATTAAAAATAAAACCTATAGAAATAGTAAAATTAGACCCTATCAAAATGATTGATACACACGGTGTAGAAAATTTATTGGATCAAACTAAGAAGAGGATTGATGGTGAGAGAATCTCGGCCATTATAAGTGATAAAGTAAAGTTCCGTGGAGGAAGATATGTACTTAAAATGGACAACGAACTGACAGAGAAACAATTAAAAGTTATAAATCAGGTCATGGCAGGTAGAGGTTTTAGTTTAGATAAGAAGAAAGAGACGTTGAAAGACAATAAATACGTGTGGACCACTAAAGATAGAGATTCAAGAAAGATTGCACGTAAACAGAATTCAATAGACAACATAAGATCGAAAAACGATGATAAAAAATAGACAACACATGAAATCAAATTTAATCAGTTCTTTAGTAAACAAAGAATTAAATGAAAGATTTAATTTAAATAATGATTTAAGACTCTTTTTAGAGAGTATGGAAGGTCAAGATGATGTAGAGAACGACGAAAAGGATATAAAGACCTTAGACACGATTATAGGTGTGTTAGACAAGGTTAAGGATACTGACATGTCTGATGAAGAAATAGAACAAAGTATGGACGAAGGAATTCTTGATTCTTTGGGTTCTTTATTAGGTTTAACGGGAGACGTTAATAATCCAGGTGAAGGTGGTGTTGGGGACATTGCCTCAGGAACTGCAATGACACAAATGAAAGAATGGTTGATACGTAAATTCTTAATAAATTTCATGGGAATGGATAGTGGAAAATTAGTCAGTTTCCTTTCAGGTTCTTTATCCGAACTTAGTGTATCCGCATTACTTTCAATTGCTCAGGGAACAACTAACTGTAAGGAACATAGTGACGAAATTGCAGATGCATTTATGATCGGTATATCAAGAATGATAATGGGAGATGCGGAACGAGATTCTATGGGTTATAATGTATTGAAGAATGTAATGGATGAATTCCTTAAAAATTCTAATGCTGGAGAATATATTTCCGAGAAAGTATGTTCATTTGACCTTAGAGGTTCTATAAAATCTTCATTTTCATAAAACTAAAAAAAAATGTTAATTAACCTCACAAATGTGGGGTTTTTTTATGACTAAAAGATATTTATAGTTATGAGGTCAGTACTTTGGTCGGTACTTGATTGATAAACGAAAATAAACGAAAAGGAGGTGAATTAATAATCTCGACAAAGGGGTCTATCGACCTCTTTGTTTGTTTACAATACTTTGTAATTCATTAAGTGTTTGTTTCTTCTGACTATCAATCTTAGTAATTCTCTGAGTCTCATATTTTTTCATGTATTTCTCCTCAAATGTACTACCCACCCCTAATTCTACTATAGTTGCTTCATCAGGAATTAAAGGTTTTCTTTTTTTGGTTGTAATAATATCATCCACATAGACATTTTCAAATACTTTTAAATAATATTTGTCTTTCTTTCGGTATGTTATTTTATAAACTACAACAACAGGTATCTTCATATTTTTGATCATAAAAAAAGGGACCACTGAGGATCCCTTTTCACACTTAGTGGAGGTGGAGGGTTTCGAACCCTCGTCTTGCTCGTCCCAACCATAGAGGACTACACGTTTAGGTCAATATCGATTCTCAATATTCCGAAATATGTGATTGAATTTTTACATCCTCCATCACCAATAGATGTACGACTCGATTTAAGGTTCAGTCGTTTTTCTACCTTTGTAAGACTTCTGTTCCTAGGTTATATGTCCCGACCCGTTGTAGAGATAACCTTAGGCTACCGCTACTTTAGAATCAACAGATACAAGACCCATTAATCCCATTTGTGAATAAACGTCTCCGTCTAAAAAACATCTCCATAGATTTAAGTGATAGGAAATATCTCACTACGTGCCCTGTTATAATTGACTACGCCAATCAATTCCAGTCACCCCCATTAATTACTTAACTTCTTTCAAAGAGGGACCATCACCTTTTGAAGGTTTTCTTCTTGGTTTTCTTCTTGGTTTCTTCTTAGGTTTTGTAAAATCCTCTTCGAATTTTTCAAACTTTTCGACCTTAGGTTTTCTCTTTGGTCTTGGTTTTCTCTTTGGTTTAGGTTTGGAAACCTCAACAGGTTTCACTTCTTCCTTTTTAACTCCGAAAAGTTTCTTAAAAAAATCTATAATTTTTCTCATAATTTATTGTTTATAGGTAAATATACCTCTATTAGTGTAAAATGTAAAGGTTTTATTCTTGAGTTGTGCAATCCAACGGAAAATTTTTCTCATACAACGCCTCAAAGAACAGTTTGTTTTTTAACCATTTCTTGTCAGTTTCTCCGATAGATTTATGATAAAGTTTAATTTTGGTGGTTACTCCCACTTTAACACCTTCTAAATGATTGAGTACACATATTGGTAAATCATAGAAATGAAAACCTTCAAAACGATCATCAAAGTTTTTCTTAATCCTATTTTTATTTATCATCATGAATAATCCGTCAATGATCACGACCTCCTTTATATTGTCCCCAAAAGATTTTGAATATTTTGACATGTATTTTTGTGGACCATTAATATGACCTACCTGTCCTTGCATATTTTCTCTGTGTTGCCACCATTGACCTGATACTAATTTATCAGTACCCGCAAGACCTAAAATACCATAATCGGGGTTTCTATCGAATAATTTTATGATTTTAGGTGTAAGGTTTTTAGTTTCAAACTCTAAATCATCATGTATAAAAACAACAATATCATTTTTAGATTTCTCTAAACCTTCATTATATATGTCGGTTAAAGATCTATCCCCATTGTTCTCATAGACTAAATATTCATTTTTAGGGTGAGAAAAGAACTTCTTTACGTGATCTAAATAATTTTGTTCTATTTTACGTGTTGAATAAACTACAGTTATTGTATTCATAAAAGGTGTTTTCAGGAAGTGTAAAATGAAATATAAGTAAAATTAATTATTTAATCAAGTGTGTTTAAAATTTCTTCCAATGCTCGTTGGTATAGAGGTACCATCATATCACTTGTTTTTATTTTAGGTTGGTCCATTTTAGAAACGTGATTACGTAATCTTTCTGTAAGTCCCAATTTATGGGCCCTATAGAATATCTCCTCTATTTCGTCACTACTTGACCAACTCATTACTTATAACTGTCTATTTTTTGTTGTAATTTCTGAATCTGTTTTTTTATCTCTTTAGTTTGTTGTTTAAACTTAAGTTTTAAAATCTCAGAAATAACTCTTTTTTTATCTATGAACCCCATATTAATAAGTATGTCAATTTATTGAAATTTATGGTGGACCTTGATGGGCTCGAACCATCGACCTATCCGTTATGAGCGGAGTGCTCTAACCAACTGAGCTAAAAGTCCTTTATTTAACACTTTGTGAACCCGGTAGGATTCGAACCTACGACCGTCTCCTTAGAAGGGAGATGCTCTATCCAGCTGAGCTACGAGTCCATTTTGGTACCTCGGGCCGGGGTCGAACCGGCACGGACATTACTGTCCACAGGATTTTAAGTCCGGCGTGTCTACCAATTCCACCACCGAGGCATGGTGTAAATGTAAGAACGAATATTAATAAAATCAACCCCCTACCCCATATAAACAAAAAAACCCCACATTTCTGTGGGGTTTACTATCATTCTTTAACGTTTATTTTGACTAATCAGTCAATACTTGTTTAGATGTTTTTACGGGTTCACACCCATCCTTATCGATCTTAGTTATCCTATTCTCGAATTTATCAAACCTACTATCGATATGTCGATATAGGTCATCTACTCGGTCTTCAAGGTTCTTAACCTCTTGATCCACTCTAAGGTGAATCTCTCTTTGATTATTATCTAAATCTAATTGTGTTCCATTTATGACTTCCTCGAAATCATTAGAACGTTGTTTAACCTTAACTATACCTACTATAGCGTACCCTAAACCGAACACACCAATTGCTGTAAGCATACCTAAAACGAATTCTAAATTTTCCATAATTTTTAATTTTAATTTAGTTTATGTCAAAGAACGATAGTTGTACTCCGTAGGAGAATCGAACTCCTATTACCAGGATGAAAACCTGGCGTCCTAACCGTTAGACGAACGGAGCTATAATCTCCAAATCCTCACTTTTTTAAGTGGTAGCCAGAGTCGTATTGTTTTCAAAATAAGGTATTCCTTAAATCTTCTAACCATACTTTATAAATAATACGATTTTTTTTTCATTTAATCAAATGTAAATAACAAAGTATTTATAGTAAGGTCAAGTGATTGACCCATAAAAAGTAAAAATTAAAGTTATGGCATTTAAAGACTTATTTAAAGATGAAAACGACATCAACGAAAAATCAGTTGTAGGTTTTCTGTCATTCGCGATAATGGTTTTATTCGCGTTTGCTGATTTACTTACAGGGTACTTTGGTAAGGACCTTGTAATTAATGAGTTTATTTATAACTCATTTGTAGTTATTACATTAGGTTCTTTTGGTATTGCTGAGGTTGGTAAGATCTTCGGTAAAAAAGGACAGGAATAAAAAAATAAAATTATGATTTTAAAAATTGGATCAAGAGGGAAAGAAGTCAAAGAACTTCAAGAATTTCTTGAAATCGGAGCGGATGGTATCTTCGGTTCAGGAACTGACTCATCAGTTAAAGAATGGCAGTCCAAAAATGGTTTGGGGGTTGACGGTATTGTCGGTCCTGCCACTTGGGACGCTATGGGTCTTGCTACTACTGATAATTCAGAAAAAACGTATGAAACGGAAAACGGTTTGATAATAAACCGACATTTCTTACCTGTTGGTGAGTACAAACAAGGACCCACAAATAAAGAATACGCTTTTATACATCACACAGCGGGGTGGCATAACCCATACAATTGTATTGACCAATGGTCGAGAGATAGTAGGGGTGCAGTCGCAACCGAATTCGTATTAGGTGGTCAATCGGTTAAAGGAAATGACACTAAATATGACGGTGAAGTTGTACACGCGTTCCCTGAAGGATCGTATGGTTGGCATTTAGGTAAAAACGGATCTCAACACATGCACACTCACTCGGTTGCTATTGAGGTATGTAACTTCGGTTATGTGAAAGATGGTAAAACATATGCAGGTACAAGAGTTGCGGAAGATCAGATAGTTACATTATCACAACCATTCAGAGGTTACAAAGATTGGCATAGATACTCTGACAAACAAATTGAATCACTACACAAATGGATTCTTTGGATATCTGAGAGAGATAGTATTGATGTACGTAAAGGTCTACCCGATCTTATTCGTAAGATAGGTGTATCTGCCTTTGAATTTCAAGAAGACGCATATTACGGAAGAGTTAAAGGACTATGGACACATACAAATACACGTAAGGATAAATCTGATATGTTCCCACAACAGGAACTTATCGATATGTTGTTAAGTCTATAATTAAACTATATAGGTTGGTGTATGAAAAATTTAATAAGATTTATCGTATTCTCTATTTTATGCACCAATGCGTATGGTCAAACTACTACAGTAAACATAAGGTCACTTAAGACTCATTACGGTGGGAATCAATCAGGTCAATATTATACAGGTAATGCTAATTCGCACTCAGAATTTGACGCTATGGTTAATCTTGCCGATGGCGGTACTACACTCTATACAGAAGGACCTGTAGATATAACAAGTTATCAAGGTCCAAGAGGTGGTAATCATACTCCTTATCAACTA
>VMHT01056174.1_pt1 | contig 39264 bp, 55 predicted proteins | sample 4693611 | NCBI WGS metagenome assembly VMHT01 (sample SAMN12280063, study PRJNA550983) | marine metagenome | isolation source: seawater sampled from same location over 5 years 0.02-0.2 micron viral filtrate | place: USA: collected off the coast of southern California halfway between the port... ...
TAAATGCAAACTCCATTGATGCATTCATGTTGAAGTAAGGCATATTCAAAGCTTTATTACATGGAAATATTTCTTGTGCTAAAAAATATTGTTCATTTAACTCTGATAATTTTTGTACAACTTTGTCTACTGAAGCGTGTTCCGTAAAAAACACAAACACATGCAAGCCACCTGATTTTGATTTTACTGCAACCAATGGTAATTTATATGTGTTTATGATTTCAACGACTTTTTTTTCTGAATAGTCTTTATAACTGTTAGGATCTATATCTATACAAGCCCATTTGCATTTACCATTTACCTCTGGTTTTAAACCCAAACGCAACTGACCTTTTAGATGTTTTACCCACACCTCTTTTGTGACGGGACTGTGTATCGTTTGATACTTTGCAGTCTTCTTACCTCGCTCATTGTCTTCCCCCGTAAGAGAAGACGTGATGTAGCGAGTATTGTCACACTCAAAGAGTGACAACAGTTCTTTGTGCATTAGAAAGGAGTGTCCTCTTCGTCTAGACCTTTCTTAGCTGACTGTTTTGGAGATGAACTATCTGCATCGTTTTCGATAGAATCTCCAAGTATGTTTTTGTTGTTTACTGATTGATAAAATTCAGCACCTTGTTGTACAACACTTTCATACTCTGATGTAGTTAAAAGTTTTTCTAACTTCATTTGATAACCCCACCATGATTGTCCCTTCTTATTTTTTTCTTTAGAAGTTTGCAATCTATATACCTGCATAAAACTAGCTAGTTGTATAAACTTACCTGCTTGTTTTGGATTAGGTATTTTTTGAGCACTTGTCATAGAGTTCCACTCATTAGACTTTGTCTTTTGTGTAGACTTCATAATGATAATAACATTTTCAATTGGATTATAATTATCATCTACAATCATACAAAAATGATTACCAGATGCTTCAATATAATTTCCATTTGGTAAGTAATCTTTACTACCTTCTTTTTTTGTAGTAAGAAAAACTTTATTATCATAATAAATATTGACTGGTCTACCCGTAGAGTTTGCTTTCTCCATTGGTTCCCATTCAACCCATGTAGGTACAAAATAACAAGGCACTACTAACATTCCAGTTTTACCACTGTATACATTACTAGTAATCGAATTATAAAAATCACCTGCCTTTGCTTTACTATTATATTTAGGACTAGAATCATCTAGCACTTCATTCTCCGAATATAATATTTTCATTAAAGGTAATTTTATAGAACTTGCATCGATATTTTCTAAACCCATGCCTGCATATTGTTCCATGTCAAATGGAACTACGTCATTCTTCTTTTTATTTATCACTTGATTCATGATTACTCCTTTGTTGTTATCTTAGTTTCGTTTTTAATAAATGTACCGAATAAATCAGTAGGTGTGCTTTGACCTGCTAAAGTTCTTTCTTTATACCACTTCTTTAGTCTGTTTCCATGCACACTTTCTTTATGTGAAACAACGACACCACCATTGATAGGGTCGTTATATTTTTCCATCACATCATGTAAGAAAGACTTCGCTTCATTATCCTTGGTTCGATCAAATGATGTAATAATTTGATTTTCAATGATATGATCTTGTTCATTGTCCCTCAACCATTGCATACATTCTTCTCGATTCTTAACAGTAATACTAGCAAAATAATTCTTCTTAATGTCCACTTTGTTTCCATTACTTGTTACTATGCTAAGCACTCCTGCTTGGTGCATCAGACTCGGTATTGTTTCTTCAGACAATAATCGCTCTTGTTTCTCGAGAGTTTTTAACTCTTCTTTTTTCTTTTCGATTTGTTTCTGAAGCTCCAATAGGTCGTTACACTCTTTTGATATATCAGCTATCAAATCCGTATTGACAGTGATTTTCGATAGTTGTTCTACGTCCATATTGTCTCCTTTCTCTTATGATAATAAACAAATCGCTTGCAATGTCAATAAAAAAATGTAAGATGTTCTCATCATGATAGTAAATAAGTTTTCATACAAAACGCAACCGTTACCTCACCAAAGAGAAGCTTTGAAAATAGGGGCTAAAGATTTATACTATGCTTTGTTTATGGATATGGGTACTGGTAAAACAAAAGTCATAATAGACACGATGAGTTATTTGTTTACGCAAGATAAAATAAATTTAGTAATTGTAGTTGCACCAAACTCTGTTTATAGAAGTTGGACAGATGAATTAGAAAAGCATTGTTCCGTATTTTACAAAACATATATACATAAAAAAGACAAACATTTTAAAATGAGTGATAAAGATTTAAATTATTATCTTATAAATGTAGATGCTTTTTCGCATGATAAGTATGCAAGAATAGTAGAAAAAATTACACACGAACACGGAATGAAAACTGCTTTAGTATTAGATGAATCTACTACAATAAAAAACAGATCATCAAAACGTACAAAAAATATTTTAAAAATAAGTCATAATGTTTTATACAAAAGAATTATGACGGGTTCACCAATTACAAAATCACCAATGGATTTATTTACACAATGTGAGTTTTTAAAAAAAGGTTTATTAGGCTTTGATAATTTTTATACTTTTCAATTACGCTATGCAAAATTATTTAAATTAAATCTACCAGGTAATCGTTACACTATGATTGAAAATGGTTTTAAAAACTTAAATGAATTAGAAGAAAAAATTAAACAGTTTTCGTATCGTAAAAGAAAAAAAGATTGTTTAGATTTACCTGATAAAGTACATCAAAAAAGATATGTAGAATTATCAAAAGAACAAAGACAATATTATAATCAACTTAAAGAATATAGTAGAGCAATATTACAAGATGATATGGTTTCCTATAATAATAAACTTACAGAAATAATTAAACTACAACAAATATGTAATGGTTTTGTAAAAACAGATAGTGGTGAAATAATAAAACTTGTAGATCCTAAATTAAAAGAACTGTTACATATTTTAAATGAGTACGATGGTAAAGTAATTATTTGGTCTAGTTTTGTTTACAACATAGAACAAATAGAAAAAGAATTACAAAAAGAATTTACTCCAAAAAGTGTAGTAACTATTTATGGTTCTGTATCTGTAGAACAAAGAAAGAAAAACGTAGAAGCTTTTCAAACAAATGAACAAGTAAAATATTTTGTAGGTAATCCTACTACGGGTGGGTATGGTTTAAATTTAACAAAAGCTACATTAGTTATTTATTATAATAATAGTTTTAATTTAGAAGTGCGTATGCAATCAGAAGACAGAGCATATAGACACGGTCAAACAAAAGAAGTTACGATATTAGATCTTATTGCTAAAGATACTATTGATGAGTTTGTAGTAGAAAATTTAAAAGGTAAAGCTAAACTTAGTGCTCAAACACTAGGAGAAGAAGCACTTAAATTTTTATAATACTGATCTACTTTTTGTAACCACTTGTCTTGATACTTCTTTAACATAGCTTCATCAACACTAAATTTTTGAAATACTAAATCTTTAGTACACACTAATATTAAACCTTGTTTTATTTTTTCAAAGCACTCTGTATAAGCCAGACTGTAAGCACCAATTTGTAAATAATAATCATCAATCCATTCATGTCTTTTTGGTTTATTAGATTGTTTAAAATCTATTATAGTTAACAAATTATCAAATACACCAACGGCATCTGTGGTACCAGCATATAAATTTTTATATCGTACAGATACTTCTGTGCCCCATACTTCTGAAAAATTACTCATGTTTTCTATAATAGTATGTGCCATGTTCCGTGCTAAAACACCCTTGTCTGTTAGATTTAAATAGCCATGACCTTTAAGATATTGCTCTAACACATAATGCATTTCTGTTCCTCTGGTGGCAGCCTGACTCGTGATCCGTGCCGCCTCTTTCTCGCCCACACGATCTCTCCATTTTTGTAAAGATTCTTGTTTTTCTTTTGATTGAGTTGACGATAATATAGTAGTGACAGAAGGTATTTTTAATTCACCTACATTGTAAGTGCGACCAGAATCCTCTTCATTGCGCTCGTAAGTTTCATGATTGTGTTTAAATACAATCTTAAAATCGGATACGGTAAAAGAACTATTTGTTTTTCTTATCTGCATATAAATTATCAAATGTATAGTTATGATCCATGTAAGACTCATCCTCTTCTGCTGAAAACTCGTATTGACTTGGTAAAAAGTCTGGTGCACCATCTCCCGTTACCCATAAGGCAGGGTTGGTTACTCGTACTCTATTATTAGGTTGTGCTACGATCTGACCTTTTAATTCACCACTAGTAATAGCTAAAATATGAGATTGTTTGTGTTGTGCTACATCATCACCTAATGCGTTCATGTCATCTCCGTTTGTATAATCGATAGTAAAATAATATTTAGCATTATAAAACTCTCCATCTATCTTTGTTATCCAAGGAGAACTACTGGTTCTATCATATCGAATAATTGCAAAATCTCTACTAGAACAATCCCAAGGCTGAATGAAGTGATTTGGACACCTTGGAGGGAATTCATCAAGAACTTCATCAGCCACTAAGGATTGAATGGGCATACGAGCCCACATTGCTCCACCGTGAGGAGATGTAACACGGTTCTCTTCATCTTCACAACCCGTAAAGATTATTTGAAAAGACAAGGAGCGGTCTGGTATTGCTGTAACCGCTACGGCAAGTCCATGTATGAACTCGCCATGATATTTTCGGTGATTGTGAGTAAATTCTTTTCGTACCCATACCTTAAAATAAGGTATGTTTGCAGTTAAATAAGCCATAACTTATCATAACCAAATATGATAAGATTACAACTACTTTTTAAATTTATTAAAGTTTTTAGTCAACCTACTTACAGGAATGGCTTTCATATTGTTTTCTTTTAAAACTTTTTTAGCTTGTGCTAAAGACATATTTTTTTTATCTCCAGTAATAGCTCTTCCAACTGTTCCAACTTTTTTCTTAGTAATAACTTTATTAGGTCTTCTATCTCCAGTGATAGCTCTACCTACTCTAGCTTTCATCATTTTAGTTCCGCCTTTAGCGTAACCTTTGCTCATCATTTTGCCACCCATAGCAGTTTTTACACCACCTTTACGCATGCCTTTGGTCATCATTTTACCCTTCATAGCCTTCATCATTTTTGCGCCACCTTTAGAGTATCCTTTAGTTTTTCTCATGAGTTTCTCCTTTTGTTATAACAATTTTAGTATACTACTTTTTATCATCATCGACAATCCAGTTTTCTCTCATTCTTTTATAATCTAAATACAACTCCGTATCAGCATACCCTCTACCTTCGTTCATACAAATAAAAAAATATTTAGGTTCATATATCATACAAGTTTCTGTATCTGTATCATCATGAGGATGCGCTAATACAAATTTTATAGTTATACCAATAGCCACTACAACAAACAATATTACTGCTATTCCTATCATGACCATTCTTATCATATCATACATCTCTTTTTGTTTTTTCATTTTTGCAGCTTTGGCTTCTTTGATTGCTTGTTTTCTTTTATCTAATCTTTTTTTTCTTTCTTCTAATATAAATGACCATGTACCGTGACCAAATCTATGGTCGATTAATTGTTTCATTTCATATAATTGTTCTTGAGCAAGTTTAGCATCAATCACTTCTTTCGCCACGTTCTCCACAGCGAAATGGTCGACATTTTTTGAATCTCTTTCTTTTATAACTTGTTGTTGACCATTAAGTGCTTTATCAACATGACCTATGATGTCACCAATATCTTGTACTGTCCCTATGTTGGTCTTAATGAAATCTACACTTTTTTTAACTAATGCAATTCCAGTCAGAATCGTGACTGGTTCAACCATTTGACTTCTCAATAAAACGATCCAGTTTGTCTTCTAATCTACGAAGATGTTCGAGTATTTGATTTGTCTGTGACTGTGCATCGTCACGAGGCAGGTACTCTTCCCTGGTTTTATTGAGTAGTATTTGTAATCTCTTTACTTCTGAAAAAATCTTACTAAACGCCCAACCGAAGGCTGACGCTATTATCGTAAGGATAATATTCCAAAACATCATCTCATCCAATTTTATTACCCCTTTGTGCAATAGCTTGGCCTAAAGTGTCTTGAGGAAATAACCCAGCAAAGTTTTGAGCTTGTGCTTGTGGGTTTAATGCTCCGATACCTGAAGCTTGTGGTGGAGCTTGTACAGGCATTTCTGCTTGAGCTACTTGTTGTGGTTGTGGTTGTGGTGATGTTTCAGGTTGAAATATATTTACTGGAGGTTGTGTAGCATCTGCTAATTTCTTTTCTGGATCAGCATTAAATACATCTATAGTTCCTACTTTATCAGGACCTGTCATACCTTCATCACTAATTAAACTTACCTTTTCATTTTTTTGTTTACCTATTTCTCTTTTTATATCTCTTTCATCTGGAATACCAACTGGATAAGTTCCTGTCATATAACCTAAAGTTTTAGTTACAATTTCATTGTAAACCTGGTTTTCACTTAAAAAATTATCTATTTTTTCAAAGGTGTTATATTTTTTTGGTATTTTAATATTATTTAATTTTGCTAGTTTATTAACTGCATTTGGATCAGACAATAACGCAGCCATTCTTTTTTGATAAGCTTTTTGAGACATTCCCACAACAGCAGTAAATACTCTTCCTTCAGGTGTAAAAATACCTATTCTACTTCTTATGATATGATTTAAAGCAGATTCTAAAATTTTAGGTTCAGCTCCATCTTTTGAAACATTACTAGTAATTTTCATAGCTTTTTTTAAAGTATTTAAATCTTCTAAATATTGAGGATTATCTTTAAAAACTATTTTTAAAGCTTTACCATATCCTGTTTTATCACTAATAAAGTTAGAAAACTTTTTATAATTAAAACCTTCTAATTTATTTAAACCCTCAGAGGTTTCTTCATAACTTGTTGTTTCTATTTTATCAGCTATAATTTTTTGAAAAGCTTTTAAATCTTTTTTACTGGTTGATAAAGTATTTACTACTTGCCTTAAAGTGTTTAAATCTTTTACATCAAAAACTTCATCCACTATTTGTTTATTATTTAAATTTAATACTTTTAAGTCTGTGTTTTTCTTCATGTTTTTAAGAAGCTCTTCTGCTCTTTTTTCATCTCTTGCTACATTTTTAAATAAACCACCTATCTTTTTTACTTCTTTAAATTCATCACCAAAAACTTTTTTCATAGGATATTCATATATATTCATAAAATTTTGGTGTTTTGTAAGATTTGGTTTACCATTAGCATCTAATACATTTCTTCGGTAAAAAGTAAGAACAGCTTTTTTGTAAGCCTGCATTATCCTTGGTCTATCTTGAATTACTTTTAACGTATCATCAATTCTAGCTTTTTGCCCAGTTCTAACAGCTGGGTCAAAGGATCTAAAAGTGGTAGCAAAAATATCCTCATCTAATATTTTAGGTACTCCGTTATCAAGTCTTATCATATCTCCTAAAGTTCTTGTAAGTGCTTTTTTGTCTATAGCATAACCTGTTATTAACTCATTATATTCATCAGCTAATCTTGTATCTCCTTTTTTACCATATTTATTAAGAGCATCTTTAATACCTCCTTCAAACTTTCCAACTAAAGCTTTTATTTGACCAACTTGCACACCAGAATCACTAGTAATTAAACCTTGATCTAATTCACGTAAAAAAGTTTTCATATCTGATAAAGTATTCATTGCTGATTTTAAAGAAAGATTAGGGTTATCTAAAAATTCTTTTTGAAATAAAGATTCAATATTAGTAAATTGTTTAAAAGCAGACTCTCTATTTTTAAAAGAACTTATTAAATCAGTTACGCCTTCTAAGGGAATTTCTACTTTATTATATCGTTTACCAAAATTTTTAAATTTTGCAGAATATGTATCATTTAATTTTTTATTTGCTTCACCTACTGCATTTCTAATATAAGTACCTGCCTTTAAAAACACATCTTTAGATACATCAGGGTCCATTTTTTTAAACGGTTCATTTAAATTAGCTTGGCTTGTTTTTAATTTTTTATATGCTTTATCTTCAGCAGGTCGTAATTTTTTATCATCAATTAATTTTTTAATTTTCTTTCCAACATAAGCTTCATCAAGATATGAATTACCAGTAGTCATATCACCATAATTAAAAGCTTCTTTATTCATAATTTGCCAAAACTTTTTGTAGGAGAGAGCTTGTTCTATTTTAAAATCTCCCATAACTTCTTTCATATTTTCTACATTTTGTCTTTCATATGCGGCTAAAGCCATTTTTAAATTTGTATCATCAGTAGCTTCAGCTACGTTATAAACTAATTTTTCAGAAGCATTGTTTATGGCTAATCTTTTGTTAATAGTATTAGCTAATTGCACAGCATCCTCAGCACTTAAATTTAATTGGTCTAAATCTTTAGGTCCAAACTTTTTAGCTACATTTCTTATTCCTCTTTTACCAAAACGACCTTTTACTACATCTTCTATTAATTTACCTGCATTTGTAAAAAGAGCATTTATAGTCCCTGTTGTAAGTGCTTTTGTAGCAGTAGGTATAGAAAAAGTATCTGGTTGACTTACAAGTTGATCTCCGTATAAAGCATTACCTAAACCTATTCTTGTTACTTCTCCTACTATTCCTCCTATACCAGCAGACAATGTTTCTCCACCAACCATTACTCTTTTATTTGCTAAAAGTGTTGCTCCTCTTGTCAATATTGTTGATGCAACTTCGCCACCTATAACTAAAGCATCTCCAAGTATAGATGAAAAATCACCAGAATCTAATCCAGGTGTATTTAAAACTTGATATACAGCATCTGGATCGTTTTGTTCTTTATTTATATTTGCAGGTAGATTAGGATTAAAAAATTCTATTTCATCTGTTTTAGGATTTTTTCTAAAATTTATTTTTTGATTAGGAAAATTTTTAAAATAAGCAGAAGCAACTGTATCTTTTTGAGACGAAAAAAAATCAGTTGCTAAATTTTGCATGCCTTCTAAACCTACAGCCTCATTGTACGCAAGAGTTTGAACTCTTCTTAATCTATCTGTTTCAATACCCCCAGGATCATCTTCTGTAGCAGAACCACTGAGATCTATTAATTCGTCTCTAGTATAAAAATTAGGAACTTTTCTTAATATTTGTTTGCCTGAACCTCCTGTTAAAGCAGAAGTTGGCGTGAATACCCTATTATATCTAGGTGCCATTTTAAAAATGTATTCTCCATATTCAGGCAAAGGTTTATCTTCATCTTTAGCCTTAGAATAAATATAATCAGCAACTTCTGGTAACTCCATTTTTTTTATATCTTCATTATTTTGACCATAAGCCTGCCTGTATTTTTCTGCACTTGAAAAAGCTCCATTTGGATCTACCTTGTTTGCAAAAGATAAATAATCTATTGGAGGTGCATCAGTATCTTCTCTGTGTTTTTGATACAAATTATCAATTAGTTTTTCTCTTACCTCAAGATTATTTCTATCAAATTTTAAACCTGATGATTTTTCTTTTTCTTCAAAAATTCTATCAATAGTATTTGTCATTATTCTGGTCCTGGTATGGGTGGTGGGTCTTCTGTGTTATTTTTTATAATAGCATCCTCTAATATTTTATCTATTTCATCTTTTTCTTTTTTTTCTTTTTCTTTTTTTTCTTTAGCTTTCTTTAAGTTAAATTGAAAATCATAATCGTAATCGCTCCAAGTTTTTGGTAATTGTCTACCAGTAAATCTATAATATTCTTTCATTACATTTTGGTATTCATCTAAACCTAAAAAACCTTTTTGTCCAGAAAAAATATGTAAATCCAGTGTATCATTATCACGACCTATCCCATCAGGTTTTAAATACATTTTTTCATAAGCTCTTTTACCTGCTGTTCTTAATTTCATAACATTATCCATAACTACATCTTTTACTAAAAAATTTAAACCAGTTGCTAAAATTTCAGCAGATGAACTTTCTCCAACACTTTGAAAAGCAAATTGAATATCTGGAACAGAAAATTTACCACCTGATTCTCTTGACTTAGCAACTTTATAAACTAATTGTGTAACTAATGTTTTTAGTGCTTGTGCTTTTTTTACAGAACTAAAAGAACCTTCTCCAGCAGAGTATTTTTCTTGAGCTATTCTTAATTGTTTATTGACATGACCGTATATAGAGTCTTCACTAGCATTTACGCCTTCTTTTTCTAAAGCAGCACTTACTTCATCATATAAATCTTTATCTTGTTTACTTTGCACATCGTAAGCTGCTTTGAAACCAGATCTTATCCCACCTGCAAAACTTTCTAAAGTTATAGCGATACCTCCAACACCTCCAGGTAATGCTTCCGATCCCCCACCTTCTAAAACTTGCATTATTTCATTTTTTAAACGAACAACACCACCAGCGGCTTTATACTCATTTATAGAATTAGTTAAAGCAGTTGAGGCATCATCTGTTCTTTGTTTTTCTTGTTGTTGAAAATTAATTAAACCCTGTGGTTGCTCTATTGAAATTTTGTATCCTTTTTTAGCATATTCATCTAACTCTGATTTAGTTAAAGGTTTTGGAACAGCTGTACTTTCATCATCTTTCCATATGTAATAAGGTTCTCTATCTTCTATCAAGTCAAAAGTTCTATTAATACCGCTTTCATCTTTATCAGCATCATATTCACTTATAGAAACATCGTCTAATACTTTATCTCCATTAGGTAATTTTCTATAAACTTTTACTCTTTTAGTGGTTGTTGTTGGTCCCTGTACATATAAATTTGGATTTTGTGCTATAACACTATTCAATTCATAAAACCCATCTTCAGGTTTATCTCTAAAAGCAACAAATTTCGATGCAAAACTTTCTTTGCTTTTACTTTTCTCTTTATACTCAGCTTCTTTTTCTTTTATACTTTGTCTTTCTTTAAATGTAGCTACAGCAGCTGGCGCAGTTTGTGCAAGTGTACTAAATATATCGCCAAAAAAACTACCCGTTGCAGGAGCTTGTCCAAGTACAGATCCAAAAGTAGCAGCTTCTAAACCACGTTGCTCTGGTTGAGACAAAAATAAATTATCGTCTTGTTCTTCATTTCCTAAAGATTTAATTCCTTCTGACATATTTAAGCTGTCTTTCCAGGACCACCCATACTACCACCAGGTCCAACTAAATTATAAGTAGCGTATGCACCAAGACCAGCTTGAGCCGCTTGAGCAAACGGATTGACTCCAGGACCCGTGCCTGCTGTTAATTGTGAAGCAGCTGTTGGTAAGGTAGTCATGATACCTTTTTGAAACTCCATACGTTGAAATGGCTCATAAGCTCTTGCCACTTCAGTTTGTCTTTGTGCTTGTAATGCTTGTTGTTGTATCTGTCTGTCAAGACCACCAAGTTGAGCTGCTTGACCCACATCTGCTTGTTGAAGTTTTTGTTGTATCTGTCCAAGTTGTCCTAATTGCGCTCCAGCTTGTAATCCTGTGGTTGCCTGTAGTTGTTGTTGATTTTGAGCAGCTGTTAATGCTGTATTAAAACCTAATGCTTGTGCTTCTCCTACTTTAGACAAACGTGCTCTTTCCTGTTCTGCTTGTTGTATACCTTCTCGTCCACCACCAAAAGCTCCAGCCTGTATAGCTTGTGCAGATAGTTTATTTTTTGATATTTCAGATTGTCTATTAATTTCATCTATAACATAAGATTGAAACGGATTTAAAAAACTATCAATACTTGGAGCAGTACTAGCCGCAGTATTTGCACCTAATATAGATCCAATACCAGTAAGAGTTGCAGCTTGACCCGTGCCAAATTGTCCAGCTTGTGTCATAGCTTGTTGTTCTAAAGGTGATAAAGGAGCTACCTGATAAGCAGGTATTTCTATAGGTTGTTTTGATAAATTTAATGCCTCATCATATAAGGCAAGTTTTCTTGCTTCAATTTCTGGTGCTTCTCTTGTAAAGGTAGTAGTAGTTCCTGATGCTGATTGTGGTGCAGGTGCTGGAGCACTTCCTCCGCCAAATAAACCGCTCATAGTATTTCCTTCCTTAGTAATACACTTTGTTTTTTAAAACCAGGTAATACTTTTTGCCACCCTTCTCTACCTAAAATATCAATAGCATTAAAATGTCTTTGTCTTGCAAAATCTTCAATGTCTTTTGCTATTTCTTTCATATCTGACATTTCTCCACCACCTAAAGCAATTCGTAAAGTGTTTTTTAATTTTATACAAACAGCAGCACTTTTATTTTTTTTAAACAAAAATAACTGATGCCCGTTTATTCCGTTCTCTAAATCTTCTTTTGTAAAACCTTCACCTAAACGAGCCGATGGTTCTAAAATCTTCCATATTTCATCGGTAAGTTTCATTACGTCACCAAATCATAAACTCTTTTCAACTGATCTTGTTGTTTATAAAAATACTTTGCACCAACTCTTCTCATCTGTTTAAAATCTGTAGGATCAGCTCCTTCTAAAATACCTGCACCTAATACAGCATCGGCTCTACTTACAAATTCACCATCTGCTAATTGTGCAAGCATAGTATCTTCGTCTTTGTCACCGTTCCCTGATCCGTCCTCCACATATCCTTCAGCTCTTACATAATTGTTGTAATCTTTTTCATCGTGGTCTGATTTACTTGGTAGGTAATTGACACCACCTTGACTAAATCTTCTTAACTCTGCTAAACCACCTTCCTTAGCAGCATATATATTAGGTGATACAAAACCACCTTGATCCGTGTAACTTGCTCTTTCTCCCAAGCCTTGTGTATTTTGTCGTGCTCTTGCATACGCTTGTGCATAATCTTCCTCAGTTCCCATCATGCCAGGCATCATTTGTCCTTCTGGACTTGGAGTCATTAATCCTCCAACTAAACTAGCTCCTGCTACTCCTAATCCTATTTTAGAGGGAGTAGATAAAGCTGCATATTTTGAACCTATTCCTGAAAGAAAACTACCTCCACCACCGCCTGCTGAAGCCACAGCTGCTTCTTTTGCCGCAGATGGAGCATACTGCATAGCCATGCTTGTTTTAGCTCCAGCTGTTCCTGCGCCTGCTCCAGCAAAACCACCTGCTCCAGCATAACCACCAAGAGCACCTATACCTCCAGCTATTAAAGCTTTCTTAGTAGATGCACCAGACATCTTAGCTACACCAAAACTTCCTATTCCAAATATAATTGCTGCGGTTACTGGGTCCATATTATTCTCCTATATAAATATATTCTACTCTGTATTTTCTACTTTATCAAGTCCACTAGCTATCATTTCATCTATCAATCGTCCAGTATACTGGTATTCTCCAACATGTGTTATATATTCTGTGATTAAAGCATGACACTTGCCCCCTGTTTCACGCCATAATTTAGAAAAAGCAAAGTCTTCTCCATAATATCTTTTAGCCTCTTCATCATAAAACGTATCAAAAAAGTTATATAAGTTAGGAGTAATAACAGTTTGACCATCGGTAACTGTTTCTTGTTTAATGGTTCTTGTAGGATACGCTTTTATCATTTTATCAAACACTTGTCGTTGCAATAACATACAACCAGTAGGAGCATAATTTAACTCTATCATCTCATCTACCATTGTAACATCATCTTCACTATCTTTTATTTTAACAGGAAACTTATTGCCACTTGTATCTCTTTGTAATGTATCCATCTCAGGTAAATTTTTATACTTATCAAACACCTTGTCCCAGTTTATTATTTTCATTGGGTAAGGTATACTACACATCTCAACATTCTTACTTAGCATTTTAAATATAGATTGTGGATAAAATAAAATATCACTATCAATAAAAAGTAAATGTGTATAATCGGTATTTAAAAAATGTGCCACACAAACATTTCTACCTTGTGTTACTAAAGAACTTTTCATCATGTCTAGTGTAAATTCAATATTGTTTTTGTAACACTCTGCCTGAAGTCTTACAACCGATTGCATGTAATGTATAGACACATCACTATGTACAGGAGTAGCAACGTATAGTTTAATTTTTTCTTTCATCTAAGGCACCTTGTAAAAAGTTAGTCCAATCTACTTTTCTTTTGTCCCAACTGTAAAATTTTTTAACAAAGTTTTGTTGCTGTAATAAATGTTCATGTATCTCTGGTTTATGTATAATATCTACAGCTTCTTTTATAGCACTAGCAAATTTACCTGCTAATCTTTTAACATCTTTTTCATAAGTTACATAAACAGGAAACTCTGAACAGGTTTCATACAATGCACCATAATTTGTAACAATACAAAATAAACCAGCAGCCATTGCTTCTAGTGCAGCATTACAACTTGTCTCCTCCCATATACTAGGATAAGCAAACATATGATAACGATAAATATATTTTTGTATAAAAGCATGTTCTGCATAACCTATGTAATTTACATTTTCTAAATTTCTTGCTTGTTCATATAAAGCTTCATATTTACTTTCATTTTCTTTCTCAAACTCTTCACCATAAATTTTACAACTACTGTAAATATCTACATGGACATTACAGTCTTTTAATAAACTCATAGCACCAAGTAAAACATTTAAACCTCTCCACGGAGTAACATGAAATAACATGCGTACCATATTGCCTTCTTTAAAAGGCGTAAGTACAGGAAAATTATTTACGGCATTTTTTATAACGTGACATTTATGTGTTGGTATATCAAAACGATATCGATACTTTTCATAATTCCAATGACTATTAAAAACATACCAATCGTATTTATCATGATTAGTTTTATCTTCAAACCAAGGATATATATTTGGTTGATCATGACTATTCTTTTGCCACAAAACATTTATTTTATTTTTATCTAAATCTACTTTGCCTGGAATAGAAGTACATATTTGAAAATTATCTAATAATTTATCTTCCACATAATGAGATAAAAAACGATGTTGTATTTCTGTACCACCTTGTGGCATCATGATCCGTATTCCAAAAATAATTCTTGACCCTTTTTTATTTTTTTTGTGGTCATAACTTTATAAACTAAGTAATCATCCCAATCTAAATCTAGAAATAACTGACAATTAGAATCATCACTATGATTTAAAAAACCACCCATAGGTGTTCTAACATACCCATGTATTATTGGTATTTTAATATGACTCATACCCAAATCATATTTCTTTGGAATATCTTCTGTAGCAAAAATACCGTGACCATGAGTGTTGCTTACCCCTATCATTAATTCTTCTGGCAAAGGATTATAATAAAATCTATCGTATTTAATTTTCATCTTTAGTTTTACTTACTAAAGACAAGGCCTCTGGGGGAACTATGATGTTGACATCACATGCTATATCTTCTTGTTTTGTGTCAGTGTTAGGATTATTTACATCATGGTCTGCATCTTTTTTTGATGCATAAATCATATTAGTTTTTTTATTTCTATAAGTCTCTTGACTTTTGCATTGTATTGTTTTCATATCACACAATATCCCATAAAAATAATCTAAATGCAAGAAGAAAAGTAGCACCTTTCGATGCTACTGAGACGTTTATTTTACCTTTTAGAAAGGTATTATATTGTACACTAGTTTAACTAAACCAACAAACTATACTGTATCTAGTACCTGATACTATAGGTTCAATAGAATGAGGATACATAAAATTACTAGGAAACATAATCAAGTCTCCTGTATTTAAATTTACTTTACTGTAAGGTTTTTGATTATGAGGATAGTAAAATAATAACTCTCCACCTTCATAATCTGTATTTAAATTTATTATAAACGATAATTGTCTGTTAACTTGATAAAAAGCATCAGTGTGTCTTTTATAAAAATTACCTTTTTTGTATTTTAATAAATTAATAGATTCTAATTTTAACTGCTGTAAGCTTGTAAATATTGTTTGATATTTTTTAATAGCTTTATCACAAGTATTAAATATTAATTTTTTATACAAAAGATCATGTTCGTTAGATTCATCCAACCCGTAATCATAAACATTTCTATATTTAATATCCTCAATATCTTTACCATCTTTTAACAGAGTAGCTTTTTGTTTACAAGATAACTCTATATATTCCGATAAATTTTTACATACTTTACTATCTAAAGCTTTTTCTATTTTAAAAATAGCAGAACTTATTTTATCCATTTTCTTGAGAACGATCAATTAGAGCATAACTTATTAGGCCTTGTATTTTATTACTACCAGTAGCTGCTTGTACAGTGATAGCATCACCTGCTTCTAAATTTAAACCTTCAGGTGCGGCATTTACTTGCGACTTAGCCGCTACATCATCTCTAAAAAATTCATATTCTGTACTTGAATCAGATGAATCAACAAAATTCATATTTACTAATATGGCTGATGAAGCATCGTTGTTTGCACAGTAAATACTTTTTACTATAACTGTTGCATTAGTAGGACACGTAAACACTGTAGTTTTACTTGTATCAGTTTGTTTATAACCTTGATTTTTATATTGTATTGTCATGATAAAAAATACTCAAAAGCTTGTTGATCATTTTTAATTTCTTGTTGATAACTAAAATTTAATTTCTGTATAATTTGAGTAAGAGCTAAATTAATTAATCTTTGGTTTTCTATATTATACTCTTCTTTTGGTTCTGGTATAAAAGTATTTATTTTAGCCAACTTTTTTCTCCTTTTTTCTAATTGCTTCTTTTCCTGCTTTAGCTATCCTTACTACTTCTGTTTTACCCATAACTTTAGCACGTTGTTCCATGACAGTAAGAATTTGTATTTTTCTAGCAAGTGGTTTTTTAATTTTTTTAACTTTAGCAACAGTTGCTCTTGCATCAGCTGGTGTTGCAAATTTAATTTTGACAGTATCTTTTGGATTTTCATCCGTATACAATCTTCTACCACTACCCTTAGGTTTTTTTCCTGTTCCTTTTTTTGGATCTGGCACTTATAACTCCTTGTAATGTTTTTGCCTGACGAGCATGTGTCTTAGATGCTTTTTTTAAAGCTTTTACTACTTTTTTAATTTTAGTTTTAGCTTTTTTCATTTACGTCTACCTTTCTTTTTTTCAGGTTCTTTTCTAATAGCTCTATATATTATATCAGGTGGTGCCATAAAATAACAGTATTCTTTTATAGTTAATAATTTAAATGACTTTTGTTTATGTAGCCCCCATTTAAAATCTTTAGCGTTTTTTTCTATCATTTTTATATAGAATTTGTATTGTTGAGGCCATTCGTTTTTTGTAAACTTCCATATTTTTTTAGCATCTAAAACTATAGCATATGGGTTTGATGTGTGATCACTCTTCCAAATATTTTCATCATCAAGACTTACAATATTTTTTATATCCATACATTAACGCCTACCATCAGGTTGTACATCAGCTCTAAAAGTACCATACCTCCAATCTTCGTCAGTAGTAATATTTTCTATTTTTAAATTTACAGCTCTTGCTCTTGCTCTAGTATCTACTTTTTGTGTAGAAGAATTTATAGTAAAAGGTCCTAAAGTGCTACTGGCTTCCGTGTCACTTGGAAAGTCTTTTAAATTAATAGTTACTTTTGCATTACCGTTTAAAGCTCTAAAGTCAGGCACAAACCTTCTTATTTTCATAAAAAACTCACCAGTTGTATTAACACCATCTCCTTGACCCTGTACTTCGAAATCTCCACTTTGTATACTTCCTACTATTGCAGCTTTAGTACCATCAGAGTTAACTTGGTTATTACCTTTTTCATGAGCATATAAAGTGGTAGCTCCATTTGTCGTTGTTACACCTTGTATAATTGGAAAAGATGGTATAGCTGTTGTACTATAATCTGTTGCATAAGGATTATCAAAAATAGTTTTATCATAATATGTTGTTCTAGCTAAAGAACCTATTGTCCATAAACCCTCTGCGTAATTATAGGTTACTACCCTGTCGATTTGTGTAGCTGTAGCTTTTGGATAAAACCAATTTATTTCACTAAACAAAGAATTGTAACCAGCATAAACAACATCTGCTGCATCAAAGTTAATACCTAAATCATCTGTATCTTGTGTTGTAAAAACAAAATCCTCTACCGAACAAGCTATTTTTTTAACTGTACCATCATACAAATAAAAACCTCCTGCTTGTCCCATCCAATATACTACACCATTTACAGCAACCATTGCATGTTGTGATATTAAACCACAGTTTGCTCCAACTTGTTGAATACCAAATGTAAAAGGAGGTCCAACAAATTGCATAGTATAAGCAGATGTATCTGTAAGTATTAAAATGTAACTACCAGCATTTACTGCACCTACTATTTTTGTACCACTATCTATCCTAAAAGTTCCTGCTGTATTTACAGATGTTGGTGTGTAATCAGAAAAGTTTTCTTGATCTGCAAAACGTATAAACATTTTATCTTGAGAACTCGTACCAATTGTAGTTTCTGTTCCAAGATGTATTAAGTGCCTATCTCTGTCGGAGACAACAGTCATTACACTTTGTATAGGTGCATTGGATATGACTGTAGCTCTCGTTGACAGAGCCGAGGCACTGCTCGGATTCCATTCAAAAGACTTATTATTTTTAACAGTCGCAACTAAAATTTGACCAAAGTTATCTAATGACCAGTTACCTGGTTCCAATGTTACTTCACCAGTAGGTGATGCACTTCCCCAACCTGTAAAAGTTGAGGCTTCTTGTACCACAGCACCATCACTGTGAGCAGATCTAGTAGAGCCAGAAGCTCCTCTTACTATTCCTGTAACAGTGCTACCTGCTACTCCAGTATATGTGATTAATTCTTCTCCTACTTTTAATGTACCTCCAGAACTACTAAAACCTGTTACAGATGTTAAAGTAATTGCAGTACCTGAGCCACCTGTTCCATTTGCATCATCTAATAGAGCACCATTTAAAGTTGTGCTTGTTATACTTACATTTGACCCACCATAAAGACCTGTACCAAAACCATAACCAGTTACTTGTACTGCATCACCTACTTTAAAATATGGAGATAAAGTAACACTACCTCCAGCACTAAAACCAGCACCTGATTCTACTTTACCTGCTGTAACTGTAAAACTATCTGAAGTTCTTGTTATTACTTCAAAAGTGTTTTGTGTAAAATCTGCACTTACAAAACCTGTACCAGAACCAGGTAATGTTACACTTGCAAACAAAAATAAATCACCTACTTCTAAACCATGTGAAGCCTTGTTTACAGTAACTGTTGAAGAATTATTAGTAGTTGTTAAAGTACACGAGGTTATGTTTGTATCTAAAGGTGAAATATCATAAAAAGCACCATCGTGATATAAAAATAAACCTTTGTTTGTTCCTATAACTATATATCGTTTGCCAGTTAAATCACTCCAGATGTGTGTATCTCTTGCAACACCTGGTAATGTATTTAAAGTAGTTTGTTCCCAACCACCTATTTTTTCTGGGTAACCATAACGAAAGCGAACATTGTCACAATCAATCCATTTTCCTTGAGCACCTGTCGGTGTTACTTGTTTGTTTATACCTCCAGCAATACGGATTTCACTAAGCATATCATTATCTTATATAAGCAGTTACTGTAGAATCGGATGTCCACCTATTTACTCTTGCTACAGTTTTTACTGTACCATCACTATTTAACTCATCTGTATACAATGTTTTAAATCCAGCCATGTCACTTGCATTAGTGATTGCTGTTTCAATGTCACTACAATCAGTTCGTATTGCTGCAACATACGTTTTTACTGCATCAGGAATTGCTTTACTACTATCATAAATACTACGTTCCACTAACCAATTAAATCTAGCTATATAATTATTAGCAGTAATCTTACATTGATTTTTAGCTAATGTTTTTAAACCATAATTGACAACTTGTTCCCCTGTAATAGGGTCTTTCATATCACTACCATCTTTGTTTTTTGCATTTGCATCATCTAATGCTCTATCTGTAGTAGTGTATGCAGTAGTGACTTTTTTACCAGAGGCACTATAAGTGTATGTAGGACTTGAGGTTATTTCAAATCTATCATCACCTTGCGTTCCTGGTTCTACAGTATAAATACCTATGGCATTAAGTTCATCCCAAGTCCATGCTGTGAATATTCTTCGAGAATGTCTTACATCATCTATGACCATATCTTTGGGTCTAGCGATTATCTCCTCTATTTTATTATCCTTTATATAAGCCCACATATTATTTCACCTCCTAAAAAGTATTGTTATATTTAAAACTCACGTCTCCCCAAGCTCCAAAGAGAATAGTAGCACCACTCTGATTAAAATCACCACTTGAAGTACGAATTTTAATACCATCACTTAAAAAATCAACATCAAGACCATATGTTTCTGCATCATTTCTATTCCAAGCAACATAGTTAGTTGATGCATTATATGTATTTCTAGCAGTATCATGTATCCACCAATCACCTGCACTATCTCTTAGCTTCACAAAAAACAGACGAGGTCTGAAGCCTGTATAGATAAATGGACCATTTGCATTACCATTTCCAACATAGCTTCCAAATTTACTATAACCTTCAACTGAATGCCAGAGATATGCCACATAATTTTCACCACTAGCATTTAACTTATGGTCGCTACCTACTTTAAACAAAGTGGTTGTTGGAGTAAAAGTTCCCCAATAAGCACTACTTGTAGTTTGAGCAGCATCAGTATTTAATATTAAATGTGCTGCATTTCCTGTACTTACATGATAAGCTGCCCAATCATCACCTGCACTTCTGTTTTTTACAAAAATTAATTCTGGTGCACCTGATGATAAACCATGTCCTATAGACTGTGCTGAACTTCCATTGCCTGTATAAGTAACTATACTAAAACCTGATTTAGTATTTGCTTGTACTGTACTTGTAATATCTCCTGAACTATTACTAGATGTTGTTCCTCCATTAGCTCTCCAACACCACGCAACATAATTTTTACCACTAGTATTCATATCATTATCAAGTGGACCTATAGAAAAACCATCACTATCAAAAGATTGTATTAAATATGAATATGTTGCTTCTGCACCATTTGAACTAGGATATAGTTGTTTAGTTCCACCTCTTGAAGAATCATATATTTGATGAGATGCACTCTGGTTACGAGCTTTCACCCATACAACATCTGGAGCCATACCCAATCCTGTAATAGAACGAGCAGTATTATTTCCAGTATAAGTAATTATACCAAATTGTTTTTGTGGATAATCATCATCAGTCTGTGCTGGGTCTATGTCATCTGATATGGGTAAGTTAGCTGAACATAGAGCTAAAAATCCTGTTGGAGGAGCATAATAAAAATCACCATGTCCGTTACCATCTGAATTTCCTTGTGCTGTTGCATCTCCGCCAAAAGAACTATCTTGACCAAAGTTAGCTCTTCTTATAGCTGGTGCTCCTACAGCATTTGTACCTAATAAAGGCAAAAAATGTTTTCCTTGCATATCAGATGGTATTGAAAATCCACCACTTCCTGTACTAGGATTATGCGAATTTAAATAAGTATTATCTCCGTGAAAATATACTTTGTTATTATCTAAATCAAAAGCACACCCAACAATTTTTGTATTTCCATTATAAAAACTAGGTGTAGCAGTTGTTTCTGCTCCTTGAATACGAATAGAATCAAGTTGAGACCAATTTATTGCATTAGTTATACCATTACTTACTTGGTCTTTATATGTGTACTCATCACTTGCAATAATACCAAATGAATCGTATGCACCATAATTATTTGTGCATCTTGCTTCAAAATACCATTTACCAGAAGAAACTCCCATAGTACCAAGTATATTAGATGGGTATGCTACACTAGGTAAATATAAATTTCCTAATGTTACTGTCGTATTTGGGCTTTTAGCTAAAGGATTTAAAGTACAAAAATTTCCACTACTTGCCATAATTAACTCCCAAATGTTGGACTATCAAGAACTTGATGGTCTGCTCCCATATTATTAACTGTCCAATCGTTATTATTTCCTGAACTGTCATTTCCTAAATTACTTGCATCTTCAAATTTAAGGTAATAATCGTTTGACCCAAAAGTTATACCTGAGGAAGCATCAATAGGCTTCCAAACACCATTTTTAAATTCTCCAAAATCATTTTGATTTAAATCTTGATTGTATATTCCATATAGTTCTGCCATATAACCATCAAAAAATCTTACATTACTTGTTCCATTTACATTTCCTACAGTTGAATCAGTATTCCAAGGTATTAGCCAAGGTGAGGCAGTACCACTGACATTGACTGTTTTTGCCACACCATTCACCCAACAATATGCTAATTGAGCTGTGGCTTGATTCCAAACTATATGATACCAACCAGTAGTATCTCTAAATACAGCATCAGTTAACATTTGTGCATGAGTATAATGTTCTAATTTATCAGCAGAGGTAAAATATAATTGTGATCCTCCACCAGTTCTTCCAACTATTGCTGAATAATCATAACCTGTCTCAGCTCTTTTTAACCAAACACTTACTGTCCATTTAACTGCTGTTAAATTACCAAAATCTTGTGTTAAATAACTTTGATCATCTCTATCAAATCTAGCTGACTGTTCTATTTGATAATCATAAAACCCACTAGCTCCACCAGGATTTTGAAAAAATTCACCTTGTAGCATTACTTATGTCTCCTATGCAAACGCAAGTTGAGGTGCTCCTAATTGTATTGACCCTGAGGCTTTTACAAAATAAGGTATTACATCTACAGCACTAGCAGCAGTTGATATAGTTAAACCAGCACCACCAGCAGTTTCATAATCTGTACCTAAACTTAATGTTCTACTACCTGTGCCATCTTGTATAAATACTATAATACCAGACTGTCCTACTGATTCCGTACTTGGGTTAGCTAAAGTTACATTACCTGTTGCTGTTAAAACAAAGTTTTGATAAGTGTCAAAATCTAACGTAACACTACCAGTTTGAGAACCAGCAGTTTGTGTGCTACCTCTTTGACCAGCAGTAAAAGTATTTGCTACATCTTTAAAAACTGTATCAGCATTATAAATTTGAACATCACTGCCAATTGCAAGACCAAGAGCAGTTCTAGCTGCTGATGCTGTAGTTGAACCAGTACCACCTTTTGCTACAGTTACTGTTGGTAAACTATCTGTGCCTATTGCACCACCTAAACTATCTAGTGATACTTCTACAATATTAGTTCCGTCTGCGTATGCAAAATATATTTTTTGTTGATCTGGAGAAAAACCAGATCCACTTGCAGTTTTTATAGTTAAGTTTGTTGGGTTAGTTACACCTGTAACATCGAATATATACATTTTTTCAATACTGTCAGGTACAGTTAAAACAGTGGCTCCTGATAAGGTAACAGTAGCCACTTTAACAACCATATTTCTTGCGTTTGATATAGTACCATCGGTCATTGCAAGTGCTACTGTTGCTCCACTACCAACAGTTACTTGTTCAAAACCACCTATTGCTTGTTGTACTAAATTTAAATTTGTGTTTGTTTTTGTTCCCCATGTACCAGCGTTTTCACCAGTAGCCATAAGTTCCAGTTTTAAATCTGATGAGTATGTTGAAGCCATATTTTATCCTTTTATGCTGCTGTTGTTATCTTTGTCCAAGTTACAGGCGTACCTGTATCTATTCTATTCCATGCTATTATTATTACACTTCCGACTGAACTCGTCAATACTACTCCAGTGACATTGTCTACTGTTCCTGTGCCCGTAACTTCTGTTGGACTTCCCACTGCTGATGTCATAGCTACACCTGTAACATCGTATCCTGAGACAGGAACTATAGAACCTACAGATGATGTTGATGAAACTCCTGTAACATTTACTGTTCCAGTCATTTCTAAAACAACAGTGCCAACTGCACTTGTAAGAGCAACTCCTGTTACATCTACTAATGTGATAGGTGCAACAATTGCTGTACCAAGTGCTGATGTCATAGCTACACCTGCTACTCCTACTGCTGCATCTCCATCAAAGGTAACTGTACCAAGTGAACCTGTCAAAGATAAACCAGTTGGAGTTATTTCAACTCCTTGTGTGGTAGTTACACTACCTATTGCAGAAGTTGTAGCTACACCTGTAACAGCAACAGTAACTGAAGTAGTTCCTACAGCGGTTCCTATTGCAGAGGTTGCACTTACACCTGTTGGTATAACAGAATATACACCATCCCAAACTCTATTACCCCAAGTTCCTCGACCCCAACCTTCTCCTATTTCTGCATCAATAGTTACAGAACCTATGGCAGTTGTTGAAGCCACACCCGTTACAGCTAAACCTATATTATTTTGTGATCCCCAACTACCTTCATCCCAAGATAATAAACCCCAAGTATTTGCAGCTTCGGTATTAAGTTGACCACCCATACCAGAGTGATATTGACAATAATAATATAAAGTTGGCGCAGAAGAAGCCACTTGTATGGTAGTTAAATAATTACCATCATCTTTTGTAACACCAGTAGTGTATTCTGTACCTCCACCACTATGTGTGCCATCAGAAGTTGTTGAAAATCTTAAAGGATGACTTGTAGCAGCAGACCAATTAAATACATAAGTGCCACCTTCAGCTAAAGTAAGTGTGTCTTGTTGAACACCATCAAGAAAATACTTATTTGCTCCACCAACACTTTGAACTGTGACAGTAATTGTTCTAGTAGTCACGGGTGCAAACTCCTATTTTTATGCTATTCTTATAATCGCATTTGACGCATCAGCAGTTGGAAACTGTATTGTAAATGTCCCTGAAGTAGCTGTTTTATCTCCACCAAAATCTAAAACTGCAACTGCTGGATCACCAGAAGCTGAATCGTTATAAATTAAGGCACCTCTTGCTGTAAGTGATACACCTACAAAAGATAAATCTGCAAAATCTACAACAGCTGTATCTGTACTTAAAGCTGGTGTTACTTGCACCAAAACACTACCACCACTTGAATAGCCAGATGGTGAAGTTACTTGATTATCTGAAGTAAAAGATGTAGTTGATTTACCTAAAGTTGCACTTGAAGTATACATACTTAATTTAAAACTGTTTCCAGTTGGAGCAGCTGTAAAATTATGAACACCTTTTAAAACATCTGTTTTAAAAACATTACATACTGCACTTGTTGTTATCGCCATTTTTTTTCTCCTATTTATTATGGGGAAGGTGAAGGAACTTTTACTCTTGGTACGCCACTATCGTATTCGCCTCTTCTTCTTCTACCCATTTGTTGTAAAGCAAAATCTTGTACACTTATATTATACTTGTCTTGATACAGTTTGTACATATCCATAGGTCCTTTTAAATATGCAAAACATTCAACTAGTACACCATATAATAATAATTCTTCTTGGTGTTGTGATAAAAAAGTATTATTTGTAGAAGTAAAATGATCAGGATCTTTAATATAATTCATTTGTATTTCATAGGCTTGATCTGGTACAGGTGCAAACACGATATTTTTATCGTCCCAGTTTGCATAATATTTTGGTTGTCCTGTAGCATCTGTAGGATTATATTCTGCGATAAAAGAAGTATCTCTTTTTTCTAAAAAATCTCTTGTACTACTGCTAATTATTTGAACAGAACGTATTACCAAACAATCGTCTGGTACATTTAAATAACGAAGTGTTCCTGTAACAGCAGTTACATATTCTCTCATGTCATCGTAATCTACTTTGTTTGCTATTTCTATTTCAGCATTTCTAATAAATTGATCTAATAAAGTGTCCGATAACACATTAGAATCTACTTCTGTGTAGTTTCTTATTTGAGTTAAAAAAGCTGAATGTGTTATACTCATGATATCACCACCGTAAAACCAGTGCCAACAGATACTGTTACTTCAACAGTTGTAAGTTTAGTGCCTAAAATGTTATCACTACTAGCAGGAGTCATACTTGCTCCACCTGTTATACCAGTATCTTTTGTTTCCGAAAAAAACCCGTTGCTTATGTATAGCACAAATTGTTTTTGTGTATCAGGGTGCATAGGTCTGACATTTGCTAATGCAATAGCATCTGCTCTTGTATGTCTTTTTTTAATTTGTGGGTGTTTAGGTTCAAACTCAGATTTATGTACAAAAGATCCATTCCATTCTTTTACCATTTCTTGATAAGGAAACTCCATACCTGATCTGTCCGATATTGCTTTTGCATATTTACCTCTTGCGTATGGCATTATGCACCTTGTGGGTAATAAGTTTGTGGAGTGATGTATACAGAAGTTCTTTGACCATCTTCTGTTAATGCTCTTTGTAATTCATCTTCGTATACTAACTTGGTGGTTTGTACTAATTGTGGGTTTTTTTTCATGGACAAATAATATGCCAGACCTGCAACCATGCAGGGTATAAATCGAAATACCACGTCTGCTTGATTAGTATATGCACCTGCATCTTCTATCCTTTTTAAGTAATAATATTTTAAATATGTGTATGTAGTTGCATCGGGTGTTTGATACAAAGTTATTGTAGGTGTTGTTTGCCTATCAACATAATACTGACTAGGTTGACCTTGTGCGCCTTTGTTTGGTAAAGCAGCATATTCACTTCTACTTATTTTAGTTAAAGACACTTCATTAGTAGAGGTAGTCAAACTTGTTGTTGTACTTATGTAAGCTTCTAATATGTCATTTGCATTACTTGGTGCAGTATACGTTCTAGTGCCAGCAGTTAATAATTGTTCTTTTAATTCTACTTTCCATAAATGAACACCTCTATTACCCCACTCAGAAAACAATATATTTAAACTTCTTCTCGCTGATTTTAAATCATACCCACTAGAAGTACGAACACCACAACGCTCATACGCTTCTTCAATGATGTCGTCTATGCTTAAATCAAATGTTGTTGTTCCTGAAGTTGCCATAATACCCTTATGTTATTTTAACCTTATTAGGCATTTTAAAACCACCTTTTGCCATACCACCAAATCTTCTTTTTGTGATACCACCTGTTTTTAAACCTGGTAAACCTTTTGCTTTGTTCTCAGCTTCTAAAGATTTGTTTTCTGCTAATTGTTTAACTTTTGTAACATTTTCCCTTCTTAATTCATTCAAATATTTTGTTAAAGAACTTTTTTTATTTGGGTCAAGACCTTTTTTAATTAAATCCTCTCTTGTTACAGCAGCTTTTAATACACCTGTTTTTTTGTCCGTAAAAACTGGAGTTAAATTTGAACCTTTGAATAAATCTTTAGCATCTTGTATATTTTTTGTTTTTTTAATTTGACTATAAGTAGGTGAATTTGTTTTTGATTTAATTTTGTTTTTATTTATTGTTTTACTTAAAAATGTAGCTTTACCTTTTTCTACATTTTTTTGTAATCTTGCTTTTTTTTGTGATTTTTCAACTGCTTTACTAAGCTGATTGCTTTTTTTCACAATTTTCTTTTTTTTATCTTCTGGTCCTTTAAATACAGTTGGTGGTGGAGAACCTTTAGGTCTAGCTCCTTTACCACGTTGTTCTACTGGTTTTGTACCACTTGCTAAAAACTTTTTAAAATCAAATGCCATAATATTCTCCTAACTTGAACCTTTGGTTTTACCACCACGTATCGCAGCTCCCATACCCCTAACTATAAACTTGCCTTGATCTGCTGTTGCGACTTTAGGGTCATCTTTCATGGGTTCATTGCCATATGCAGTTGCATATTTATTGTAAGCTTTTTTGTATGCTTCTGGATCTTGAATTGAAGGGTCTCCCTTAACTCTTGAAAACATTTCTTTTATTTTATCTTGAGTAAACAGTTTACCAATAAAAGCACCTTCTGGTTTCTTTTTCATTTTAGCTCCAGCAATTCTATCTGCTTGAGTTGGGTTAGGGTTTTTATCAATGCCCGCTTTTACAGACAACATACCAAAATCTACTGAATCTCCTTGTTTCATTCCTGTCGGTCTTCTTTTAGGACCTGCTTTCCTTCTCTTATATGCAGATGGAACAACTCTAAATTTAACTTTTTTAGCTTCTTCTTTTTCTTTAACTGATTTTTTTGTAATAATTTTACCTGTTAATGGATCAGCACTTCCCTTACCTATCTGTTCTTTAGGCTTTTGTACTTTAGGTTTTGTCGCACCTGAACCAGCTCCTGCAATACCTGCTTTCATACCTGCTACTAAAGCCCCATCTTTATTTCCCATAATTTTTTTTAATTGACCCATAGTCATATTAGGTTTAATTTTATCTTTGCCGTATTTTTTTTGTAAAGCTTTAATAAGTTCTCCTTTTTTAAAATCTTTACCTTTTCCTGTTGCTCCAAAATCCATCACAAAACTCCATTATAATATTTATCTACTATGCCACCTTTATAGGCTGCAAATGTTTTAACATTTGTTGGTTTACCACCAACACCTTGAGCTTTTGCTCTTTTTCTACTCACTGCACTTCTTCTTTGTCCTTCTGTCATTCTTCTAGCTTTTGCAAGTGGTACACATTTTGGATACTTTCTTTTCGCATCTGCTTTTTGTTTACTTCGTCCACACTTTGCATAACTACCATCTTTTTTCTTACTTCCTATGTCTACCCACTTTTGAGCAAACCATTTTTTTAGTCCTGACACTTACCCTATGCCTTTTATTAGATCTTTATAGTAAGCTTGTGCTGATGCATTTGTAAAACTCTCATCACCGTCAATATTTATTTTTAGATAAGAACCTGTTCCTTGTGGCGTCATGCCACCTTTTGCCATACCTTGTGTTTCTTTTTTAGTTATACCTGATGCTTTTTTATCTTCTGGTATATTATTTTTTTTATTCATTGATTGGTATTTCGCCATACCTGCTAAACCAAACATTGGTAATAACGCTCCTTTACCTCTAATGTCATCTTTAAACATCATAGCGGCACCTAAATTTGCTTTTTTAACTTTCATTTCGCCACCTAATTTAGCTGATCTAACTCTTCTAGCAGCACCCGCTACCTTTGAGCTAGATGGTTTTTTTCCTTTAAAGTCTTTACGTTTTACACCACTTGGGTCTTTAATTTTACCTGCGCAAATCTTTGATGCATACGCATTTGCATAAGCACTTGGGTAAACTTTAAATTTACGTTTTGCTGCTGCTTTTCCTCTTGGGCATAATTTTGTCATCGTATTCTCCTTATATTATTATAAACTTTTGTTTGTCTTGTGTCTACTTACCTAACTCTAATATTCTTTTTTGCAAGTCTACCTTTATTACCTTGTACAATTCGTACTCTTTTACCTTTGCTGTAAAGACCTACTTTTTTCTTTTGAGGCCCTTTAGTAATTTGTTGCCTCATACTTCCTCTATTCATCGCCATTTGTTTTTTATCCATCTATATGCAGCGTAAGTTGCCAATCCTAATACGATATAACATATACCATCAAACCATGATATGTTATGAACTGTTTCAACTAACTCTGGCGTTATATTATCCATTATCTTAATCTATACCTTGTTTGACCTTGTTCATTTTTATAAGCTTCTTTGTATTCATGTTTATTATTAGTTTTGTCAAAAGACACATGAACCCAACCAGAATGAGGTCCTTCTTTTTCATTATAAAATTCTAAAATCAATTGGTCGTAATTTAAATTATGATGTATCCAATCACTTAAATCTAAATTGCTTGTACCTAATACTTCTATATCTGCTGCTTGACCTACTACATGTTGTGATGTTGCACTACCACCTATTTTAGTATTTAATTCTTTACATCTAAAACCAGAACTTATAATCATAGGTTTTTGAAAATTATTTCTTACAGGTTGTAAAACACTTTCACATAAACTTTTTAAGTTTAAAATCTCAGTCATACTAGGTGTATTATCTATACTATGTCTAGTCGCTGTTTGCGACTTAGTGAATTCATGTAAGCTAAAATTATCTGATAGTTTCATATTAATAAATCTTAGTTGGTTTAGTTCTACCTAATTTAGTTTTAACTTCTATTATACCACCGTTTTTTTGTTTGCTTATACTTTTTTGATGTTTTTTATATAAATCTCTAAACTCCTTAGAATAGTAAGGCATTTTTTGTATTACTAATCCATCAGATGATCCTTTAATACCATATTCAGGATACCCAATTATATTAGGCATTGTTTGTAACTTTAAATTATCACCTGATCCTTTAATACCTAATTCTGGTATGGGTATTATATTTAAAGCATTTGTTGTTACAGATTTTTTAGTTTTTTTAGTTTTTTTAGTTTTTTTAATTTCATCGCTCATTTAACATCTCCATCTACGTCTTGCTTGACGTAATCTTGAATTTGGGTTTTTAGCTGCTTTGGGAAACTTCTTCATTTGACCTGCACTTCTAGCGCAAAATGATTTACGTCTTTTTGCATCCTTACTACCTTTCTTAACTTTACCAGTAACCGCAGTTTTTAATTTAGAACCAGGATTTTTTCTTCTGTAAGCCATAACACCAGCTTGTGTCATACCAGCACCAGACTTTGTTGACCTAAAGTTTTTTTTGTTACGGGGAGGCATGCCTCCCCTTTTTAACATTATAAGTTCTTCTGTATAACTATCCATTATCAGTGTCAGCAGTAATCGGTGTTACAAAAACAGTAACAGAGGTTACATTGCTAATAGTCAAATGCATATCAGTTTTAAAAACTATACCATCTAAAGGCATATCAACTTGATATTGATCAGCTGCACTTCCAGCAGGTGTTGCGATAACTAGTTTTTGTGTACCACTTCCTCCACCATCATTAAAAGTTAAAGCACCAGCTGAAGCATGACCTACATAATAAATAGACAGCAAACGTGTTCGACCAGACTGTATAGTACCAGTGCTAGTTACAGTTTTTGCTCCTATATCTGAGTTCATTGTATACCTCTATTATGCAAAGTTAGTGTTTTGTTGATACAAAATAGTAAGTCTAACTTCACCAGCAGTAGTAGCCGCAGAGTTAGTCACATTTAATCTTTGATCAGATGTTCCAATATCTTCCCAAGCTAAAGCTCCTCCTGCTTTAGTTGTTGGGTATTTTCTACCAGCAGTAGTACCAATTGATTCTGCGTTAACAAGAGCAGTAGCTGCTCCTCCAACAAAACCAATACTAATATTAGTTGCATCTGAAGATGCTGTGATTACGTCAAAAATACAATCAATGATTTGTGAGTTTGCTGGAATGATTACATCTGTTGCTGTTGCAGCAAGTGCTCCTCCAGATAAGTCAACTGCAAAGCTTTGTGCCATTACAACTTGACCTGTATTTTTCATATCTGTTCCTACAGTAGTACCAGTAGTTTCTTTAATTGTTCCTGCTTTAATAGGACCTGAAAAAGTTGTTGTTCCCATAATTTTCTCCTAGTTGTAGATATAGTTTTCTAGGTTATCTGCCAAGCCAGTCTATATCCGTTATGTAATTCTTGGTAATTTTATTATACATAAAAAAAGGGGCCTTGTAAGCCCCTCTTTTCGTTTATCATAAGAGATTTTTAAGCTGCACCAGGTGAGCCAAAAATACCTCTTGGATCGGAGAATCCAAATGAATATCTCTCTCTTGCTTTAAATCTTACATTTCCTGTATCAAAGTCACCTTCAATAGCAGTTTTAATTGGGCTTCTTACGAATTGTTTTAATCCGTTAGGAGCATCAGTCATAATGAAGAAAGCATCAGTGTCAGTTAAGAAATGATTTATTCTATAACCCTGTGGGATCATTCCCATAGAAGCCATAGCATTAATATCATTATCAGCTGTACCAACTCTTTGTGGAGATTTTAAAATTCTCTCAGCTGTAAACTGTAATTCTTTTGGAATTATCAATTTAACACCTTGAGTAGAAATCTTTAATCCTCTTTCATCAGTGAAAGCAGCAATGTCAATTAATGACTGCTCTAATGATGTTTCAGATAAGTCAGCAGCTGTTGCTAATTCATTTGCTAAATTACCACCGCTCAATAATGGATGTAGTCTTGAACATAGTTCAACACCATCACCACCAGTGAAGGATGCGTTAAAAGCATTGTTAAGAACATTTGCAGCTTTTACTTGCTTAGTATTTGACATACTTCTTGCTAAAGCTCTTGTGTATCTTGCAGCTAATCTGTCATACAAATTATCTTCAATTGCTTCCTCAGTAATAGCGAAAGCCATAGCAATAGTTTCATGTGTATACCTTGCTGTGAAAGATTCATTTGCATCATCAAATTGAACCGCTCCACCCTCTGACTTTACAGGGGCAGATCCAAAACCACTTAACATTACTTCTTCTTCAAAAGCTCTGTCAGATGCTTCTTGCTCAAATATTTCTGCATGTTCATTTTCATACCTGTTATATTCCAAACCGAAAAGTGCATTCAAGCCTGGTTCTAACTCTTTTACTAATTGTGTTCTAGATATAGCCATGCTTTATACTCCTGTTGTTGAAACTGTACCTTGGGCAATAGAGCCTGTTGGTGCATTAAAGTGATTATTAATACGAACGATCAACGGAATACCAGCTGCTGTAAAATCAGAATTTTCAGCATCTTCTTGAATGCCTACAATACGTAAAGAAAGTGTATTAGTTGCTGCTATGGTATTTAAATCTGCTGTAGCACTTGAAATACCAGTAGTGTTGTTGCCACTGTTACCATTTGCAAAAGCAATGTTTGCAAAAACAGCAGCTCTAATTTCAGATTCTTCATTTGCTCCAGCAACAACATTTGAAGTTGCTATTACAAACAGTTGATTAGGATCGTCATATACGAAAGCCTTTACTGGGTGATTTGTATCCGCTCCAGATCCAGGCCAGTTGTTAGAGAAAATTCTCTCTCCTGTGGTACTTGAAACATACTCGCAACCATAGAATACACCTAAGATAGAAACTGTTCCACCTGCTGCTGCTTGAAGATCATCAATGACCCCTGCTGCTGTAGGTATTACAGGCATCCCTTGGTAAATTCTATTGGCGTTTGCTGCGGCTATTCTGTATTCAGTAGTACCAGTAGTGTTATAACTTGAACCCAACATGGAAAGTGGTCTCAAGCCAAACGATACATTAGTATTAGCCATAATTTATTTCCTTATAAATAATTAACAAAAAAACTCTCACTTCTTGCGAGAGCCACCAAAACTTACCCTTGATTGTCTGTCAATATTGACAGGCATCTCAGGACGTTGCTCCCTTAGAATGTCGTTGTCAACGGACTTTACTTGATCTTTAGTAATGTCTTCAAAATATTTTTTGCGTTGTTCGACTATTTCTTCAGGTATCCTTGCCAACACAAGGCCACCAACCCCGATTAACCCCTGATACTGGCCTTCTTGAACCACTGGAAAATCATGTCTGCCAAGTTGAGATTTTACTTCTTCAGCTCTTACGAACTCCCAACCTTCCCTTAATTTTTTAGATACATTACCTGTATCCATATAACCAAGACTTTCAGTTCTTATCCAGCGATGCTTGTAGCCCTGTGGTGCAGGAGGTGCATCTAAACTTGATGGTGGAGTCCAAGGTTTGTTTCGTACTTCTTTTGTTTCACTTGAACTGCGTGAAGTTCTATTTATTTTTTGTGTCATAATCTATCCTTTCACGTATTTAGCGTATTCTTCTAATGGCACTCCAAGCTTTTTTGCTATCGCAACCTGTGACCGAGTGAGTCTCACAGTTCTGCGTCCTTCCTGTTTTCGCCCCGCTGAGGCAACAGTTTGGACGGGTTTTTTCTCTGCTGAAAACTTATGAGGAAAATACTCTCTAAGCTTTCTGTCAATTTCAGTATAGTAGTCATCAGACTCTGCGTCAAACCCCTGACTTACTAAATCCTCATGAACACCATAAGCAGCGTTGGTCATAACTTTATCTTGACCAAACCATTCATTTTTATCTTTCCAATTCATCGCTCTCTCACTTGGCTTTGGAGCCGCTGGTGGCTGTTCCGTTTTTTGTTGTTGTTGTGTTTGTTCTGCTTCTTTTTTTTGTTGTTCTTTTTGAACAGTCTGTATTCTAGCTTTTTCTTTTTCAACAGCTAACTGTGTTAGCTTATCATTAGCTTCCATAATTTTATCAGAGTCTTGTTCTTCAATAGCTTTTTTCAATACAGTTTTTACTTGTTCTCTTTGTGAATCCACTCTGGCTTCATACTCTTTTAAATAATTATCATCAGTTGTGGTATATCTTTTTTCAGCATCAGAGTATTTCTTTTGTAAACCTTTTGCAAAATCAAGAGCAGCTTTTTCTCTTCTTTCTGCTTCTCTCATTTTTCTTGTTAACCCATCTATTCTTTTTTGTACTTTATCCGACATACTAGAAAGATTATCCGTAGTGTTTTCTTCTACTACAGGTTTCTCTTCTATTACTTCACTCTTTACATCTTTTTTAATAGGATCGGTATAACCTAAATCAACCGTTTCTAACTCAGGTTTTTCTTCAACCTTTTGTTCTTCTACTTGTAACTCTTGTTCTTTTACGTCATCTATATCTAATTCTACTTGTTCTGCTTGTTGTTCTTGTGCCATAACTACTCCTTAAAATAGTGCGAGGATATCCTCGGGTTTCTTTATTGTTGCAATGATTTCGTCATCGTTTAGTATTCGGTGCTCACCAAACTTGGTTTTAAAACGAGCTCCAGCATATCTGCCATATATTACAAATTGTCCTGCTTTACACCAAGGTCCTTCAGGAAATTTATCTTTATCTTTGTAACATAACTCTCCCATTTTAATTACTAACCCTACAACAGTTGTCATCTCCATAGTCTCTGTAGTTTTATCCGATAGTAAAATACCACCTTTAGTTTTCTTTTCAGGGATGTATGGTTTTAACAACATTCTATAACCTACTGGATCGGGAAGCATTTTTAAATAATCTTCTCTATCTTGCGGTGTCATAGGTATGCTAGGTTTTTTTGTAAGTCGTTTGGGTAAGATAAGTTTCGGCTTCTTTTGTAATTCTACACTCATATATTTTCATCCTTTTTTAGCAGGTCGTTTAGATCCTGAAGCAACACTTCTAATGCGTTGATCTTGCCTCTAGCATATTGCAACTTTTCCATGTTGTCTACACCATAAATTAAATCCTCTTTATATTTCTCTAAAGTATCTTTAATGTTAGCTCTTAATATTTGAATAGTTTCAATATCGTACATTATAAAATTTTTGTAAGTAAATCACTATTATTCATAATCACTTCATCTTTTGTTTCTATCCAAACCCTAGCTCCACAAGACAAAGGTTTATCAGGACTATATCGTACTGTACACTTTCCTTTAATCTCTACTTCATCTGCATAGTAATTGTTTTTTGAAGTCTTCACAGTAATAACAGGCTCTGATGTATTGTTTTTTTTATTACTTCTAATAATGTGTTGATTGATATGAATCTTTTTTATCATTACTTCTTTGGTGCTTTAGTATCTACTTTTTTAATTTTGTCCAAGGAGCGTAATCCTCCGATTCCTAGCATTCCGAGCAAAAGCGGCATCATGATCGACATGTCAGCTTGAGGAACAGTAATACCAAATCCTGCACAAATCGGAGCTACCATAAAATTTATACCAAGCGATAACGCACAAATCCATCCGCACAATGGCCTCCATGATGATTGAAACCAATTACCTTTAGCTTCTTCTGTGTTTAATTTTATTTGAGCTAATGCTAATTCTTGACCGTGTTTTTCTGCCATAGTAGATATTTCATGAGCAAGTTGTGCCTGCTTATCTTTATCTCTTACAAATTTTCCTATTAATTTCGTTGCTGGTCCTATTAGTGCAGTCAATGCCATTATTTAACTCCTATAAATTTTTTACCTTTTATTTGTATACTACTTATCCCTTTAATATCACTTTTTACACCGTTTTCTCTGTGAGGGCAACCAGTATTTATACCACCTGTTCTTAAATTTCTAGCTTTACCTATCTCATTAGACAATGCCTTAGATACATCTTCAGCACTTACATAACTTCTAGCCGTAGAGGGAATGTCTATTAAATTATTACTATCCTTAGCTTTTTTCTTTAAAAAAGCCAGTGGGTAAGACTGGTATTTATCTTTATCTATAGAATACTTAGTCAATTTATTTTTTTTACCATAAATAGTAGGGAATATAGATTTATCAGTATTTATTGTTCTTAAAGTTTCCCTATTTCTTGTTGTTTTAGTTTTAGGGTTTACTGCTCTATTAACTTCACTGTATTTTTTACTTTTAATTATTTTTTTAGCTGTATCTTTTGCTATTGTTGGAACTTTTATCTCTTTACCATTCTTCAACCCTTGAGGATTAGGTCCTCTTTTGGGTGGTGGTCCAAAACTTTTTTTATTGTACACTTCTATTGTTCCTTGCTATATCAGCACCTACCTTTGTAGCCGCTATCTTTGCTTTTGTATCTGCAACACGGATTCTTTCTGCTGCTTGGTCTTCCTGATCCTCTCTTTTCATCTTTTCAAGGTCAATTTTCTGGTCAAATTCTCCCATTTTACGCATTTCTTCCTGCTGGAACTCATCATTACGTCTTTGCATGTCCATCGCACGTAAATCAAGCTCTCTTTGCTTTAATTGTACCAACTCATCACCTTTTCCAGAAATTTCTTCTGCTTTTTGTAGCTCTTGAGTCAATTCTGCTGAACGTAGTGCCACCATACTATCAAATTCTACTTGAAAAAGCTGTGGATTTTGGTCTTTTAATGCCATTAAGTCTGGTCTTTCCGTTGTAATGATCGCTAACGCTTGTGCTCTTGATTTCATAGACACATGTTCTGCAACATGCGCATGTAAAAGTGCATAAACCATCGGATTTACCTGTACCATACGAGTATTTATGAACGCCATATGCGATACTATGTGCGCATCATGATTTTGTGTCGTAAAAGCTTGAGGAACTTGCATTCGTAAAGCTTCTGCATTCTCTAAAGATGGGTCTTTTGGTATTTTTGGCGGTTCTGGTCGCAAAATTTGGTCGATTTGCTTCGTGCCCAACGCTTCATAGATCCTGCGATATGCTTCACGCATGTTATGTATCTTAGGATTAGACTGCGCTACCTTTAACTGTTCCATCGCAAGTGTAATTCTTTGTGTTAAAGAAAAAATATTAGGATCTGCATACGGTATTACATCTATTTCAGGTGAAAAATCCGCTGCTTTGATAAATTGATTACCACCATAAGTAGCATAAGGATATACAGGAGGTAGATATTCTCCAAAAATTTCATGCATTAAATTAAATTCTGTTTTCATAGCATAATAACAACGCTTATGAATAGCACTCATGACCCGTGATCCACGTTCTAATAACGCTAATGTTGTGCCCACCGCTCTGTTTTGTGAATCTGTTCCTACAGACATATCTGCAATCGCTGCAAATCTTTGTCCTGCTTGTACAACAAAACCTAATAAATTCATTAATGTAGCACTAGGCTCTTTGAATGGTAACATCATAAACTGATCTTTGATATTGCCTCCTGGAGCGTCAACATCTCTAAACTCTCCTGGTTGAAAAGCTTGGTCATCATCTCTTACTCGTATGCCTCTTGATTTAAAACCAGCAGGTAAGTTTGATAATGTACCAGCATCTAATAATTGTCGAAGTGCAACCGTTGCTGTTTTAGATAAACCACCAATCATGTGAATTAAACCAAACCCATAAAAACCCAAACCTGGTAAAAATTTATAATGCACAAAATATTCTCTTCTTCTAAACAAATCATCATCTGGTCTATAGTTACGATAGATGCTTAGTATTTTTCCAGAGCCTTCATCAATCGTTACGATATACGGAATCTTTATTTTCTTTTCATCTTCATTAGTTGTGTATTCATCTAAATCTAAATGCACATGCATTTCTAAAATTTGAAATTGATAATCATCTGTTTGTGATGTTCTCGTTATTCCTTCTATCTCATTATACTTATCTTGAATATCATCATTATCATCATCTGTTTTTAATAAATCTACATCTCTATAAAAACCTGCTTTTTGTTTTTTGAATATTTCGTTCTCTGTCATTTTAACAATATGTGTTATTCTTTCACATTCTGTTAAGTGTGTTGTGTAATACGGTACAATCAAATCTTCAGCTGCAACAAATTTACTCACCGCTCTTTGCAGCACTTCATCATAGTACACTTTTTTAAAAGCAGATCCTGCTAAGGGTAGATAAAATAATAACTGGTCAAAGTCTGGTGTATACTCTTCCATCTTTGTTGTTATCATATAATTCATAAATTCTTTTACACGTTGAGCCTGTGCTTGTTTTTCCATATTGGTATCACCAACTACCATAGTTTTTACTGGTCCTTCTGGTGGTAACAATTCTTTATACGCTTGTGCTTGAAATTGTGTAACGGATTCTGAAAGTAATGGATGGGTTACTCCAGATGCTCCACGAAAAGGTTGACCCTCTTCACTATATTTAAACCCCAATAAATCTAAACCAGATACATACGACTTCTCCCAATCGCCTCTTGACTCTTTATCTTTTTTATAATCTGATACTAGCTGTCCTGATAATTCTGTAAGTTCAGAATCATCCATCTCATCTGCAATGTTTGTATAAAAATCTTCTTCGGTTTCTTCTTCTTGCATTGCCTCTTGATCCGTGCCTTCATCAATCATGACATCTACTTCTTCTTCCATTGGTTGATTCTGTTCTGGTTCTACCATCGCAGTTACTGATTCTTTTTCTTGAGCTGGAACTATAGCTTCAATGTTTTCTTCTTCAATCATAATATTTTTGTTTTCCTATTTTTACCTATCTTTACTTTGGCTGTTACAAAGCAACCTTTTTTTGCTCCCAGTGGTCTTCCTGTAATTGGTTGTAAAGGCATTGCAAATTGTTTTCTTATTCCATATTGTGCTCTTCTTTTATCTACATTTAAACGTCCCATGATATCATACTGGTGATCTGGTGGGGCCTGTTTTTTTCCTGTAATAGAAGCTAAAGGATTTTCAGGGTCAACACCTGATACTTTTGATAACAGTTTTGTTCTAGCTGCTGCACGATATTGATCACGTAAAGGATTACTTTCTGTTGTTACACCTTTTCCGTCTGTGTTTTTAGTGTCTTCTGTTGTTGTTTTTTTGACTGATGTATCATTTACTTTATTTGCTTCTTCTTTTTTTAAAGGTGTTTTTTTTGCTTTGTCTACTCCTTCTTTTAAAGCTTCAGATATTTTATCACTTACTTCTTTAGAAAAAGTTTTATTTTTTAAAGATTCGCCTCTTTTTATTTCTTCTTCAATTAATGCTTTGGTGTATTCGTTCATTTCGTCCTCAATAATATTTATATTCTTTGGGCGGTAAATCTATATCATCTTTATAATCTGAATATAATTCAATAAAGTGTCCCTGTCTATATCTTAACACTGCTTGAGTGGTACTGTCTACATAGTCATCGTTGGCACCATGTGGAAAACTTGCACATTCATCTATCACATCTTCTGCAAATTTTTCACCATGTGGATACCATACCTGACCACTTTCAAATATAGGAGCACACGAATTTATTCTGGTAAATTTGTCATTACCTTTACTTGGTGTAAA
>VMHT01168199.1_pt1 | contig 39260 bp, 46 predicted proteins | sample 4693611 | NCBI WGS metagenome assembly VMHT01 (sample SAMN12280063, study PRJNA550983) | marine metagenome | isolation source: seawater sampled from same location over 5 years 0.02-0.2 micron viral filtrate | place: USA: collected off the coast of southern California halfway between the port... ...
CAGTTCCAATTTTACCTGTTGATACAATTACTTGTCCTTCATCATATGATTGAGCTGCTGATGCTAAATCACCAACAAAATTTCCTGTTGTTCCTTGTCCGTATGCTCTTTGTACATATATTCTTCCAAATACTTCATCTTCATTTGAATTGTCTCCATCCAATGAAGCAGACTCTACTAATAAATATTCTGTCTGAAATCCAGTTGAATCAACTTTTTTAGCTAATAATATTTCATTAATAGCAAAGCCGCTAGCATTTTTTACTGACATTGTAGTATCAGTATCTGTAACTCCTGATCCTGTTATTGTAGTTGCATTTGCAACCCAAACTTGTCCTCCAATAGCATTAACTGATTCTTTTTCGAATGTAGTTGTTCTTAATGTACCTCTTATTCTTACATTTTCAAATTCTGCAGTACCATTTCCTTGTGATGATATTTTCCATCCTTTAAATCCACTAGCAAAATCTTTTGTTTGTAATATACCTTCAGGTTTCATTATAAGATTGCCGCCTTCAATTGAACCAGTTGTTATATCCCATCCACCAATTGATGCAGATTTAAACGATGCAAATCCAGTAGAAGATATAGAAGATGATGCATTTGCTGGAGTTGAAGGAGATCCTCCTATTGTAGCTGGAGTCTGAATACTATTTGCTGTAACAGATCCTAAAATTGTTACTCCATCTGTTATTGTTCCTCCTTCTAATAAAACTCTTGATGCCGTTATTTGACCTTCTGATTTTAATCTTAATGATTCATCTGCAGATTTTATTTCTTCAGTATTAACAACAAACCCTGCAATAGATGCAGATACAAATCTTGCAAATCCTTGATCTGAAATTGATGAAGATGCATTATTTTCGTTTGAAGGATTTCCATTAATTATTGCTGGTGTTAATATACTATTAGCAGAGACAGATCCTAAAATTGTTACATTATCTGTTATAGTACCGCCTTCAATTAATATTCTAGAAGCTGTAATATCTCCGTTATTTTGTATGTGATATCCCGAAGAAGATATTTCTAATTGTCCTGCAGATCCACTTATGAATTGAGTTGCTTCATTTCCTAAAAAGAATGTTTGTGTATGTATGTCTAATATACTAGGATCTGTTCTATATTTAAAAAAATTATTTTCATTTGCAACTAATTCTAAACCAACTCCGCTATATGATGTTTCTGACTGTTGTGGTAAAGCAGATCCTGAAAATAATAAAAATCCTCCTCCAGAACCAGTTGCTTGATTAAATCCTTCATATCCTAATGATCTAATATATCCAGTATTTTGAAGTCCTACAATTTCAACACCCGAATTTAAAGAATCTGCTACGGTTAATGAACCAGTTAACATTGAAAAATCGCCGTCGATATAACGATTTCCTCCTTCAAATACTTTATTTCCTATAATTGTTTCATGTTCACTTTTAACACCAGCTATATTATAATATTCTATTTTAAATTGTAATTCATTATTTGATTTATGTTTTACTGGTATGTCTGTTCTAAATCTTGTATAATTTTCTGTAAATCCATTTTCAGCTGATGTCAATGTTCTAATGTCTGAAAATTGCCATTCTCCAGATTCTATAACAAATAATAAAGATCCATTACCTGTTTTATCCGCATTGAATACAAATTGTTGATCATCTAATCGCTGTTGATTAGCATCAATTACTAGTTCACCAATTTTTCTTCCTAATGATACTGGTAAAGCTCCATTTAATGTATTTACAACATCATTAAAAAAAGATGATCCTGATAAATATATTGAAAGTTTAGGAGATTGAAAATTACTCAAAGAATTTTTTGTTGCAATTGCGTCAAAGATTATTTTATATTCAGAATTTTCTACAAATACTCCTGGTAATGATTCTTTTGTTTGAAATATTAAAACACTATCATTATTTGAATAATCAATCGAAGGTGATATTGAAACAGCATTATTTAATGAGCTTGTTGTAAATGTTAATGTAGGTGCAGAAGCTTCTGTTTTTCCAATATATGTATGTGATTCCCAATATTCATTAATAATGCTTTGAGATGTAAAAAACCCAACTCCAACATCTGGTAATATCGATCCAGTTGCATCTACAAATATTTCAGTTGGTTCTAATAAAATATCATTAATTAATTCAAATGTTCCAATTGTTGCTGAACTATTAATATATAATTTAATTCTTGAAATATCTCCAATTGATGGATCTAATTTTGTAATTTCAGTTAATGCAAATGATTCAGAATGTTGGGTACCTATATAATTTGGAGCTGCTTCATATTCTATAGTATATGAAGATTGATCAAATTTTGTATATTGATGTTGAGATAAACTTTGACTTAATGTAAATACAAATTTATTATCTAATTGTATAAAATCTTTACTTAATACTTTTTTAATAATAGAAGAATATATTCTAGCAGAAGATGTTGGTACAGTTGATAATGGTGTAGGATTTACTGGGGATGTAACTGTTAATGTTCCTCCAACCATATCTGGTCTAAATTCTCCTCCAGTTATTTTTGCAATAGATGAATTTTCTTTGGTTTCAAATTCAATTAATCCATCTGAAAAAATTGGAAATTGAGTATTATTATATTGTCTATCTAAACGTACGCCAATTTGTTCTGAAATGGTTGCTTCGGGTAAATTTAATGAATCAAATATAATATTATTTACATTGGGAGATTTTGTATCGATTGGAGTAGTTACACTCCATTTTGCATTAACAATATTTCTCCAACTTGCAGGAATTGATTCGTTATTATATGAATCTAATGTTGCAGCTAATGTTATTAAACAATCTCCACTTGGAGTATTGTCATAGATATAAATTGCAATAAATCTTGAATTATCTGGATCAATTTTATTAACTACTTCATGATAAATTGGATTACCGTTAGAATCTAAAATTTCAATTTGTAAATCAGTACCTGGTTGAAATATATCAGGTACTCCTTTTAATTTAAATAAATTTTTACCTAATGTTAATTTTTCAGGTAAAAATGTAATATTAAATATATTAGGAGATAATAATGATGTATCTGTAATATATGTATCTAACCGATCTAGGTTTTGTAAATTAGCTATAGCTTTCTTCATACTATAATATTCTTTTTTTATAAATATTATGTATGTAGAATCTGGCTGAAATTTTTAATCTTATTTACTTCAATTAAGTTATCTACCATATCTCTCATTGATTCAACATGTGATATAATGATAGAAAAATCAAATTTAGTTCTAAAATATTCAAATAAATTAGTAACTGCAGAAATATGTTCTCTATCTAAACTACCCCAACCTTCGTCAATAGCTATAAAATTTGGTCTTGGTAATGCGGAAACATTAATTAATGCTACACGAATTGCTAATGATGATATAAATCTTTCCATACCAGATGTTAATTCTAATGGCCAAAAATTATCTTCATCATATATAATATACCCATTAATATTTTTGCCATCTGTATTTAGAACCATATTAAAATCTACTACTTGATTTAATACATTGTTTATTTCTGTTTCAATTTTAGGTAACGCTTTTTTAATTAATTCATATGGAACGCCATCTCGCTTTACAGATTGTAAATAGTATTCATATGCTTTATATTCAGTTTCCAATTGTTTATATGTATCCAATTGTTCTAATGCTGTTTTCTTTTGTGTTTTAGCAACTTCGATTTCTCCATGATTTGATTTAATTTTATCTGTAATATCTTTTATTAACATCGTAGTTTCAGAAATTAATTTCTTTTTTGATTCTATTTTTTTATCTATAGTTTCATTATATGTAATAGCTGATTCATTTTTTCGAAATAATTCTTGTCGCTCAGCATTAGTTTCTAATTCTGATTCTTTTGTCTGTATATCGCTTTCTAAAATTTGTAATTGTAATTCTAATTTTTCAATTTTATTTTTTAAATTTATTTTTTCTTGATATTCATGAATTGAAGAATTTAATCTATCAATACGTTGTTGAAAGAATTCAGCTGCTCCTATTTTATTTTTTAATTGTAATTCATTTCCAGGAAGTAATCTTTTTGCTTCTAATGCATCTTTTACAAATATATTTTCAATACAATATTTACATGTATGATCATATTCATGAGTTTTTAAATGATCTATTTTCTTTTTTTGTGAAGTTATTAAACTCGTTAATGTACTTATTTCATTTGATATTACATCTTTTTTCTTAATAATATCTGATAATTCGGTTGATATTTTTTCGTATTGATCTTTATTAATTGTTGTTTGATATGATGATATATTATATTTATTACTGTTAATTTTATTTTCTAATGAATTACAATTAACATCTATATCTTCAATTTCTTTAATTAAAGATGATTCATCTTGTTGTAGTTTTTTAATATTTGGACCATCATATGACATTGGTTGTTTAGACTCAATTAATTCTACTATTTGATTTTGTAGATTATTTCTTGATTCTTGTAAATCAGTATCTCCTTTTTCCAATTCAATAATTTTATCTTGATTTTTTAAAATTATATCATCCGATTCACGTATAATTAAACCAAAATCAGTTTTTTTATATTCTTTTAATTTACCAGAAGTTTCTTTTATTTCTTCTGATGCTAAATGATATAGTTGTTCAAATACTGTTGTATCAAGAAATTGTGATAATAAATCTTTTCGTTCTCTTTGAGATTTTTCTATAAAATTATTATTATCTGCTTGTAATGAAAATGCAGTTAAAATAAAATCATCGTACGTTCCTAAATATCTTCTAATACTTTTATTTGTATCACTTCTTTCTTCTCCATTTAAATTTTCATCTTCATTATAAAAATTTACATTTACTTTAACATGGCCATGTTTTAATGTTATTCCTTCTCGCTCGATAGTATATAATTTATTGTTTAACATAAATTTAAATACTCCTTTAAATCCAGACTTTTTATTATTTAAAACTTCTTTTGATTTACTTGTTTTACTACATTTATCAAATATTGTATATGTTATTGCATCTAAAAGTGATGATTTACCTGATGCATTTGCTGCAAATAATCCTATAACATCAGATAATTTTGAAAAATCTACTTTATTATTTTCGCCATATGAAAACATATTATTAAATTCAAATGATATTGGATGCCATGTTACATTCCTTACAGATTCTAATACTGGTAGTTTTGAGTTAATTGTTCTATTAATATGTCGTATAGCATCTAATTCTTTTTTATCTGCTTCTGGATAATTATCTTCAATAAACGTTGTTATTAAATTATTTTGATGTTCTACATCTCTAACATTTCCAATTGCAATTGATCCATTTTGATTATTATCAATATGATTTGCAGATCGTTGTATAGATATATCTTGAACTTTATATTTTTTTCTAATAGTTGCAATTAACTTTTTAATATCAGATGCATCAGTATCATTAAATTTAATTCGTACTCTAGGTTTATTAGGAACACGTTTAGGAGAATTAATAATTTTACCGTTATCTACCTCAAAGGTTACATATCCATATTTATTTTCTATTTCAATAAATTCTGAACAGCGATCTGGTAAATCCCATACTAATATGCCGTGATTAAGTGCTTCTCCATGATTTTGTTGTATTAATGATCCAGGATATCCAATTGTTTTTTCTTTGTTTAAGAATTGTGCAGGCTTATGTATATCACCTAATAATGTTAAATCATGTCCTTCAAATAAATCTATTGTAACATGATCATTTGATATTTGAAATCCAATATCTGTTTTTGCGTTATGTACAGCTCCGTGATGTAATGCTATTTTATAATGAGCATCGAAGTCTTTAGCTTGAATATAGTCTTTTGGAGCTACGTCAACAGCCATATGATTAAATACAACGTTTGCAAATTTAAATAACCCATTTTCTTTTATAAAGTATATATTTGTATTATCAATAACATCCAATATTGGCGATATAGCATCTAATCTATATAAATTATTTAAATTCATATCGTGATTACCTAATATTACAATTGTTGGTATATGAAATCCATTAAAAAATTTTGTTAGCATGTTAATTAATTCTGGCGACATATCTAATTTAGAATGTACTATATCTCCAGTTACTACACAAATACTTTGATCCGTTGCATGTTGAGCAATATGTAAAAATAATGTATCAAATACTTCTTGATATTCTTTGTGTCGTTTTAATGTCCTAATATGAATATCAGATATATGAAATATTTTATCAATTGATTGAATATTTGTTTTTAGTGTTTTTATTTCCATAATGAGTTTATTTCCAGTGTCATCATTTCTTCAAATGAAAACTTGTAAGTATCTTGAATTTTTTCAGTAATTTTTTTGTATCCTAATTCGTTAGGATCTTCTGTTTCTAATTTTATAAAATAAACATTTAATCCTTCTGCCATAAATGTTTTTGCTATATCCATTGCGTTTTTAAATGCATCTTGATCTAAACATATGTAAATATCTTTAACATGTTCTTCTATAATTTTTATTTGTAACATTGGATTAATTATTTTACCAAATAGTGGAATTGCATTTCTTTTAATTGTGATTGCATCAAATGCGCCTTCACATAATATAATAGGTTCATTCCAATTAATTAACATTTCAAATCCAATAATGTCTTTTGATATTTTAGGATTTTTATGTTTATATGGATCATTTTTATAAAACGCTCTAGATACAAAATAATTTAATTGACCGGATGAATCATAGCTAGGAATAATAATTTTGCCAGAATATGCTCCTGATTCTGCATATCCAATTCTATATCTAATTATATCAAATAATGTTATACCTCTAGTTTTTAAATAATACATTGCATTACGATAATCTGGAGTATTTTGTTTTAACCATAATGGCTTATATTCATCTGGCAATTGTATTACTTCTTCAGTTTCTTTTATACTAGCAGTATTTCTATACTTAGATCTTTCAATTATTTTATTTAATTTTTCAAATTTATCTTTTGATAATTTTAATTGTTTAAATAATGAATGTATCGATCTTCCTTTTTTATCAGATATCCAACAATGCCATGGATTTTGGCCATCTGAATTTGTATTAATATTAATTTCTAATTTAGGTTTATAATGAGAAGTAAATGGCGAAAAAAATGCAATATTGTCACCAGATGTTTGTTTTCCTTTTCCTAGAACAGATTCCAATAATTGAAGTAGTTTTAAGTTCTTCATATTAATTTATTATAAGAAAATTTACTGAAAGATCAAAAGGATTGGTTTATTATATATTAATAGTTAGACACAATTATATCGGTCTAACGAATCATCATTTAATAATATACATTATATTAAACGATTTCATCTTTTTATTACTTACATTAAAAAAATAATGATTATTTTTCAAAGATCCAAGTTAATTATATTATATTTATATCTAATCTTTTAATTACTTGTATTAATTGTTTATAAATTTTTTCATATTTGTTAGGAGCTAATGCTTTTACTAATGTTATCATTACTCTTTTATCAACTGGTTCTGGATTATTTGGTAATGCTGCTTTAATTACAGGAATTAGTTGTTCTGTTGTTTCTAACGCTCCTAGTACAGTTTCTTCAGCTTCTTCTGTACCTCCTAAATCATCTACTATAGTTTTTGCTATTTGCATCATTTTTTTAGGATCCTTTTCCTTTATTAATGATTCAATTGATTTTTTTCTAAATACTAATTTTCCAACATCAACATATCCTTCATTCAAATTTTTAGTTCGAAATCTTCGCATATTTGTTTGTAATTTATTCATTTTGATAATCCTATATACTAATAAATATAATATTATATCAGAAAAGTTATTATTTCTTCAATATCCTTATCGTCACCATGCGGATCATATGATTTTTTTAAATTAGTACCACATATTCTAGCAAATTGCTGATACCCCCATGCTGTAAATCCATTTCTTAAATCTTTTACTAAATTATATCCTGTTCTAGAACATTCACGATCTATTAATTTAATTAATAATTGTCCTTCAAAAACTGTTAGCCGTCTCATGTCTTTATCAAATTCAGTTTTAATTTGATCCTCAACTTGTTTATAATATTTTTTAGAATTAATATTTCTTTGTTCCGTAGACATCGATGCTAATTGGGTTTCACATTCTAATAATCGTTGTCCTACTATTTGAGCATATGGATATACTTTTTTAACTTTTGCAACTAATTTATAATATTGATTTTTACTTCGATTATTTTTAAAAACTCTTATTGTATATGTAGGTAATTGTCCTACTTGATAAATATAATCACATGGTTTACCAAATGGATCTACACATTGACTAAAATTTGCATTAGAAAATAAAATTGTTAATGCTAATATTATATACGTTTTCATATCTTATTTTTTTCTTTATAATAAGAAATTAATATGAAAGATCCAAGAATTAATTAAAAAAGTTTGTTATAGTTGGCTTTTCGTCGACTTTACAACACTCTGCTAACCATTCTATTGGCATTTCTTTTTTTGCTACATGTTTAATACCAATTTTTAATGCATATGATTCATATGTTGTTTTTGAACCTTTAGAAATTTTCTGATTTGGATTTTGAAATATTATTCGCAAATCTATATCAGGATTTGAAGCCAATATATTTTTCATTTTTTGTCTATCAGTACTAGTCCATCTTCCTTTAGTTTCAATATACATTGTTTTACCATTCTTTTTTGTAAAAACAAAATCTGGTGTATATTTTGAATTCTTTTGAGGAACTATGTATTGTAAAGTTTCTGTTTCATAATTTACTGGATATTTTGATTCTTTAATTTGATCTGCAACTTTTAATTCTAAGCCAGATCGATATCCGTATTTATACGCCGCTTGGCGTTGTTTATTGTTAGAATGCCAATGATTCTTCATAATTATAACCTTTTTATTTATTAATCTTGATCGTCGTCAATTTCTGGATCTACTATATATGGATTAATAGACCCGTCTGGATGTATAATACTCCAATTAATTGTATAATTTATTGGTTTTGTTATACGTAATGCAATTTGTTTTAATACTGCTAAAACTGTTTCTGCAGCAGTTCCTGGTACAGTTCCTGGATCATTATTATCACGATCGTTTTTTGTACTAGAAACTGAAAGTTTTTCTGTAAATCCTAATTGTTTTTCTAATGCTAAAATACGAGTTGCTTCTTTTATTTCTTTGTTGCCTCTACTTTTCAACCATACATTACGAGCTCTTTCCTCATCATCATTCCAAGATCCTTGAATACCTTGACTACTAAATAATACATCATGTGCGCTTTTAGAACCATTTCTTTCAACCCCACTCCAAAAGTCATCTATTTCTTGTGATAATTTATTTATTGGATTAAGTATTTTAGTTTCATATTCTGAATTATTAGAATTAGATGAAGATGATGACTTCTTTTTTATTTTATTATTTTGTAACAAATAATTTATATAATCATCAAAAGACATAGATTTATCTGGAAGTTTTTCGTGTTTCTTTTTCAATGTTAAAATATCTAATTCTTTACCAGTTTTAATACTTATATATGTTTGTTCATTTAACTGTTGTTTAATTTTTTGATATTCTTCTAAAATTATATTTTTTAATTTATTTTTATTCATATTAAAAGTCCTCATCATTATCTATAACATCTTGATTTGAATCTGATATTTTAGTGGTTGTAGTAGTTGCATCATCTTGATTATTTTGATTGTTTTTAGAAAACTTTTTAAATGCTACTTCATTTCGCAGTCCTACATGTATATGATCATAATGATCTGCGGTTCTCCAAATTACTTGAATTCTAAATCCAGTAATTGGATTTGCTTTAAATATTCCTCCTTTTGTTGGAATACCTTTTTTAATTGCTTTCATGATGGATAAAAATATTTTATCTCCTATAGTATCTTTAACAACATCTTTATCTGTTTCTTGGCCTACATTTATTTGCATATCTTTTAATGCTATATCAACACCATATGATGTAGGATTTCCATCCCAATGATCACTAATATTACCAGCTCTTGATAGTTTACTAGATCGTTTAGTAGAAGTAAATCCAAATCCAGGTATACTTTGAAATGGTTTTAAAAATGTTAACAATGTAGGTTTTGTTTTAGCATAACTTCCATCACGATCTCCAGTAAATGCAGATTTTAAATTTGTAAATCCATATGTATCTGATGCTTTAGGCTGACCTTTTGGCAATGATATAAGTTTCATTGGTGATAACGAAGGAACTCCTGCAGATGTAGGTGGAGTTTCATCAACTTCATCACTTTCTATTTCATCTTCTTTTGTAGGTGGATCTACTTTATTATCATTTTTTTCTATATTAACTTTAATTGGATTAGACACAACTGTTACCACGTTATCTAACTCAGGATCAACAGATGGAAAATTAGATTTAGGAATAATATAACTTGAATTTCCAATTTTAGGTAGTTTATTTATTTTTTTTATATCATCTTCTTTTAATTTAGTTATAAAAACTACCCAAATTTGTTTTCTATTTTCTTTTTTCTTTAAATCTACTTTGTCGACAACAAACATTCTAGAAAGCCCTTGTCCATATGCACTGCCATCTCCATATTGCCTACTTGATTGTATAGATCTAACAATTTGTTGATGGGTAATATTATTTTTTAAATTTTTTCCTTTTGCAATTATTTGAAATCCTTGTACTCCGCCTGGTATTTTTTTCAATGCAGCTTTTTGTTTATCTGTTAACGGTTCAATTTTTATTGATCGTAATTTATATCCATCATCAGTCTGTTCAAACAATGAGTCTACTGCTAATTTATAATATTGTTCTAATACTATATTTTCTATATATTTCTTGTTATTCATTTTATATAAATATTACCAATCTATCATTACCAGATTTCCATTCCATTTCATTATGTTGTCTGGTTTAAAATCTAATGTTTGATCTAAATCTCCAATGTTAGTTTTTCTAACTTGTTGTTCTAAAGCTCGTAAAAAATTAATTAATATAGTTGAGTATTGTCTTGTTTCTTCTGTATTTAAATAATCAAATATTGTAGCATTAGGACCTTCTTGTCGCATATATTGTTTAAAATTATTATAAAATAATTGTAACTCAGATTTTTCTCGTTCAGATAAGTTTTCAGCTCTACTTAAAATATACATGTTTTTAGTATCATGACTATAATGTACTGGAATAAATGTATTAAATTCATTAGAACGACCTACTATAACATCAGCTACTGCTTTTTCATCTGGTTCAGTAGTTGTTTTAAATAATAAATCTTCTCCATCAAGTTGATATACTTTTCCGTTATCTCCGCTTCCTACAAATGAAAATTGTTTATTTTTAATTTTATCTAATAATTGATCTGCACGATCACTACTTAATTCTGTTAATATTTTTTTTAACTTAATCATTAATATCCTCCTCCACCGGTAGAAGTACTAGTTGTTGCAGTAGGAATACTAGTTGTATTAGTAGTTATAGTATTTGTAGATGAAGTAATTTCATTTAATATTTTAAATGGTTTTGTATCTAAATCTAATCGAACAAGAATATTCATATCAACATTATCACGCTTCTTAATTGGTTGTCCTAATTTTCCAATTGCTAATAAACGTCCAGCTGGGTCATATAATCCTATTGAAGTTATATATGGAGTAAATATACTACCAGTTAAATAATTTAAATATTGATTATTATTTTCTGTTAATGCAGAATGATTTTGTGTAACATTGAACTCTCCAGAATTAATTCTACATAATGAATTCATTTCATACATTGTAATTGAACTTTCATAACTAGCAGTATATGCACTAGTTATTAAATTATTAAATCTATAGTCTGGAGTTGATATTATGACAAATCCTTTTTTGCTAAAAACATTTCCAACGATATTTGTTTGAAGCATTCCTCCACCTTCGCTACGGTCCGATAAAGTGCTTATCTCCGAGTTTGTTAATCCTTTGTTATAAATCCTAATTTCATCTAGATAACCTTGTAAATTAGTGTTATTTGTGTTATAACCGCCTATATTTAGATTGTAATTGTTTGAAATATTACTTGGCGAATTTACATATGTATTTAAATTATCAGTTAAAAAATCAAAACTACCAGACGAATGTTTTGTTCCATTAATATATAATTCAATATCACTACCAGTTTTTTGACAAACAACATGAGTCCAAGATGAAGATACATCTGCAGATGATGTAATTAATGCAATATTATTTGTATTATTACCACGAATACTAAATTTAATTTGATTGCTACCACTAAGTTCTACATTGAAAGGACATGGAAATCTACTTAATTGATCTGCTTTTGATAAAATTAATTGATCATTATTTGTATCATTAGTTCCTGATATAAAAAATGAAATAGCATAATTTTTTTGTTTATTATATTCTCCTTGTATATTTCTAGATATATAACCATTACCAGAAAATAATGCAGATAATCCTATAGGTTGTTGTTTACCACCCGTAGTTGATACTCCATCTACATAACTAACGTTTTGACTTTCTGTATATGCTATTTTTGTTTCGTTAAAATATTGATTAAATCCTTCATAAAAAACTAATGTGTTAGGAAATGAAGAAGTAATCATATTACTATCATAAACTAAACCAGAACGATATGAAGCTAAATTTAATGAGGCACTAGAATATGTAAAAGAGTCATTTTTAATTTGTTGACCCATTTTCTTTTGTGGTATACTAAATATTGAAGAAGTTTGATATATATCAGTAGGAGTATTATTAAATTTATAAAATAACTGATCAATTGATTTATATATTATTGTTTTATATGTTCCATTACTATTTTGTTCACCAGTTACATATGTTTCTAACACTTTATCAATATAATATGCTTGTAACGGTGTATGTAAAGTAGTACTCCCAGATAACATCGTAAAACGTTTATTTAATTGCATTGGATGAAACTTTAGATCGCTTGGATCAATTTTTTTCAATGCACTTACCGTTTCTCCGGGATAATCTGTAATTGATGACATAATAGTTTAAACCCTGTTAATTTAATATAAATATAACAGGGCTAAAATCAATGAAAAAATTAATAATCTAATTTAACTCGAATGTTTAATTCTGATTTTTTGTCTTTTTTAATTGGTTGACTTAATTTAGCAACAGCTAGTAATTCTTGACTATCATTATATAGTCCAACTGTAGTTATATATGATACTGGTTGTGTCCAATAACTTTCATTTACTATTTGATAATCACTACCCGTTGTATATGATGGATTATTTGAATAATTAAAATCTCCATTAAAAAGTCTTACAAAATAAAAAGTACTACTTATAGTTTCTTTATTTCTTGCTTTAAATGATCCTGATTCTGCAGCTGCTGATCCAGATATTGAATGAAATAATGTATAATGATTATGTCCGGCTGAATTTGATCCAGTATTAGTATCAAATGCCAATTGTCTATCTAATTTTTCTGCATCTAAAACTAATACACTATGTTGTGGATAAACTTTTCCATAATATTGTATTTCTGTTGAATTTCTTTTATGAATACCATCAGTTATACTTCCAGAAACTATATTATATGAGTCAGCAATTTCATTTTCTGAAACTCCTGTTTCTGTAGATGAATCGTCGATTAATAATAATTTAGTAGTACCAGTTAAAACAACACTACCAGTACCATTTGTTTCTCTTGATCCAATACTAATTAACGGAAGTTCCCAATTTCCAGGATCTAATCTTTCTTTTGTTCTTGCTCTTTGGATATTTAAAACATAAATTGAAGGTGTAGTATAAGTAGATGATCCAGTTGCAAATGTAAACGCAGATTCAGCTTCTCCTAATAAAAGTTGTTTATATTGAGAATAAATTGCTTTACTTGGAGCATCTCCTAATGTTCCTCCGCCGTTATTTAAAGATCCACTTCCACGTTGATCACCAAATGCTATAGCAAATTGTACAGCTGATCCAGTATCACTAGGTGATTTTTGACTTACATTAACATAATATTCTTTTTGTGCATTAGTTAATGTTGAAGATGTAAAAAATGTTGATAATGCAGATGCATCATCACTCCACAACGCATCTGTAACTGTTTCTTTAGACGCGTCAATTATATCATTGACTCCTAATTGTTGAAATGTTTGACTTTGATTTGATAATTTTTTTAATTTTAAAATTAATTTATTCATTTTAATATCCTAAAAAGTTGCAATATTATTCGCTACAATAGTAGAAGCTAAAGCAGTTCTAATAGCTTGCGTTACATCTACAGAAATTTCACCTCCTGTTTCGTTTGCGAAGAATGTTAATGTTGTTGATCTTGTTTTTGTAGTTGATGGATTTGGTCCAACAATTAAATCAAATTTACCAGTACCAACAACAGCAATTGATCCAGGATCTGTAGAAATAGCTGGTTGTTGTTGTAAAGCTGTACCAGCTGCTGGTGATAACGTTCCAAATGCATCACTTTGTAATATCGCAGTATATCCTAATGTTTGATTTGCATTTGGATAATTTGATGTTGCAATGTTAAATGTAATTGTTCCTCCATCTCCATTGACTGTTCCTGGAGCTAACGGAGTTAAAGATACTTTTGGTATATACTGAGCGTTATTTCCTGGCAATGACAATAATTTATATCGTAAAGCTTTAGTTTGCTCTGGAATAGCTTCTGTTACTGGCATATTTTCTATTACAGCTCCATAAAATGCAGTACCTCTAGTATCTGCAGGATTCCATAACGTATAATCTATTTCATCATCTCCTAACGCAAATTGTGTAATATTAAACGCATTAGCTCCTTGTGCTAATAATTCACGTCCTTTATTTGTTAATATTGCATCAACCGTTATTGATGTATTATCTAAATATCCCATGTTTATATCCTTTATTTCTAATAAATATCATAATCAAAAATTTTTAGTAGTTATTTCTATTTGATCTATTATTTCTATTTGATCTATTATTTCTATTTGATCTATTATTTGTTGTTTCACTATTTCTTGTATTTGTTCTTGTTGGTTCACTACTACTTGTATTTGACCTTGAAGTTTGATTAGATCTTGTTGTTTCACTATTTCTTGTATTTGTTCTTGAAGTTTGATTAGATCTTGTTGTTTCACCACTTCTTGTTGTTTCACCACTTCTTGTATTTGTTCTTGTTGTATTACCTCTTCTTGTTACAGGTTTAGTATTTTCTGTTTTTCCACCTTGCCCTCTATTAATTGGTTTTGTAGTTGGCGGTTTTTTAATAGGTGTCTCTTCACCACGTTTATAAATACTACCTCCAGGTTTAACTGGATTATTTTTTATAGTTTCAATTGTAGGATCATTTTTACTAATTATTACTTCTGGATCTTCTTTTATTATTATTTCACCATCATTATCACCACTAAATATTTTATCAGTATTTCCTTCGCCTGTGCGCAATTTACTAGTTTCAACTTTAGTTTTACTTATAACCGGAGCTCCGTCTGGAAAATTTTGTGTTGGAATATTAATTCCAGGACCAGTTAATTTACATCCATTATATCTATGATTTATTGCACCTAGAGAAGCTTCTGCAGAAATATTTGCATTAATATTATGACCTAATGCTGAACTATTTGCTACATACATGTTTCTAATAGCTAATGATCCAGATGTATTATTAACTTTTGCATTGAAATCAGGAGATGTATTAGGTAATAAAGAAGTAAATGTGTTATTAATAGATCTTATAACTGGAGGAATGTCATCAATTGATGAAGAATATGTATTATTTTTATATTGTACAGGTTTACTAAAAACTGAATCTTTACTTCGTTCTAGTAAATTAGGTTGTATTAATAATCCTTTTATTTTATCAACACGAGCTGGTATTAATTGATCTAATTGCCTAAAGAATGATAAATCAAATAATGAAAATAATTCAATAAATGCATTAATATCATTTTTACTACTGTATTTTTTCCAATATGATGCAGCTAATTGTATTAATTCTGGATATGATTTTTTATTCATATCTTCTGGATCGCCAATAAACTGATCTAATCTTTGATATCCTAATTGTGCTATAATATCTTCATCTATCATTGTTTGAGGAGAATAATATACTCCTAATTTATTTAAATCCAATGGAGCCGTATCATATTTAGCTAATGAAGCTCTATTAGTGCTACTCAAATTATCAGTTAATGTATATGGTTCTATACGAATTTTATTATCATCAAAGGTTCCAGCTCCTATAGAAATACCATCATAATAATATGTTTCTTCAATTGAATCATATGGATTATCAGAACTCCACCCAATAAATGATGCTGAAATACTAGAAGAAATTGGTTCTACTCCTCCCAAACTAGAAGTTATTGAATGATTTATATTTTCTGTTAATGGTAATCTAAATACTAATTCATCATATGCACTATTGTTTCCATCGTATGCAGAAGGAGCTTTTGTATGATTAGTAAATGGATCATCTTGCAAACTAGAAGTCCATAATCGTAGTTCTTGTAATTGTCCTTCTAATCTAGAACCGCCTGCAGTTCCTCCTATAGTCAATGTTCCAGTATTAGCAAAATTTGCTGTTGCTGAAGAAGAAACAGCAGCTACAATTTTTCCAAATTTTGATTTTTGTACTACTAATTCTAATGTTCCTAATGACCCACTTCTTAATATAGTATTTAAATATTCTCCATTATAACATTCAATTTGTTGTGTAGCACTTCCATTTATACTTAATGTACCTAATGTTCCACGTACAAAATCAATAGTAACATTATTAGATCCGATAGAATATAAGTTCATTGAACTTGGTACTGTAGGATTTTTTATTACATCATCTACTTTAAATCTTAATTCAACTGAATTAATTGGTTGCTTATAATCTACTTGTACAATACCAGCACTATTATCTATTAAATCTAATGCATAATCAAAATTTAGTTTTTCATATACTGGTTTTCTTGCAATTCTAGGACCGCCATATTCTTTTATTGTTATTAATGATTGTGGTACACCATAACATGCTAATAATGCTTGAATACTTCGTTTTGTTCCTTTTGACTTTAATAATGCTGGTATATTATTTACAATTCTACGCCATACTAAATAAGTCATTTCTCGGCCTGGTAATGAAGGTTCTCCAACAGTATTAGATCCAGTTAAAGGAGTTCCAGATTCGTCAGTGCCTAATATATATTCCCATAAATTTTGATATTGATGTCCATTTGTTAAAGTCCAACCAAATTGTTTTGCAACTGAATATAATAATTCATTTGGCATTCCAACTTGAGGATGTTCATCTCTATTATGTATTTTCATCATTTCTTTTGTATATGTATACAATAAGTCATAATGATGTCCTAACATATTTACAAATGTTTCTAACTGTTCATTTTTTTCATCTAATAAAATAAATTCTGGTACTGTTCTTGTTAAACGATTATTATTACGTTTATCATATAACGATGCAGAAGAATATGTTCCAGAATACCAATTTTCAAAATTGCTACTAGAAACAGAATACAATGTATATGGTCTATTCAAATTACCTTTTGGTACTGGTGTTATATAACTACCCGTTATGAATGATACATTCGGATCAATTAATGGAATATCATTAGTAAATAATCCTGATTCAGATTTGTAATATAAAAAGTTTTCAAAATGATCAAATGTTCCAATTAAGTTATCATGTAATGATTTAAAATCAGCTGCGTTTGTTGTAGATGTTCCTCCACTTAATGCAGAATTAGATGCAGATTGTTTTGTATAATATTCTAGAAGTTCTAATTTATATTTAAAATTTGATAATCGCTCTGTAGCTGAACTATAAAAAACAAAATTATTAAAATCAGTATAATCAATATTTAAATTTACTCCTGATAATGATCCTGAAAAATAAGTATCAATAATTTGCTGAGATGTTTGTAATGATGATCCTAATAAGTCATTCCAATTTTTTAATGTAGTTTCAGATGACATGAATGCATCATCATACGCTTGCCAATTAACACCTTGTAAAGTATTAAATTGCTCTATAACGGCTGCTGGTGTAATTGATACTGAATCTACATATGGTAATTTAAGTTCTTTAGATACCCAACATTTAAAATTCTTTTTAAATATTGATTCATCAACTGGATCTAATGTTTTGACAAATAAATATTTACCTATTACTACACTATTAACAAAATGTATAGTTTGATTACGTCCAAAATTCAATACATATGTTTCATGGGGTTGAGTATTAAATGCAGTTTGATTTATATTTGCTGCCCAATTAGACATTCCTTGTAAATGTTGTCCATTTTGATCATCAATTAATCGTAAACGTATTTCTTTTTTATTTGGAGCTATTTTATCAATAGCTAATGCTGGTGAATTGTAATTACCAATTTTATTTTCAAAGAAATTTAATATAAATCTATAATTACCAGCTGTTAAACCTAGATCATTAAATTGTTCAAATAAATCTAATTTTAAAGGAAAATTACTTAGTATTATATTATTATTTTCATCAACAAAATTTGATTTATTAATTATATTAAATAAATTTACAGAATCATATTTTCCAGTAATCCAATCTTCTCCTGCATATACATGAAACTCTACGTCAGGAAAAGATTGATTTAAAATAAATTGATTAATATTTCTAATAAATGTATTCTTATCAACACCAGAATATCGTTGTGCTTCTATAGCACTTGGAGCATCTATTATTTGTTTGTTATTTGAATATTGTTTTAACATATATACATTCTATTAGTTTATAAATCCACTATATACTCCATTTCCATTAGGAACTTTTTTAATACTAGTAGCATTATTCCAATCATTTACTAAATAATCTGAACCATCTGAATTTGTTGCTCTCCAATTTCTAAGGTTATCAACTCTATCCCAATTTTTACCGTAATCTTGTATATTAGAATCCCACATTTGATTTCCAGAACTTGGAGTTTCAAACAGAATAGTATTTGGAACAACTTTGATGTCGTTAGTCGGAATATCAGATCCATCTGAATTTGAAGTTCCACCAGACCATCTATTTAATCCAACAAATATAAATGATAAGTCTACAGTTCCACCAGCTGGTGAAAACGTGTCAATTTCAATTTCAATATTTTTTGTAGAATTTTTAGGAAATGAATTGTTTGGAAATACTTCATTCATATCTAAGAAAAATCCACTACGATCATTTGAAAGATTTGTAGTATCTTCAAAAGGAACTCCAGAATTAGCTGCAATATTTGCATGCGTTTTAGCTCGAATTCCAGTACTCGTTGTCAGCAAATGAGTAATATCTCCTGAACTTCTATATACTCTATAACTATATCCGTTATTTGTTAGTGCAGTTGATGGAATTGGAATTCTAAGTCTATATAATCTAGTTTTTTCATCCTCTTCATCTAATCTACCAGATTGCATTCTATAATATGTTACATTTCCACCCCACCCTGAATTACCGGATGGATCGCCAGGACTTTTTAATCCATCTAAAAAGTTTTTAGGTTTTTTATCTCTTTCAGCAATTTGTTGAATATCCCATCCTTGACTATTCCCTGCAACAAAATTTCTAAATGCATTTTGCACAAAATTAAGATAAGAAGACCCATTTGTTAAATCTATGCTTACATTATTAAATAGATAGTTTGCATATGAGTCATTATATATACCAGTAAAACTTGAATCATCTGGTAAATTACTATTAATTTGTATAGTACTGTTTAACATTTCATCAATATCAAATTCAGTAAGTCTTGTTGTTTTGTTTCTCCTTACAGAGTCGACATCTGAAGGATTAAAGGTATCAGGTTTAATATCACTATATTTTATCTTACCAAAACTACTACCTATTATTTCAATTTCATATTTAGGAGAAGGTTGTGATGGTAATGGTAATCCTGTATATCGTTCTGTTAGTGTAACTTGTATCTTTCCATATACATTTCCTTCTGCAAATGCATCTTCTGGATAATATGGATCTAAAATTTCATATCCATCAAAAATTCCCGGAGATACATTTAAAAATGTATTATCTAAAACGCCATCATCGCCTGTATCATTTCTTTGGCCAGCATCTTTACCATCTATATTATCATTTATATTTGAAAATGGTTTCAAATTATTTTTTAATGCCCATATACTATTAGCTTTTATTTCAAATTTTCGTTTTCCTGTTCCTTGTACAAGATAAAGTCCTTTACTAAAGTCTGCTTGATTTCTAATTAATTTACCTTGATATGGATCGCTTAATATACCAGCTTGTACATCAATATCTAATGCTGATTCATCAAATTCTAAATCTTGAACAGTGGTCGATATTTGTGCTGGAAATTTAAAAAATGTAAATTGAGTATCAATTGCAGATAAAACAGATCTATTTGTAAAATTATTTGAAATTGGTTCGAATACTAATTTTTCATTGATATTACCAGATATTAAACTAGCACTTTCATTTAATTGTATATTTCCTTTTAAATCACGATCATTAAATGATTTAATATTTGATTTATATACAGATCCACTAACACGATATTTTTCATATTCTAAATCAGATAGCATAGTAGGAGCTATTGGTGGTGGAGGAGCCATTCCGGTATTAGATCTTCCTACTAATGCTCCGCCGACAGTTGTAGTTGGTCTATTAGTATTTACAGGAGTAATTGGTCTATTAGAACTTAAAGTGCTAATTGAAGTTAATGAAGCATGTGCACCACTCGAATGAGTAGCTCCAACCATGGGTCCTTGTACTGGATGAATATGATAATCTCCTATGAATTCAGTTCCATCAGGCAATTCATATTCACCACCAGCTGTATATAAATTTTCTTGTACTGCATTACTTACAGCTTGATTTACAATCCCTTGAGCATTTCCTAATATATTACTAATATTAGATCCCAATTGGGACTGTTTTGGATATTTTTTTAAATTTTTTATTAACATATTATCTTACAACTTTAAAAAATAAATCATCTTCAATAAATTCTTCATAAAAACCAGAAACTACTTTAAATGCTAATCTATAATATCGCTCGGGCATTAAACCTGTCATATCAATATTAATAAAATTTCCTATAGAGTCACAACTTATTTTTGTATATTGAGAATCATATGGTATAACAACTTCTTCAGTTCCTGCGTCAATAACTGAATATAATGTATCTGCTGGTAAATATTTTACGGTTTGTTGCGGAAATAAATTAGTTGGAGATTTTTGTGGATATTTATCTCGAGCATAAATTCTAATTTTATTTACACTAGTATCTTTATATTCTTTTTGTAAATTTGTATATATTTTATATGAATCTAAATCAAATTCTGATAGTGATCCTGTATCAAATGATGATTTGTCAAATAACATTAATATTCTAGGAACATATATAGTATGAGTATCTCTACTAAAAAATCTTACAAATCCAGAAACATTTGTGCTAGCTTCATCTTCTTCTGAAAATTTTAATAAAAATCCATAATTAGGAATTGTTTTATTATCTGATCCACTTATCCAAGTAACAATTGCTCCTGTAACATCTATATTAAGATCAGTAGGTCGTAAATCAAATGACTCAGAGACATTTAATCCAGGCTGATCAAAAAATGATTGTGAGAAAAAACTAGAACTATAAACTCCAGATCCTGATTGATATAACCAACTACCACCTTTTCCAGATCCGCTTATATATAAACTTGTTTCATTTACTTGTTGTAATTGAGATCCAGAAGTCCAAAAGAATGATCCTGATTTAGGATTATCCCAACAACATCCATCAATAATCGGAGTTGTTACATTTTGGAATCCTGTTCCATTATCCCAATCATCTCCTACTAGATTTGCATCTATTGTATATGCTGCTGGTAAATTTTTTGCATGAGTCGTATAAAGTTTTAACATAAATTTACAACTATTTAAATCAACATTATATTTGTCGACTGCATTAGTTACATCATTCATATCAAATTTAATTAACGATCTTGACTTTAAAAAATTACTTCCAGACGTACTTAATCGTTTTCCTACTTCTAATACTTCATCTAATCCAGTATTATATGTTGATAATGATTCATATAATGTTGCGTCAGCTGATGGATATATTATTTTAAACATTTTTTACCTTAATAATTTACTACTTTTCCTTTAATGTCTTGATTAGGATATTTAATTTCAAATATTGCAGGATCTAATGGAGGATATATTACTCCTTGTTTTGTAGCTCCTACTAAATCATATACATTTCCTGAATATCCGACATTTAAGTCATATACATTTTTAAAATCTATTCCAACAACGTTTTGTACTCCGCCTACAGCTCCTAAAACGTTCATTACCTCAGCTTTTAGAATTGGTTGGTTAATTTGCCAATTATCAACATTAAAATATGATTTAAGAACATCAATACATTGTAATAATACTTCGTTTGAATTATAATTATTTCTAATTATTATTTCAAAATCTATAGCTACATTAACAATTAATGCATCTGCAATATTAACAGCATCTGTTAACATTCTATAATATGATAAATAATTTTTCAAGTTATTTTTAACTGCATCATTTAGTTGTGTTAAATTTTTATTTTGATTATAACCTAATACATATAAATTTAATGCTAATGGATTAGGAACACGATTTGAAACAAATTTTCCTTGGGATAATTGATCATCTGGAACTATATATGCTTTTGCAACTGATCCAAATTTAGAAGGCATTGCATATGATCTAATAATATAATCATTTTTTGTTACTGTACGATTTTGAGTTGCAAAGTTTGACATTGCATTATTTTTAATATCTTGAGTAGTGTCTGCAGTTTTACCTCCAGTAGCTGGATTGGGATTATTTATTGCTAAACTAGATTTGACAAAATTTAACATTGATGCACTAGATGTGCTATTAGGATCATCATAAAATTCTACAAATTGTATATCGGTTACTATTCCTGAAGTAACATTGTCATTTACTCCTTCTCCGGTTGAATATGTAACTGTTAACGTTGTATTTGAAGGAGCTTGTCCATATGCTCTTGTATATAAAAAATTGGATGGATCTATATCAACATCTAGATTTCTTGAAAATCCTTGTAATCCATTTCCAACATTCTTTGGATTAGGAATAATTTCTTCATCATTATTATCACTTATACCAGCTCCAAACTGTATTTCAAAAGTATTATTACTTCGTAATCTACAAACATATCGTTTTGATGTTTTTCTTAATTTTAATAAAAATGGAGATGAGTCTCTAAATTGTGCAAAATCTGGATCATTTTCTGCTAAATTAGGTAATTCAGTAAAAACAGTATCTTGTGCTAAATATGGAACTTTAGTCCATGCATCTCCGTCAGATTCAGTTATACTAATGATATCTATAACATTAGAATCATTAATAACAATTTTATCATATGGTTTAGGAGATCCAAATGTAAACGTTGCTGTTTTAACATTTCCTGACACTGCAGGAGCTTGTTTTTTTAATAAATAATAAGTAGGCTCACCAGTAGCATCATCACTTTCATATACTGTTACTTCAGTTGTGTCTAAAGAAGATGAAAATGTAAAATCTACATCTTGTAATGTTCTAAATTGTGTAGGTCCATTATTTTGTTTACCACGAAGTCCAGACTTAATACTTAATGCAAATGTATAATCTGGACGATTATTAACTCCTGATCCAATTGCTGGTACTAATTGAAATACGTCTAATGTAGTATATGATGGAATAACATTTCTAGCATGATATCCTAATGTTTTTGCTAAGTCATATATATTTTTTCTTTCTGCAGCTTGTTCTAATAATGATTCTTTTAAATTATTATCAGAATAATAACTTAATACATCACCAACATAAGATGCCATTTCCATAAACAACATACCAGGAGATGATTCATTGAAATCTGTATAATCATTTGGAAAATATTGTTTTGTAAAATCTATTAAATTTTTTCTAAATTGACCAAAATCTTTTCCTAAGTATGATATATCTTTTTTTATCTCCATAATTTACCTTATTCAATAGTTACTATTCCATCTTCTCCTGCAAATATTGTTATTACTTGTTCTGATCCTGTACCTGTTACTGAAAATGTTATTTTAATTTGAATTTTATGTATTAGTAATGGATCATCTTCTTGTGTTGCAATATCTAAATCAACTATTTCAATATATGGTAACCAAAAAGCAACTGCAGTTGTTATTGTTTCTTCAATAAACGTTTTTAATTCAGACGTATTTGGTTCAAATAATGCATTTAATAAATCAGTACCAAAGTTTGGTTGTTCAAATCGTTCTCCTTTTCTAGTTAGTAATAAACTTTTTATATTAGTAGATGCTTGTTCATCGGTTGTAAATGATTTTTGAAATATTCCTTTTCCGTCAAAAGGAAATTTTACACCAATTGCAACATTTGGAGTTAAGTTTATATCGTTTATAGGAAGAACTTTGTATCCCATTTATTATCTTACTTTCTTACTATCTATTGCTTTCATTAACGCAGAATAGTCTCTTGTCATTGCCTTTTGTATACTAGGATCAACTTGCATTTGTCGTCCTGACTCAGGATCTGCTATTGTAGCTACCTGACTCATATTTCTTTGCATTCCAAATCCTTGTGCATTTTTAGAAGTCATGACAATATCTTCATTCATTAAATCTGCATAATCAGCTGATGTTCTACTTTCTACTAATTTTTCAGTTTCATTTAAAATATTTGCAAATTTATTTTCTTTAAATGTATTTTTAGAATTTATTTTATGAGACGATTTTGATTTATTTATATTGTTATTTTTTATCTCATTAACTGTAGTTTTTAATCCTTCTGACAAAATTTCAGTTAATTCGCTTTTTATAACCGTTTTTAATTCTTCTCTTATAACTTTACGTAATATTGTAATAAATTTTTGTTCCATAATTTTTCTTCTTTTTTTATAAATATTAACATTAATAATTTACGGGCGTTGGCCAGCCAGTATTTATTTTAGGTCCGTATATTTTTTTATTAGCAGTGTCGACATAATAGTCTCCAATTTTACCTAAATCATTAGTTGGAGGGGTTGTTCCATTAAATGATTGAGCAGGTGCTTCTTGTAACGATGTTAATAAATCTTGTTGTGATGATACTAATTGTGTTATTGATGCTAGTTGTTGTTTCATATCATCAATTGAAACATTTTGTTCAGTATAAAATTCAGTACCAATTGTAGCATCTTCGTTTCTACTTTGTTCTGATCCCCAACTAATACCATTTGGATTATCATATCCTATACCCGAATATAACCATGTTCCATCGCCATCGTTAAATGGACTACTAGGATTTGGAGGAACACTAGTTGGTGATCCCTGAACGCCTGATCCAGATATTAATATCCATCTGCCTCCCGGATATCCTGGTATAGTATCTCCATAATCTAAATCATTAATTGCATTTTGTAAATTTTGAGTACCTGATAATGAAGACGCATCTTCATTACATGTTTGACTTATAATATTAGCTACAGGAACTAAACTAGCAACTGCGTCTTGTAAACTAGCATTTATTTTAGGTGCTAGAGTAGTTATTAATTCTTTAACAGCTGTATTTGCGTTTGCTATAGTTAAATTTTGGGCTAATATTAATTCAGGTATTAATACTAATGGAGCTGTTACTGGATTTAATAACTGTAATGCTTTTATTGAATTTGCTATTCCAATAATAGTATTTAGTCCACCTGTTATCTTATCAATAATTGGTATAATTTCTTGTAATTTTTGAATTAATGCGTTAACGGCTTCAATTCTTTTTCTAAGTGCGTCTATTCTAGGATCATCACATTTAATATCATCTGGTAATGCAATTGCTTCAGAAACAGCTGTTGTTACTTGTAATAATATTTGATCTAAATATTTTGTAATTTGTTTGTCTAATATACCCGTTAATTGATTTGGTATAATTGGTATTTTATTTAATGGTGGTGTTAACATATTATATATCTAAAAAATGATTTTTACTGTTTATATTATTTAGTTTAGCTCGTATATCTAATAATTTTTGCTTTTGTTTAGGTGTAGATGTTATTCCAGCTGGTTCATATATTACACCTGCTAATATAGCATTTATTAAATCTGCTAAAATTTCTTTTAATTCTTTTCCTTTTACTATAGGATTACTAGCATCATCTTTACCTAATCTAGTACCTTCTCTTGAAATTAATGATATTCTTTTAGATCCATTTAATATAATAGAATCTGTTTTAGCAGATAATACAATTCTATTTGCAGATCCAATTAATTGAGAAGTATCAAATTCAGATATAGAAGTATGTTTATTTAATTCTAAATTAATACCAGCGTCAGAAACTTGTTGTGTTGAAGTTAAATATAAAGAAGCTTGATCTGTATCAAATGATTCGACTACAAATTCTTTATTTTTTTTGTTTACTTGGCCATTTGCCAATATAATAATTGGATCTGAATTTAAATTACCATTCCAACTCGGTGATATTGTATATCTTGATGAATTAGATGCATCTTGTATGGTACTTCCTAATCGTATACTATTTCCAAATCTACCTTCAATTAAAATATCTCCTTCATATGGTTGTAGTGGTGATACAACTTGTTCTTCAAATGTTTCGCCTAATGGTTTTTCTGCAATATTTTGTGGAACTTCATTAACATCATTACCTCTATTTCTAGCAATACCAGGAAGTGAATTATTATTAACTGCAGATTGTATTGATATAGCAGGAAAATAATACCATTGGCCTCTTCTTTTATCAGTTGTAGATTCTTGATTAATTGCTCTAAAAACTAAAACGTGTTCCCCAACTAATGGAATTTGTTTAATATTAGAATTACAAGGTCTTGCTAAAAAAGGCCGACCTTCTTCTTCATTATATGTTCTAACTCGTATACTAAATAAATCATCTGTTGTTGATTTGTCAATTTTTTGCGAAGCATCTGTTGGAATCCATTGGTATGTTTTATTATACGTTTCTAATACTTCAGCTAACTCAAATTCTACTGAATTCTCAGTTATCATTATTTTTCTCCAATGATTCTTTTACGTTTGAAATTTTTTCTTGTAATTCTTTTTCTTCATTATCTAGTTTTTCAATTTCTTCTGTTAATTCTTCTTCAAAATCTTTAGATGCCATTTCTAATAATTGTTTTTTTTCATCATCACTTAACAAAGAAGATTCACCACTTATAGTTTGAGTAGTAGATATATATCGTTGTGTAATAGCAGTTAATTTAACTAAATGATCATCATTTTTAACAGCAACATCTAAATATTCTTTAATTAAAGGAACAATTATAGTAGCATCAGACGCTGTTCGTATAAGTGGCTGTAATTGTGATATTAACTGATTTATTTGTCTATCTTTCTTTTTTGAATTGTGATAGACGTCTGACATTAAATCAGAAAAACTAGTACCTTTAAATAAATGATCTTTAATATCCATAATGGATCCTTTTAATAATAAATATCAAAAGGGTAAATTCACGTATTCTGTACGTTCATATTCTTCAAACTTTTCTACGTATAATTTTTTTAAGACTTTAATTACCCTTGTAATATTGTTAGTTTGTAATCCTGTACGCTCTCTAATAAATACATATAATGCTTTTTTATTATATTGTTCTATATTTTGACGATTTTCAAATATATGCAATATCGAATCAGCAACATGTATATCTGATTCATTTGTAAAAATAAAATTTAAATTATCATAACAATATTGTACATATGCATCCATGAACTGTCGTAATGTGTCTTTCATTTCATTATTATGTATTTCTATTTGAACATTACGTTGTTCGTCAATATTTATTGGTTCTGTAGTCTTTTTTAATTTAGAATATCCCTTTTGATTTTCAGCTATTAAATAATTAAAAGCAGTTCTAGTGTAATACGAATATGCTTTACCAGCATTTGGATTAAATTTATCTAATCTCATAGTTAAATACGTAACTAAATCGTTTTGTAAGTCTGTAAATGAAGAATCTATATATTCTGGTTTCATTTTATTAATTAAGTTTTCTGTTAATTTAATAAAAGCTGGAAATATAAATCTACGATATATTCGTTCTTTAAGAATTTGCTTATCGTTACATCGATTATATGATGCAACAGCATATTCTGTTATCTTTGTCCAATATCTATTACTTTTTTTCTTCCGTCTCGGCATTAAATTCCTTTTCTAAATTTATTACTACGTCTTTTAATAATGTAAATGTAGTACCTGCTTCATCATCTTCTGCAAAAGATCCTTTATGATCAATTCTTTTCATTTGATTATATGATTCTTTGATTTGATCATACATGTATTGAGACATATCTTCTAATTCTTGAATATATTCTTCTTGATCAGCAACTGTACCAGCTAATATATACGCTCTATAAACAAAATAAGATAATGTTCCTGATAATAATATTAATAATACAATTTCAATCATGATGCATCAAATGTTTTAAATATATCTGTAATTGATTTATCGATGTCAGGATTTTGTTCTGCTAAATTTTTTATAGCTGACTTTTTCGTAGCTTTTGATTTAACATTAACAGGCTTAGCAGAATTATTTTCTTTATTTCTCCATCTTTCATATTCAATTTGAGATGCCATATGATCTGCGTGATGTAATATTAATGGTAAATTATTTTTTAATTTAGCTTGTGCTGATCTAGCAATAAAATATGGTTTATTTGCATCATCATATATACCGTCGTGTATTCTTATAGCTTGATATTCATTCCAAGATAATTTTATATCATATTTTTGTAGCAAATAAATAGATAAATCTGGCACCATTGTGAAAGGAATATTTTGATTATGTTTATACATTCTTCCCATATTTTTTCTATGCCAATCAGATGTTTCTACTTGATATACTTCTCTTCCTTTTCCTGGAAATCCACATTTTCCTAAATCGTGATGCATAGCAGCAAACATCATTTCTTGTATAGAATATCCAGACATATCAGATCCCATACTTTTCCAAGAATCATATAATTTTTCTACACAGTCCATTACTCTAAGTACATGATCTATATATCCTCCGGCAAATGCATTATGATAATGTGCAACTGACGAAGCTGGCATCATAACTATTCTTTCTTCGTATTCATCATATAGTTTATTTAATTTATCCGCTCTATCTGGAAATAACGTATTAACTCTTTTTCTATATTCATCCCAATTGGATTTAATTTTTTCAGCTTCTAACATAACTTTTTATTTATTATAATAAATTATTTGGAATATTCCAATATGCCTTCTGCCATTTTAAATGTGCAAAAAGAACATACTACTGACAAAGATGTTTTTGCAACTTCTACTATATTAGTACAGTCTTTACATCTACATTGTAACTTTTTTGTTGATTTTTCTTTTTTCATGATTTTATTATTGTTCTTCCTGGTGGTGGAGATGGTGGAGATTCATCCTCATAATGTAATCCTTCATTTCCATTTTGACCTATAATATCCATTCTTCTTTCAGCTTCTTCTTCAAGAAAATCTTTGGTATCAGAATAAGGTGCTGCAGCTGCATCTGATGGATGTGGAGGCCTAAAAGCTTCCGGATTACTATTTTTTATAACTTGTTCGCCATATATATTTTCTTTTATAATTGGTCTAACTATTTCAAATGCTTTATTAGCAGCAATTAATAAAACTACAGCTAATGGATCAAATACAAATATAAAAATTAATATAAACCAATTTACTACTTGATTCATAGGTTTGTTTAAAAGCTCAGAGACATACTTTAAAGGTCCTACCTCATTAGCTACTTCTGAATTAGATTGAATATCTAAAACTTGTAAATCTAATTTAGTTACCGAGTCGGTAAGATTTTCAATCTTTAAAGATACTTTACCTTTTTGTGTTTTAAAGTCATTTAATTGACTCTGTAGTATTTTTCTTGTTTTACTTGAAGTGGATGTAATAATTTGACCAGTTTCTTTATCTTTCCATTGAATCTTATTATTAGATAACCCTTTTGTTAGTTCGGTAATAGAACTAGCTAATTGTGATTTTTCAGAAATATATCCAGTTAATTGTTCATTATATCTAGATTTTTTCATTTCTATTACGGCTACTTGTTTATCCATTACGAATAATTCATTAGCCGTAGTTTGATATGCAGCTGTTAAAAATCCATATATACCTATAGATGTTATTATCATTAAGATCAGTACAGCTGATGTTAAATATAATTTAAATAAAAAATTTATTTTTTTCCAATATCTATGAAGATAAGTTGCAGCAATAAGTTTTGAAGCTTCTAATGTTCCTGCCATTATAGCAACTGATATTGCTGCAGCTGAAAATAACTTACTAATTCCGTAGACACTATAATATGCAGCAGACGAAGCTAATGATAACGCCGCTACTAGTACAATGAACGGAAATATTTTTTTCATGATTTTCTTAAATGATCAGTGGCAATTTCTAACTTTCTTAAAGCTGATGCTAAATTATTTAATGCAGATGCTGGATCTACTTTTCCATTTTCAATACTTCTACCTAATGATCGAACTATATCTGCAGTGTCTACTACTAAATCTAAAACTTGTTCTTTTTTTGTAAATCTTGATGACATTTTGTAACCTTTCTTATTTTTATTTTTTAAATGCTAATAAAAACTCTCTTACTGCAATACCAAATGCAATACCGGAGTAAAATATATTTTTATCTAATAATAGTAAAAGACCTATACCACCTATAGCAGCTGCTTTAAACCATGATGAATTAACTATGTTTTTTATTTTATCCATAATTTTCCTTTTTTAATAAATATTAGATTATGTAAATCTTCGCAGAAAATTTTTCTGTTTTTCAAATTCATTATCTAATTCTGTTGTTTTAATTGTTGTTGTGCTTCTTGAATCTGTTTTAGTGTGTTGTCCATTGCCATTCCCAATACCATTCTTTGACCTACTGTTAGATCTTGTATTTGATATTGTGTTGCTATCAGATCCAGAAAGTTGTTTCCTTGTTTTATTACTAGTTCGTGTTTTAGTTGTTGAAACTCCGGCTTTGACATTATTTGATCTATTTTTTGAAGTCTCATAGTCGATTGATCCGGCGTAATAACTTGAGTATTCTTTGATTTGAATACCACAAGGATACGTATACTTGCTCGTTTTAACCATGTAAGTAATTTTATCATTTGCTTCTAGTATTTTTTTAACAATCCCCCAACCAGATTCACCTAAAAATTCCCATTTAACAGTGTCACCAATTTTAAATTGTTGTTTTTTAAATATGTCTTGTACGTACTTTGGTAATTTCTTTTTTTTCATTCTTCAAATATTTCTACAGCTGTAATTTCAACTAAAAACCATAAATATCCATCTTTACGTAAAACGGTATCATGTTCGATAATATTTTTCCAAAATTCTATATTTTCATTTGGATCTTCTTTAACTAATCTTCGTACGTTAAATCTTTTATGCTGAAATTCTATTGTTGGTAGAAAACATAATGAGTTGGTAGGTCTCATATAACTTATTTTTTATTGTAACTTATTTAATTGTTAATCGCTTTGGTGCTCTATCTTTAGCATATGGAATAGTAATGGTTAATAATCCTTTATCCATTGTAGCATTTGCTTTTGTTAAATCTAATTCTTTAGATATTTTCCAAGCAAAGTCAAAAGCCCGTTTAGCAATTCCTTTGTGAATAAATTCACGCTTTGTTTCTATTTCTTTATCATATCGAATTCTTAACGTCTCTCCTTCAGTTAAAATTTCAATATCTGCTTTATCTTTTCCTACTGCAGCAATTTCAAACTGTATTCCATTATCGGTTGAAAATATATCAACTGGATAATTCATTTTATTTGATGTTACTGGTAAAAATTTAGATGTTTGATCGAAAAAGTTTTTCCAAACTAAGTCGAAATCATTGAGTAATAATGTTTCTTTAAAATGTGTCATTTTAAACCTCCTGTGTTTTATGGTTGCATTAGCTAACCGTTATTAATTTAATTTTTGAGACCTACCGTATCTCAATTATAACATAAGTGGGATGCCCTACCTATGATTTTATATACCCTAAGGTATTTTGTTATTTTTCCATTGCGAAATAATTTTTCATCAATCTTATCACGCATTAATAAATATCCATTATCTAAAAATTTATCTCGAATACTTCGTACTGCTTTTAAACTATTGGATTCAACTACCAAATTTTCTTTATCAACAAGAATATCTACACGATTAGTATTATTTCCAGCATTGATATCATAACTTTCAAAAAACGGCATTTCATCATATTCATCTTCTGATATTTCGTTAAAAAAGTCTTGTAAACCTTCTTGCAATGTTGTGCTAGAAAAATTTGTTGAATGTATTGTAGTTTCAAATAATTCTAAAAAATACGATATTTTATCTTTATATAATAACTGTTGAAAATAATTTAATTCTGGTAATCTAATAGTTATATTTTCAAGTGTATTATACATTAATTTGTTCGACATCAAATAATTCTTTAAAATGCATTGGAGCTAATTTTTTAATATATGATGCTTTAATATAAGCTTCGCTTAAATCTTTAGCAGTAACATTTCCTATAGATTCTTTTGATGTATCGGATTTAAAAAAGTATTTATATTTATTCATTTTTCTTTATTATAAATATAGACCTAACTTATAAGATTTCATAATTGTATCACAAGAATCTGAAATAGTTTCTGATAATTTTGTTACTTCATGTTTCTTTAAATATAATGTATTATTAAAAATACTTACTGCAATTGTTTCATCTTTTTTAGGTTTATTAAAAAATATATCTGCAATATATTGATCCATTACCGTAGTAGAATTTATCAATTGTTTATATTTTAATGAGATTCTTTTACCACATATTAATAATGTTCCAACCGTTGTGTTTAATGGATCATTTCTAAACATGTAGTTAGATAATTTTGGATTTATTTCAAAATCAATTTCTGCCCATGTTTTTCCATATCTTTCAATAAATTTTTCTGGTATTGCCCAGGATTGATTAATTGTTTTAGGTATCATATTTTTCTTATTCTTCTAGTTATACGTTCTTTATTTTGATTTTTTTGTTCTTGCGACATTAATGCTTTTAAAGGATGTGTTCTATTGATATGTTGTTCGTGTTTAGCTGTTATAGTAGCTTGTTTCCACGCTTCTATTTCAGAAGAACTATTTTCCATTAAGAATGTATCATTTAAATTTTCTGATTGCCATTCTATATAATATTCTCCTATAGAATTTTGAACACAATAAGAGCCAGGATATCTTTTCCTGACTCGTTTTTTTAATTTGTCTATTTCTGGTAATTTTGGTCTAGCCATTACGCAATCATTATAGGAAGTTCTTCCATTTCTAACATTTGCTTGAATGGTATAGTGCATTCTATACTATCAGAATCTATTAATTTAGTAGTAAGATCTCTGTTAATATATGCTAATTTTGAAGTCTTTGCTGTATTCAGAAAGGATAATCCTGTTCTTCTTTCTAATAGCACATCATAAAATATTTGTTTTTTATGAACAAATGATTTCATAATAACACCTACTGAATGTTTAACCTCTTTAGTTTTTTTGTCTATGTTTTCTGTAACAATTACTGTTTCTCCTTGAGTATACATTATTCAATAATTTTAATAATTTTACTTGATGAAACTGCTTTCACTTCATATTCCAATGTAGTAGATCCGAAATCTTTAACTACTTTTGCTTCTGCTTCTGTAACAGACATAGCTTCGACAAGATACATTTCTGTAACTTTCTTCTTTTTGCCAGTTGAATCATCTGATAACTGGACTTTGGCTGTATAGTAACCCATATTTATTTGTTTTATTTATTTATTATATTATAAGAAAAAATTTTTATTATTCAAATGTTATTTATAAAAAGTATATGTTGCATATCTTGTATTTTCATACTTATTTGGAAATATTTCATTTGCTTCACAATGTGAATGAATTATAAATAGATTAGCATATCCAGATACATACTTATATTCTGGTGTTAATATAATAGAATTATGACCTGGTGATGTTTTCCATGTTTTTAAAAATCCTTTTGCTATTTCAAGATCAGAAGCTAATGCAAATTCATTTAAATCAATTCGATATGCAGTAAAATAACTACCAGCAACTATTTCTGCTTTTGCTTTGTGGTATCTATCCCATGGTTCTTTACCACGATAAAATTTATTTCTTCTATTATACTCATCATGATCAATTTTACTGTTATTTTCAAACATGTATTTGTTATGAGTTTCACACGCAGAGTTGCCTTTTGGATCAATAATTAATTTAGATAACCCATTTTCTCTACGATATTCATTAATTAAATTAAATAAAATATTAGTAATGTTTTTAGATCTAGAATATAAACTATCGCTATCAGCATAATCAATACCAACAAGTTTATAATTATGATAAGGATTTTTTTGAGAATAACATGTAATGCAAGTAAATATAAATATCAAATAAATTATTTTTTTCATATCTTTTTATTTTTCTTTATAATAAGAAATTAATATGAAAAATCCAACCTTTATTTTACATTCTTCCCATTGGAGTTTTAATACCAGGATTCAATCTACTTTTTTTGCCAGTTTTTTTAGTAAATCTAGGACACGATACTGAAGCTGTTGTTGAAAATAATCCATTTCCTCGTAATCCTAAGCCTTTACAAAACATAAAGCATTTTTTCTTTCGTCTTCCACCATCATAGGAAACTCTTTTAATGACTTTAAACATCCATTCATATAACTCACCTGAATCAATTTTTGGTTTTCCTGACTCAATTTTATTTACTGTATAACTAACACTTAATGCAACTTGACCGCTAGCAAATCTATATCTTGAATATTCATTTTGATATGCTTTTGTTCTAGCGCCTGGTTTACCATATTTTTTAGTATCGTTTCTTTGCTTTTCGCCCCATTCTGGACCTTGATTTGGTTTTTCGGTGATAACATAATTCTTCCCACCTGCTTGTATGCAATCATCAATACCTACAACGCCATTTGCCTTTAAGGCTTCAATAAACGCTGTTTGAATTGCTGCTACACGATCTTTACATAATGGAATATTATTGTCTGCAGAATAAGTTGTACTATTATACTTACTTCTAACCTGACTAGTACCTGCTGCAAAATTTAAAACTCTAGGAGCAATTTCTATATCATATGCATTTTCCTCTAATGAAGCTCGAGCTTTTTCAACTTGCTGTTTCACCATTCGATTAATTAAACCAATTGCGTCTGAAGTTAATGTAGCTGAATCATCTGGAAATAACTTTACTTGTCCATTACCCATTCCTAATTGTATAGGTCCTATTTCAGTTTCTGTTATAACAGGTTCTGGTTTTGGAGTTTCAATTTTAAAAGTGCCTTTTCTAGCTATACGTACCGCTATATAGCGTTTTTTGCTATCTAAATCATTTTTTATTTCTGGTGGTAAAGCTGCTATATATGCATTAAAATCATCAAAAAATGACATTAATTCTTGATCGCTTAATTTTCGTAATGTATTAATCCTACTAGGATTATTTTTTGAACCTTGTTTACCCGCATATTTTAACATATAATTATACGCATCTCCATAATTGATATCAGGCTTGGTTTTTGGTAATGACTTGTACCATTTAATACTATCTGACGATTGCTCGTTTAAGTTTAATAAGTCTTTTAATTTAATCATTGTTATCCTTGATGATATTTGCCAATCTATTTTGCGATTTATAATAAATATAAGAACGATATACTTGTTTAGGTGTTAAACCAAAGTTATGAGATAGGTTATCAAGTATATCTGCAACCAATTGCTCTCTTTCACGCACATTATGAAGCTTAGATCCTAATATTTGTATAATTTTTTCTAGATAAGTGACATATCCCTTAGGTAATCGCTTTAATGTTCTCGATTTACTGGTATGTACCTTATTTTTTTTCTTTTTTTTTGACTTTTTTGACTTTTTTGCTTCTGATATCAATAAATTTGCTAAATCTTTCGAAGATTCCACGGATTCTTCAGTTGCAACCGGTGGTTCTTCTCCTTCAGGAGCATCTCCAGAGCTAAGTCCTTCAAGATCTTCAATTGAAATGTTTAATTTTAATGTATAATCTTCATTTCTTGCATACCCACCATATGGTACTATTGAAATAGTACCTTGTTTTAGCAAACTATGCAATATATTTGGTGTTAAATTGAAGTCTTTACCACTTCTGTTAAGAAATTCACGAACTCCAGTAGCATCCTTTGCATATAATATACCTATACTGTTGGTTTTTAATTCAAAAAACTTGGCTAAGAACTTTTCTTCTTCAGGAGAAAATGGAGAAACTTCAATATCTTGTTCAGATAATGTTTTTTCTATATATTCACATATAATATTTCTTAACTCTTGCTCGTTCATATTTCTTTTGATTCAGCTAAACATGTACTTCTATATTTTGTAGCTAATTTTTTTATTTCATTGATTGCTTTTCTAGCTCTTACACCAGCTGCTTTAACTTTTTTTTCATTAAATCTTTCATGATTTTCTAGAAATGTTTCCCAATATTGTTTCATTTCTTCACAAATTTCATACGATGTCATGTTTTCCTTTATATTGATATTTACTTGTTAAGATTTTTTGTTTTAAATCTTACCATTGCATTTGTAAAATCTATTTTTTTATTTTTTTGAGTATCTTCAAATTCAGTTAATGGTTTATCCATTGTTTTAGACCAACGCTTAGGTTGATTTTTAAATGATCTATCTGTCCATTCATTTATTTTACTCATTTGAAATCCTTTTATATAAATATCTACATATAACGTTTAATAGGATATTCTGTAACTGTTTGGTCATTAGGAAAAAATAAATTAGGTCCACCAGGTATTCCTATTTTCTTTTGTCCGCTTTGATCTCCTATAATTAATAATATATGTTGAATAGGCTTTCCTGTCCTAGGATCAGGTTGCATTGTTATTTGATTGCTTGGTATTCTTGTTATTCTACCAGGATATTCCCACTGTCCAAGATGCGATTCAATTATTTCTTGATTTGGAATGCTTTTTAATATAGATTCTAATTTTATCATGCTTTTACTCGTAACCATCGTATTGGCGAATTTGTATTAGAACATATTTGTTTTTCTAAATATACATCATTTGATAAACCTTCTTCTGCAGGTTTACATTTAAAAATCTTTTTTGAGAATTTATTTAATATTCTATTTAATCCAGGTGCACTAACACCAGCTGCTCCATATACTGTAACTCCTAATGTATTAGCAGCATGAACCAAAATATTAAGTTGATCTGCACCATAACATGCAGTAAAAAATACATTAGTAGAAGAGTTAATTAAATCTTTACATGCTATTAATAAAGCTTCATCATAATTATGCCATTTTTTTGATCCATCTTCATATTCAAAATCTCTACCAATAGTTTGATCTTTGGCAGCTGAACCTACTAATTTTGTACCTGTTTTTGTCCCATGGGAACCAATAACCAATTCTTCTAAATTAGAAACTCCTTGATCTCGTAATTCTATAACATATTTAATTGCATCTGCTATAGAGGTAAACGTTTTTGTAACAAGTCCTAATCGTACAAATAATCCAGATAATGCTTTTTCAATTTTTGTATCATTTGCAAAAACAATACGAAGCTTTTTAATTTTTGTAGGATCTTCTGTTTGTACTATCTGATCTTTTTCTAATAATATGTCTTTGTGTTTAATCATTTTTTTGTTCTAGAATAAGCTTTACTTCTTTTTTTCCTAGCTGCTTTAGTATCTTTCTTTTTTCCGCCTTCGCCCCAATTTGCTGCACCTACTTGTCTACATTTGGATAATGCTAAAGATGCATATGCACTAGGCCATACTTTATAACGTCCTTTAACTTTGTAATAACATTTATCACGTTTTGCTTTTTTCTTTTTCTTTTTTTCAGCTAATTCGACTTCGTCTACTTTATCAGGAAGATTTTCATAATCATTTTTAGTCATTTTACTAGCTAATTTTTCTGCTGCTTCTTTATCAGTTGCAAACATATAACCTTGTTGAGCTTTTGACGCAAATTTTTCTGATAATAAATCTTTTAACTTAATCATGACTTTTTTTCTTTTTACGAGATGTAGCTACATTTTTAGCTTTACCTTTTCTATCTGGATTTGGGTCTTCTCTTCTCTTTCTTCTAGCTGCTGATGCTCTTTTCTTTTTACCCATTGCTCTTGCTTTAGCTAATGGTAAACACTTAGGTTTGCCTTCTCCTTTTTTCTTTCCGCCGCAAGATCCTCTAATTTTACCATCAGGTCCCATTCTAACCCATTTTTGTTTCAACCACTTTCTTAAATCTTCCCCTAATTCATCCTCATACATAATCATATCTTCTGGATCTGAAAATCCTTCGTCTGGTAACTTAGCTTCACGTTTAACACAGTTTGGAACACGTTTTCCAAACATTGTTTTCATTCCTTTCTTCTTATATCCTTTCCAACACCGAGTACCTTCATACATTAATATGTCTTTGAGCTTGATCATTTTATATAAATATTACATTATAATGAATTACCAGTTATATCTTCATGTTTACATTTGGGACATGTATTCTTAACAAAATATCCTTTTGTATACCATTTATTTTTGCACTTTCCGCACAGTATGTATGTAAGGATAGTTTTCATTCTCTTATGTTTCATGGTGATATGTTCCTAGATTAGTTTTATCGTTTAAATCCTGCAGGAGAAATTTCAGGAAATATTTGTATGATAAAACCACGTATGAATTCTAATTGTCCTAGTAACTGTTCCATTATAGCGACAGCATTTTCTATCATGCCGGAGTTGATACTCGAATCAATTTGATTGTCGTACCAAAGTAATTGTTCAAATTCAATTGAATCATCAGCATCCATTTCTGAATTAACATAACTAAATAATTTTTCCGCAACATCATCGTCGCTTATTTGTCTTGTATGTAATTCATCTTGAATGTCGATTGCTACTTTCTCCATTTCATTTAATATTTGAGATGCTTTTTCTTTTACTTCATCAGGTGCATCTGATCTCATTATTTGCTCAGCATAACCTGAAATAGCAGTTTTAGTACTACCAGCTTCAAAATTATTGAAAAATTTAGCAAATTCCTGACGTGTCTTACGACCAATATTTTGTTGTTTAGGAGTTCCTGGAACTTGGAATCCTATTTGTTCTATTAATATGTCTTTGAGTTTAATCAAATTTCAATACCAAAGTTTAATATCATTATTTTTAATTTAGGCGAAGTTACTATTTCTAATATAGTTAATGTACCTATTCTAATATTAATTTCAAATACACTTTTTTTATTATATGCTTTCCAA
>VMHT01140234.1_pt1 | contig 39217 bp, 47 predicted proteins | sample 4693611 | NCBI WGS metagenome assembly VMHT01 (sample SAMN12280063, study PRJNA550983) | marine metagenome | isolation source: seawater sampled from same location over 5 years 0.02-0.2 micron viral filtrate | place: USA: collected off the coast of southern California halfway between the port... ...
GAGTTCATCAAAATAGGCAATAGCTCATTTTCGCCTGCAGTTCTAGCTTTGTTACCAACTGTATTAAAGCTCTCAATTACATCTGATATATTAACTCTTACATTGTCTAGTTTTGTATAAACATTATCAAACATTCTAGTTCTAGTTCCCTCTAACTGAATGTATCTACTGCGATTTAAATCAATCAATTCTACGCCCTGTTTATTTATTGGCTTAGAATCCCTAGTTGTCAATTTTTCTATTCTTTTCTGTTTAGCTAGTTCAAACGCTTCCTTTGCTTGATCAGATACTCTCTTAGGTATATTATCTATATTTGCTTTAATAGCACTCTCTTCGTCTGCCAATCCCTTTAATGAATTTTTAGCACCTAATAGATCATCATCGTATTGCTGAGTCATTGTCTCAACAGATTCCCTAAGGATTACTTCAGCCTCTGCCTCTGTTAATTCATTAGCACCGAATTCATTCCGTATATCAGTAACTGCTTTTTCTCTAACTTGAGTAAATTGTTTTGCAGTTGCACCATTAGGGTACTTACTTGCTATGTTAGCAGCTCTGTCTAAGTCAATACCTGTTCCTGCTTCACCTGCCTTAGACCCCCTTTGAACATATAGTGGAACACGACCATCAGGACCTACAACGGTTTCATAAAAGGCAGTTTGTTCCTTAGCAACTTGGTTACTATAAGCCTGACCGTATTTAAAACTAGGTAACGCTTTACCTAAAAATCCTAAAACGGCATCAGTTCCTTGGTTTATAGCCAAGTCTGTAGCTCTCATAGCAAGTATCTCAGAGGTTTTTACATCTACACCTAGTGCTTCAGCTGCAATTTGATCTTGAATTACACCTGCCCCAGCTTCTACAAGATTACCTGCAGTAGAAGCTGCATAGCCACCAAGGATTGGTGCTGCTGGTCCTGAAGGTGAAGATGCTAGAGTTGCGTAGGGCCAAGCAAATGCCGTAGTACCTATATTAAACAAAAAGGGAACAACATCTGCAGACAAGTCTGCAGTAACATCTAATCCATTTACATCAGGTGAATCAAAAAATTTCCACTTTGAGTCTTCATCTTTTGGGTTTTTATAAAAAAATGTATGCTTTCCCCCTACATTATAAATTGCAACATTCTCTGGTCCGTACTCTTGTTCCATCCATTGCTTCTTGTGTCTATCATTTCTTAAAAAATCTGCCTTGGCTCTGTCGCCACCACTACCTTCATCATCTAAAGTGAAATCATAGCTATTTATACCAAGTGCTTTCGGCACATTTTTTTTATACCAATCATCTCTTTCTTTTTTATTTATTTCTACAATTCTTTCGTAAGTTTCCTCCGAGCCTGTAACTCCAACATTTACACCATATGGATTTGGTGCAAGGTAAGGAGTATTGACTGTTTTGGTAGTTGTTTTCGGAGCACCCTTTGCTAACTCTATTAGTGCATCATCTTTATTGCTTTTTAATAATGCTACACCTGTAGATGCATCAGGTGTACCTTCACCATCATATTCAAAGGTAACATAGCTTTTACGCTCTGGATTCCATAACTTGTATTTAGACATAATTACTCTACCTTTAGCATTTTTCTTTCACCTGTAACTGCATCCTGTAGCAAATCATTATTTGGATCTAACTTTGCTGCGTTTATATTATCATTATACATATCTAACTCGAAATCATTAATCATGGAGTTAACAACACTTAATGGCATAACAGTATAACCAGATAGATTTCCATTATCAACATAGTATTGATACATCTTATCTTGTTCTTGTAGTGCTACGGCTATTATATTTCTAGCTCTTAACAACCTTCTTGCATTCTCTTCAGGTCCTAATCCAGGATTGTATGCTGCATCAATTAAACGCTGACCTTCTCTTTCTGAAAACGCTCCACCTAATATATCTTTAAGGGATTGCATAACAACTGAAGCTACATTATCAAGTGCGTCCTGACCTGTAGGGTTAAATAGGGTTCTAGCTTTTTCTTTAAATCCTGCTGCGTTTGGTATAAATTTCTCAATAAATCCACCTGTAAAACTACCTTCGGCAATCATAGAAGCTAGAACTTGATCATACCTACCTAAATTAGCAAGTTTTTGTTGTCTATTATTTTCATAATCGGTAATCATTTTAGCCTGATCTTCACCTCTTTTCTTACCAAATGCTTTTGCTTCTTCGGTTGCGGCTAGGGTAACAGGGTCGGAACTTTTATCAATCGTTTCACTCTGTATAAACCTTTTGCCTGTCGAGCTCATGTCTATGTACTGCAGTATGTCATTAATACCATCGCCATCTGCATCAATATAATTAGTTGCCTGTGTGTCTGGTGTTGTTGTACCATCTGCATTTTTAACTAGTGACCATTCAGGAAATACAAATGTATCTTCTTCATCTTCTACTTTAGTAGGACCTGCAGATGAACTAGTAACTTGATCATATACTGTACCATCTTCGGCTACATAAGGTTTTGTGCTAATACTAGAGTATCCCATTTCGTCTGCATAAGCCGTACCTGTTCCTTGTGGAATCAAGACAGGAGTACCATTAGCTTTACCTTGTTGTTTAAATGCTTCTAATTGTTTATCTTGCTGAAATTGTCTAGTGGAATCAGCAGTTTCATTAATTAACTTTAAAGCTTCTGTAGGACCACCAACAGCGTTCATAAAACCTTTAATTTCTTTAGGGTCTTCTGTATTAACTGCCAAAGATTGCATTACTTGTTGTGTAACAGGGTCTTGACTTTTACCTAATTTGCTTATGTAGGCAGATGCTTCTTTAGTTAATTGTCTTTCTTCTGCTTTTTGCTTAAACTCAGCCATGGCTTTATTAGCCCGGGTTATCTTCTTAGTATTAGCAGCTATCTCTTGTTGTGCCCTAAAAGCACCTGTCTGTAGAGTTGTGTTCGTTAAAGGAGTATAATCTACGACTTGTAGACTAGTATTTATTCTTTGATCTTGTGGTTGTATATTAGCCATTGCTATTTAAATTTAATTTATTAATTATGGACTCAACCATGAATTTGCATTACTCCAACTTCCTCTTCCTGTGTCTTGAGGAGTTCCTGATTTAAAAGAAGAAGGTGTTGTATAATCAAGAAGCATTGAGTTAAGTGTTTCAGACTCACCTGCGTAGTTATAATTTAAAGCATTATCGAATTCAGTTCTATTAAATCCTGCTCCTGCATCTACAACTTGTGATTTAGTTCCAAAGTCCAATAAATCACCAACCACTCCTATTGCTCCACCAACTGCTTTTTTAGCAGTTCCTATAAGACCTCCTGAACCGTCTCCATCACCAAAAAATGTATTATAAGCCCCTGTTGCTGCTGCACCGTACTCTGTTACATCTTGTAGTACATTAAATAATCTTTGAACTTCACTTTCATCTCCTGCTGCTTTCGCTGCATCATAATCTGCTTGGGCTCTTTGTTGAGCTAATGAATTTTGTTGAAAGGCTTGTTCATTGGCAAAATTACCTAATCCTAAATTCATAGCCGTTGCAGACCCAAATGAAGGAGTAACTGTTGTAGGGCTAAATTTGCTTCCTAGGAACAATGCGTTAAGGGCTTGATTATCTAAGTTACCTGCCGTGTTAAATGCATTTATGGCACTTGTAGTAGCTTCTTGTTCTCTTCTTCCTTGAACCCCTTCCATTTGGTCATATGTATATAACCCTAGAACAGGATCAAATTCTCTACCTTGTGACTTAGCTAATCCATATGCATTTCTTCTAGCTTCTGTTAACTGTCTAGAAGTAAATGGTTTACCTAAATCGTCAAACTTTTGCATTGCCTGACCATACATTTCGCCAAGTAAAGCACTTCTTTCAGGCTGCATATCACGAAGTGCATCTCTGTATTGATCACCGTATCTTCCAATTAGATCAAGGTCTTCATCTTTTTGTATTTGTCTAAGTTGATTGTCAACTAATTGTTGCTGACCTGCTATCTTAGATTGTGTACGCAAAGAAGCTTCGCCTGAAAGTGTTTCAAACTCTTCAGCTATGCCTAAAATGCCTGCTAATCCAGTTCCCTTGTATTGATCCGGGTTAGGTGCACCTATAGTAAGTGCGTATTCATAACCTACATCAAACTTTTCAGCATCGCCTGAACCCGCTGCATTACCTATTCCTGTATTTTCGTCTGCCACTCCTGTATTTTCTCCTATTGTACCACTAGTGTCAAAGATTGTACCTTCTAAACCGGGTTGTGTTCCTGTAAATATTTGTGGAACATTACCTGTTCCTGTGTTAGTATTAGTATTAGTATCGGTACTTGCGTTACCTACATTAAAATTAGTTTCAAAAACTTCACTAGTATCTGTAGTACTAGTATCTGCGTCCAAAAATCCTCCTGAAATTAAACCATCAGAAATGCTAGTATCTGTAGTAAAGCTAGGCATATCTTGACCTTGAGGACTTGTTTGCCCCGGTTGTACTATTGGAGACCCTGGAACTGTAGTTGTTCCTGCTACTGCATCATCATCTATTGTAGTACCTGTAGTTGTATCAGTAGTTGTATCAGTAGTTGTATCAGTAGTTGTATCAGTAATCGTATCTGTAGTTGTATTACTAGTTCCTATGAGACCTGCATTGCCGACTCCAAAGTTTTCAGGGTTACCTGCTATTGCATCACCACCTGTATCATCACCTGTATCATCACCTGTATCATCACCACCTGTATCATCACCACCTGTATCACCAATTCCTGTATCACCAATTCCTGTATCACCAATTCCTGTATCACCTGTTCCTGTATCACCTGTTCCTGTATCTCCTGTTCCTGTATCTCCTGTTCCTGTATCTCCTGTGTCACCTACACTAGGATTTACTATTACCGTATTGCCCCCTGTATTATTACCTCCATCATCACCTGTACCTGTTTCACCTGTACTTGTTTCACCTGTGCCCGTTTCACCTGTGCCTGTTTCACCTGTGCCGACTGTGCCAGTACCTGTTTCACCTGTGCTCGTATCACCTGTGCTTGTATTACCTGTGCTTGTATCATCTACAGGTTGGTGTTTAGCTGCTGCACGGATACTTCCCTTATCGTAATGTATATCACTTTCTTCGGATTTTTCCCATAGCCCTGCATTTTTTAACTGATCATCAACTTCTTCTAAGGTTGTACCTTCAGGTCTGTTTACTCTTAAATTATTTAATATTTCAGCAGCTTCTGCAAACTTACCTTCTTCCATTAGGTTTTTAGCTCTGTTGATTTCACTTTCAATAGGATAGTGCTGCATATCTTGATTATGCTTACCTATATCAGATGGTAGTTCACCATTAGTCATATCTGCATCGTAATTAGTTAACTCTGCACCTCTTAACTTACCATCACCATCGTAATCATAAGACTTCATGTCTAAGTTACTACCTACATCTACTACATTATCAGGATCATCTCCTATAAATTCATACTGCCTATTTGCATCGTTATCATCAAAGTCTACAGAATTATCAAATCCGTCACCATCAGCATCCTCCCAAGCATTAGCATTGTTATCATCAACATCTGAATTAATGTCATATCCGTCACCATCTTTATCTTCACCAATGTTTTTATCGTTATCATCTAAATCTACATCGGATTCATATCCATCGTTGTCTGCATCATTTTTAAATAAATCAACAAAATCAGGTATACCATCACCGTCTTCATCGGTTTTAGTATTTGTGGTATTATTAGGGTCTGCTTTATCCTCATCTTCTGAATCTATAACACCATCATTATCAAAATCATTAAGAAAACTATCGGCTTTATTATCTCCTAATCCATCTCCATCTGCATCTTCCCACTCATTAGGGTCATCCATAAAAGCATCTTCCGAATCTATAACACCATCATTATCTTTATCTCCTAAAGATGTATCTTCTTTGTTATCTCCTAGCCCATCAAAATCTAAATCTTCCCATTCATTTGGATTATTTGGGAAATCATCCAAAACATCACCCACTCCATCACCATCGGAATCAGCACTTTCTAGTGGGTCATTAGGAAAAGCATCAAATACATCAGCAATACCATCACCATCAGCATCATTAACATCTTCGTTATTAGGATAATCATCTTCATAATCAGGTGTGCCATCATTATCTGTATCTATTGATATATTAATAGCATTATCAGGATCGTCCTTATCTAAATCAAATGCATCATAAACACCATCACCATCAGTATCTGTAACATCTTCATTCAATGGATACGGATCAGATTTATCTCCTATGCCATCTCCGTCCTGATCTTCTTGTTCATTAGGATCATTTGGAAAGTCATCTATATCATCTGTAAGACCATCACCATCTGTATCGGGGTATGGGTGATAATCTACAATTTGTCCTTGACCAAGTGTGTTATCACTTAAATTAACTTTAGGCGTTCCTGGACTTTGACCTCCCTTAGATATTGTACCATCACCATTGTCGACCCAACCTAAGTCAAGCATTTCTACTTCTTTAGGGTGTAATCCACCTTTGTAAGGTTTATATGTTCCGTCTCCTGCTAAACCATATTGCGTGCCTGTGGACTCTTCAAAAAGATTGCCCTCTGCACTAAAATCAAAACGCATTGGATCAGGATTAGTTTTACCTGTTCTAGCGTCTGTATAAGTACCATCATCTTCTACAAAATTTACATTGTAACCTTCGTTTAAATATTCTTGGGCAGTTTGGTCAGAACCTGATAGTCTGTCTTGAATAAATGTATCAGCTATACCATCACCATCTGTGTCGTATCCATCAGCATATCCGTCTCCATCTTTATCTATACCTGTATAATCAGTAGTACCACCATAATCTATGGTTGTATATCCTGTTTCAGGATCATATGTGTACTCATATCCTGACTGTGCATCTCCATAATTTCTAAAAGATTTAGGTTGAAAGTTGCCCGGATTTACTTCTTCCCATTCAGTTACATTTCTGTTTTCTACATTATTTAACCAACTGTTTTGAAAGTCAGATTTTATACTACTACCTGGTCTTGTATATCCTCCTTCACCATCTGAATCTACTATTGATTGACCATTTTTGTAACCATATGTATTTCCATATTGGTCTTGAGTACCAACAGGAGCAGGGTAATCAGGTATTTTATCTTTATTAGAATCACCGTATTGTTCGTAATCACGATCATATTGTCTTTGTCGATTATAATTACTTTCCGTCATTCCTGAATTGCTGATACTTCCATTACCATCAATATCTCTTCCTGATATTTCTTCAGCAGCCTCCATTCCGTACTCATCGGCTAATGCCTGTAACTCTTCTTCTGTAGCATTTTCCCAATCTTCGTACTCTAGTTCTCTTCTTTTTTCGGCAAGGGTACTATCTTTTACTGACCTTAAATCATTTTGTGCTTGGGTAAGTTGATCTATATCAATTTGTCCACTATTATACAGTTCGCTTAAATTAGACAAACCATCTCTGTACGCAGTATTAATACTATCTACTGTTCTACCTTCTGCATTACTTATATAACCAAAATCATTAGTATCAGTAACACCAATAGCCTGTAATACAGAACTACCTTGTGTTTCGCTACTTGGAAGTACACCTAGGGTAAACCCTGGAACAGAACCTATGTTTGAAGTATCGTTAGCGTATCCATCTCCTGTAGTATCACTATAAAAATCACTACTGTAATAACCTTGCCAATTACCTTCATTAGCCCAATTTGATGCATCACCGTATTCATCAGTTTGGTATCCTCCAATAATTTCATACCGGTTACCACCACTACCATCATTAAAAGAACCAAATAAAGAATTTTGACCTGTAATATTGTCACTAGAATTAGGAAACAATCCTGTTTCTGAAATAATATGATTTTGTGCTAATTCATTAAATACAGGTTTTACATATTCATCCGTATTATCTCTATGATAAGAATACCAATTTTTATTAGCATTATTTCCATAAAAACCTATACTATCCCATGCTGCATCACCATTTGCTACATCATTATAGTGATTGCTTAAAAAACCACCTATTCTTTCACCTGCTTGTTGACCAAAAGCAACTGAGTCTTCAGGTTTAATTCCTAAATTACTAAACCATTGTGCAGGGTCTACTGTTTGATCTTGAACCCATGTTTCTATTTGATTTAATTCTGAACTAAAATCAGTATTTGATTGAGTTCCATCGTTATAATAATTATCGTATTCTGATTTATTAGCCTGAACTGATGGAGTGCTAGTAATTTGATCTTCTGTTAAAAAATTCGAAATATACCCTGACAATTCAGTCAAGGTATCTATACTCATATCTTTGATAGTATCAGGGTCTACTCCTGCATCACTTACTAATACCCCTCTTATGGCTTCAGCCATTTGGTTTTCTGTTTCTAATGAAATACTATAATCTCTGTTTCCTTGATCATCTTCAGGAGGAACTCTAAATAAATTATCTAATGCATTCCTTACTCCATTCCAATTAGTTGGGTCGAAATCTTTTAATTGGTTGCCCCTACTGTCAATGTATCCATTGTTTTTTAAATATTTTAACCAACCTTCTTTGGTTTTCGGGGCCATTACATCTGCTAAAGCATTAATTATATTTCCTGCAAATGGTACTCCTTGTGCAAATCCTATTTGATTCAATAGCATTTCAGGAGCTTTACCACCTACGGCTTTTTGTATAGCTACACCTAAACCTTGTATAGGTTCTGTTACATTATTTTTTAAAAAATTTGTTATCGGATTGCTAGATTCGCTACTAGGCATTTCCTCAGGTATTATGTAAGGTATACCCTTGTTTATAGATTCTAATGCAGAATCAGTAGTTAACCAAGCTCCTAGATTTGAAACAAAATCCTTTCCTAAATTATCATTTTTTAATTGATAGTTTACTTTGACTGCAGCTGGCAATTCTACAGGATCACCATTTTCGTTAACAACAAATTTTCTTAAAACATCACCTACCATTTCAGCTACATTAGGAACATTAGGTAAATCGTAATCTGTGCCAAAAACTCTGTTAAATGCACTTTCCCAAACATTGATCATTGCATTTGTTTTATCGTGCTCTGCAATTGTCCAACCACTTACTGCACCTGTTTGATCAAGAAGGTGTTGTGCAAATTTACCATATTGCGTTCTACTATCACCGGATTGCAAGATGTAATCAACGGTGCTTTGACTTAAATCAATATCATCTAAGTCATTAGGGTCAAAGCGAGTTCCTATTACCTGTACATCAGGTAATTCGTATATTTCATCAGAAATAGGTACATCTGCATCTACTCCTGACTTTCTGCCCCTTACTATAGCCATTATCTACCGTAAACTACATAGTGCAAAAGAGTAGGACCTGCAGTATGATCAATGATCAACTGAGACTTATCCAAGGTATCTACATAAGCTAACGAACCTGCAGCAAATGCACCTGTTTTCTCCCATGTTACTGTAGCACAATATACTGCAGTACTAAAGTCTGCACCATCTGCTAACGCACTAAAGTCTACGGTTGTTGTTGTATCAGCAGCATCGGCAGGGGCTAAAGCTCCTACTTTCATAACTAATCCATTGGGCAATGCAATTGTTTCGTGCCTTGCTCCTATTCCATTTGTAGAACCACCTACTACTTCAGAAGGAGTAAATCCTGCTAATTTTACTGCATCTGAGTCTATGTATGTTTTAATAGACTGCTGAGTAGCTCCTCTAGTAGCTGAACCACCTGCAGTATCATCATTGTCAAGCATATCGTCATTATCAAACAATAAACCATTTGTATCACCTGCTGAAGTGGTCATAACTATACTTGTAGCAGCTGGGTCTGCAGTACTACCTGAAGCGTTACCTATGACTTTACCGTCAGCCAATTGTGCCATTTTAGCCAATGTAACTTGATTGTCGTTAATATTTGTTGTATTTATAGCTCCAACTGATAAAACACCACTAGCATTTACATGAATAGTACCGGTAGTTGATCCGTCACCATCTACTGCACTAGTGTTTAATTTAGAATTAGTAATGATTCCATTAAGGCTTGCTGCCGTTACTTGATCATTATTTGCGAATGTTTGACTTGTTTCGATTCCTGCCATTATATTGCTGGTTGTGTTGAGTTAAATGATAAACCACCTGTAACCTTAAATAATTTTATTCTAGGTTTACCTGAAGTTACGATAAATTTTGCGTCTAATCCATATGCCCTTGCATTACCTATTCTACCACGGATGGAAACCTCTTCTTTTGCAGATAGCGAACCTCCTGATGTAGTAATATAATCTGATAAATTACCTAACTGTAAAACATTGTCATTATTTTCAGTTGTTACAACAATACTTAAATCGCTAGAAAGACTATCGTTAGACTCTACTTGCAATTCAAATTCATTCCATTTCTTTCTTTGACTTTTCTGAAAGTTAAATTGTCTAGTTCTTAAAATAGGAATAAAAGGTACTGATTGCGTACTTGAACCAATCCTTGTTACTAAGTTATCATCACTAGTAGTACCTGATCCATCAATTTTATGAATGCCACCTAAACTGTTAATTGCGTATACTGCACGATCATTACCTTCACCTGCAACTAATAAGTTTTGTATATCCCAAGAAATACTTGTTCCGTCTCTAGCTACTCTTCCTACATTGTCTACACTTTCCCATTTTTTATTTAAAAAGTTAAATATTAATATACAGTTGTTATTAGCTTCTGATTGAAAATTAGATAACTCCCCATTTCCACCTAAAGGTATTGCTAAGTAATATCTATTATCAAAATAAATACCTACTGACCGATCCCATTGGTCTTTATTTATATCATCAAATATATTTTGTATAGGCTCACTTAATGGAACATCATTACCACGAAGATTGTATAAATCTTGGAAACTAACACCGTATACTCCATTGTCTGACAAAAATATAATTTGATTACCTACTTGTGCTACAGTATTTCTAGCAACTAAACCTAGTTCTTGGGTTACTAGTTCTTTCTTTGCAGGCAAACTTGCGGTTTCCTTAAATAAAAAAATACTATTTCTATTAAAGGCAATTAAATTATCTTGAGCAAAAGAAAAAAGTCCCATAACCTTATCATCTGTTCCTGGAAATAATCTACCAAATCCAAATATAGGATCAAACTGATCAGGGAAAAATGCTTCAGACATTAGTATTTCATCAACTTGATCCCTTTTCGCAGGACTACTATCTGATGTATATGCATAGGGTACAATTAACCTATCTTGGTGCAATATACCAAACTCAGGTGCAGGACTATGTATAAACCCACCACCATCGGAAACTCTACCTATATACTTATTACTGTGTGCAGCTTTATCATCTATATTAGCATAAAAGAAAAAACTATTGGCATCAACTTTTGTTATTCTAAAAGTTTCTCCTACTGTTAATCCATCGTGAGCCGATTCTATAACTACTACATTATTTCCTGTTTCTAATAAATGACCTGTTTCAGAAACAGTAACTTTTCCGTCTGCAACTACTGTATTACTAGCGGTAGCAAGTTCGGTAGGTTGCGAATAAGCACCATTGGGCACTTTAGTGAAGTTAGGGCTGCCTGTAAGGACTTGATTCCACTCAAGGGTGGTCTGACCCTTCCTAAACAAGTAAACCTTGTTTAAAGCCTGTATAAGTGTCACATTTTCGCCTATAAATATAGAACCACTATCATATGTAATATTTGTTGTAGTTCCGTCTGATATTTTTACGGCTGCTGCATTAGCATTGCCTGCTAAAACTATATATTGTTCTCCTTCATTTTTTGGGTCTGCAAATACGCAAGAACCATAAACTCTTGTTACAAATGCATCCTGTAACCTAGGTGCACCTAATGTAGTATTGCCACTTGGAGTACCTCCTATGCCTGCAATTACTACATCTATAGTAGTACTTGATTTTGCTGAAATTCTATAATTGCCTGAAGTATAACCTGTTAATCCTGTAATTGCACCTATAAATACCAATGTATCTGCAACAAAAAAATTGTCAGCAGCGTCCATTGTAAACCGTAATGTAACAGATGGAGAGGGTCCTGTAAAAGCAATACTAGTTGTAGCTATGTTGTTTGATGTAGTAGTGTTATCATTAGGTAACCCATAAGCATAAAATGGTAAAGAAAAAGCAGTATTATCATCTAATGCTAATGGTGCAGATTTTAATGTTATACTATCACGAACTCTTGCAGTTCCTGCACGATCAAACCTAAAGTTCTGAGATAACTGTAAAGTTCCAGATGCTAAAGCATCACTTCTTGTTCTTGTATTAAAGCCATCGAAAACAGTTTCTACTGCTTCTAAATATTGCTCATCGTGCTCTCCGTATTCATTATATCTCATTTAGCACTTCCACCTTCTTCTAGCTTGCCTAATCCTTGAGTTTGGATCATTTCTAGTTTTTGCAGAACTGTTTTTTAACTGACCTGCAGACCTAGCACAATACGACTTTCTTCTTTTAGCTGATTTACTACCAGGCTTTACTTTTCCTGTAACTGCAGTTTTTAGTTTTGAACCCGGGTTTGCTCTACGATAAGCAGCTACGCCCTTTTTAGTCATACCTGCTCCACTTTTGGTTGATCTATAATTACCACCCTGTCCTGTAGTTTTTCTAATAGGTTTATCTGCCATTTTTAATTAACTTTCTGAGTGTTTTAGCTTGTCCTGCGTGGGCTTTACTAGCTTTTTCTAGTTTTTTTGCTACTGATAGTAATGTTTTTCTCATGCGTTTTTTCTTTTATGTGAATACGGTATTCTTTTACTGCTAGTTTTAGTTCTTTTGAATTTTGATTTTTCAGATGAAGACATTTCAGAAGATGTCTTAGGCGTTTTTGAAGAAACTCTTTTTGAAGGTCTACAGGCTGGATATGATCTTTTGCTGCTTTTAGCAGACTTTCTGCCACAGGGTTTTCCTGTTTTTACATCAACCCACTTTTCTTGATGCCATCTTTTTAGACTCATACACTTTTCCTAGTATAACCACTTGCAGTTTTCTTTTTGCCTCCTGGGCCTTTTACTTGCCCTTTGCATACACGAACTGCATAACTGTTAGCATAAGCTGATGGATATACATCGTATTTTCTTTTAGCCGCAGCTTTACCTCTTGCACATAGTTTTGCCATTTTTTTTCTTTCTAAATATACTATCGTAGTTTTCTTCGTACTTTTTTTGATTGTACCCTTTTTTGGGTGTCATTCCCTTTCCCATTATACTTTCTTTCGTTTAGTATTAATGACATTGGGTCTTTCCTTTGCACCCATGCATTTTGCACAACATCCTTCTTTATGCATTTCTCATACCTCCTGGACCTTGTGGACCTTGCATAGGTGTCCTTTGAGACATCCTAGGTGCTTGAGCCATTTGCCCTCTTGGACTTTGCATAGGTTGCTTTCTAGGGGTAGCTCCTTGCGATCTTTTAGATAGCATGCCTTCTAGCTTATCTAATCGCTTAGATAGAGAAGCTACAGTAGCTTTACTAGTTGTCTTCTTCTTTGGTGAAGCCATTATTTTTTACCCTTTCGCATCATTGCACGACCTTTAGCTTTAGTAGCCTTTGATGGTCTTCCGACTTTTTTTCCATATGTACCTTTTCCGTATGGCATAATTACCTCCTATTTGATTTGTGATGAGCCAAAGTAAAATCCTACAATGGCAAGTATTGTTTGTCTAATTTCAGGTAATATTAAATAACCTGATAAAGTCTCATATTTAATTCCATTTATTAATCCAAATAAATAACTCGTTTCTTGTCCTACTGTAATTCCCTCAGGACTGTGTGCTAATAAAAATGGAGCAATTACTACTGCAAATAACACAGTTACTACAATAAACCTTCTTGTCCATTCTCCACCACGGTTAGCTGCTTTGTCGTGACTGTTATCTGCTGCTTTTTGTTTTGTAACCATGCCTTCTACATTGGCTTTATTTAAATCAATACTAGCACCAATCATTGTTCCGATTAGTTTGCTAACACTACCTAAGGCACTACCTAAAAATAAACTTACTGTTTCCGGTGTCATAATACATCTATTTTATCATATTGGTCTACAGTTTTTTGATGACGCTTAGAACTGCATTGTTCAGCTAAATTTACACAAAAATCATTTATAGGGTTCTTGTAATTATAATCATATAAACATTTGTCTATATGTTTGATTTTATCAGGCCCCGCCATTTCCATCATTGGATAAATATAAGCTAAATCGCTACCTGCTCCTATAATTTTGTCATCTCTAAAAAAACTATGTAATCTAACTAAATCAGATAATTTTTTCTTCCAACCCCTGAAATGCTCTATACTCCAAGGTTGTTTTCTTATGTTTTTCTTAAAATTTGGTATAATTGATTTTTTATCATTGTTTGAACAAAACATCCAATTATCACCTATTTCTTTTCTAACTTTTTTTATTGCATTGGAATACAGATAATCATCTGCATCTACTATACCACAAAGTGCATCAGGGTTTTTTACAAAATGCTTTATAGCTAAGTATTGATTAAGTGCAGCCGATCTTGTTCTTTCGTCATTCAGTAGCACTAAAATATTTTTACCATTTATTGTTTTACTAAAATAATTTCTTCCTATTTTTTCCAATCCATCAAAGGTATCCAAAAATGCTTTTCTGTCTAAATACGAAGAATTGTCATCTATAAAAATAATTCCTAAATCATCATCATCTTGGTTTATGCAAGATTCATAACATTTTTTAAAAAATTTACTGGAATTGTAATGGCAAGATACTATTACAAAAGAATTATCTATCATTTTTACTTTTTCAGGATTTCTAAAATACCAAGAGTGGCATTGATAATAGTAGCAACTGATGCTATGCATGCAAGCACTAAACTAAAATCCATTAATCCCCAAGATGCAAATACACCTATAAGTGAAAGTGAAAGTCTATTTATTAAATCGTCCATTAGGCATATGTAACAAAAGGGTTATAAAAAAGTCCTGCACCACTTGGTGTTCCTGTGCTCACAGGTGTTAAGTAACTTTGATTTTCTCCAAAAAACATTTCAAATGTAAGTCTTCTATTTGATCCTCCTTGAAGAGTAACTGTTTTCTCTATTTTCTTAAATTGTGCAAACTCTGACTGAAAATAAGGTGTTATACTTTGAATTGTCGAAGAATTATTATATCGAACAGGGTACTCTGTATTGCTACTTGCTGTTATATCATCACCTAATCCAGACCAATGGTTTGCATTTCCTGTACCTGTGTGAAAACTAAACAACTGACCATCTTCTTTGATATACATAGCATTTACATAATTGCTACTACCTGTGTTTTGATTAATGTAACAACCTACTACATTTAAATCTCTAAGTTGGTCATCACTAGGTATCCTAACATATGCACCGAATGTAACTGTAGTAGCACTATCTGGTACTGCTACACCCTGTGACCATCCCTGTCTTGTCCATGTGCCACTATCTGGATAAGTTCCTGGAGTAGCAGTAAATGACATACCACTTAGTGGAAAGCTTCTAGCATTATCAACATTTGTCTTAGAAGTATTGTCAGGAAAGTTTGTACCTGCACCAAATAACTTTAATACTTTGGGCTGATCATCTAAAGAACCACCACCTAAATCCTTAAATGGAGGAAAATTTGCATTAAATGAATTACCTACATATGTTTTAAAATCAAAGTCCGAAGTAAACAATTGCCCAAAGTGAGACCACTTATTGAAATACACTACACCATTCCAAGCATTTCCAAATGGTGGAGATGCTGCTACATCAAATGTAGGATTATCCAAAGCATTTCCCGGAATACTAGGTATTAATCTATTATCACCACCTGGTCTGCCTCTGAGTCCATTCCATCCTGCAGCTAATATACCGTTAAGAATATTAGGTGATACCTGTGTAGTAATTGACATTAATCAGTAAATTGAGATGCTGCGATTATTGCTGCTCCACCTACTTGAATAAATGAAGCTGCTTTAGCAGTATCTACATCCCAAGTATAAGAATTACCTGCATATAATATGTGTCCTACTGTATTACTTGGTGTAGCATCGTGATAAGCTACATATACATCATTATCTTGTACATCTAGTGATATATATCTAGTTTTTTCATCGAATGTATAGCCATCTGTTAACTTCACTACTGAGCCGCCAACAGACAACATTTTCATAGCCGTAACACTTGGATTAATTTTTGGATATAAGTTAGTTGTTCTTGAGTTCATTATCTTGCTTGTCTATTGACATATGTTGAAAATTTAGTTACTGGAAATTGATTATTACTTATTATATCAACCTTTTCAAGCTCGTGTGTAAGTAGCTCATTTGCTCGATCTTGTTCTATAATTGCTTTGCTTGTCTGACCATCCATTGTTAGGAAATCAGCATATGTAGCGTGTGCTAAATATGCAAAAAATTCTTGAGGTACTTCTTCAGTTGAATCCTTATAATTAGAATTTGTAGTAAATAAATCTAATGCTTTTTTGTATGTAACAAATACCTTGTCTGAATTAGGAGACATATTTAAAATATGAGCACCATCTTTATCTACATAAAAATCGTACTCTACTGCTGACCTGTTATACATTGGTTTTGTTTTGTGAATTTTTATAAATTCATTAATAGTATTTCTACTGATTACAGGATCGGAATTTGTATAAATATCAAGTATGTCATCAAATGGAACTAATTGATCTTGTTCTAATTGCAATAAAGATTGACTATCTATTTGTTGCCATACTACATCCCAAACATTATCATATCTTAAATCTGCATCTCTTTGAATAGCAAGGGCACTAAAAGCAGTATATGTTACTACATTAGTACCTACATCTTTTGAAAAAGTACCTCCTTGGCAAATCCACCTACCATCAGTAAGTTTTCTGAAAGCTTGAGTATTTATACTCCCTGTACCTGGAGTTTTGTTCATTTCTAAATAAACAGGATTTCCGTTACTTTCTTTTCCGTAAAGATAATAATTACCAGCAAAAAAAGCAGACAAATACCCTGTTGGGCTTACTCCTGAAGCAGTAAAAGATGATACTCTTCTTTCTTCACCTGTAACTAAATACCTGGGCCAAGCTTGTGAAGCATTGTAAGCAGAATTAAGCCTACGATTAATAAAGTTGGCAATATCATCTTCTTCTTGTGGAGCAAATTTTAATACTCCACATAAAGATTGGATTAATTTATATAAATCTCCGTATGTTCTGTTTTGCATTACGCTTTGTTAGGACTCAAGTCCTTAAAATTCTTGTTAAAGTATTGTAAAAATTCTTTTGATTTAACTTCTTCATCACCGTACATGTTGGTTAATCTAAAATATTCTCTTGCTGGAATAGTAGCTACGCATTTCCCAAATACAGGGTGAGTTTTACCTACATGTTCTTTTGCTTCTAGTCTAGCACGATCTACTCGTTGCTCTTCAGTCCTGCGTTCAATCTCAAAACCTGTTAAGATTTCTTTCATAAATGCAGCATCTACTTCACCATCTGTAAAGCTTCTTGGAATATTTGTAATTATATCGGTCATAAATAAAAGGCAGGGGGCTTTCGCCCCCAAACCTGAAATGAGAATTAAAGTTCTGCCATCTCGAAGAAAACAGTAATGCTTCCTTGAGTTAGTTCGTTTAATGAATACGCAGTTCCACCACTTGCTGGAGTAAAGAGTAATTTAAACTCTTTACCTGCAGTTGTGTATAACTTACCATTTGCAGTATTCGCATCTGATCCAACTGTAAAGTATGACCCATCATTGTAGGCATAAGTTACTTCAGTTGAGTCAACATGAATCTGTGCAGCTCCGATGTAACCTGCTGCGGTATCATCGTCACCAATAGTAATAGTTAATTGTGAACCAGCTCCACTATCATCAAAAGCCGTGTTTAATTTAAACGCAACTTTTTGGACAATAGCACCTGCAGGTATAACATAATCAAATGATTTTGTTGCACTATCTGCAAGTGTACCAGCGGACTCTTTAGAAAAATCTGAATAGTCTACTGTGTAAGCGTGAGTAAAGGTAGAATTACCTGCTTGATTTACTGTTAATTTTGACATAATATTTTACTCCTTTGTATTATCCAACGATTTTACCGTGTGCTGCAGGGTGGTATACTCCTAATGTAAGAGCACAATCCACGAAACCACGCTCACCACCACCTAAGTTAGGTAGACGAGTTGAGCCCATTGGGATTAGATCATGAATACCATAGTACTCAGGGTTTACGAAGAAACCTTGATCTAAGTTTGCAGTATCTGCAGAACATTTTGGATTACTGTTAACGATAGAAACTGTACCGAAATCTGATTGATAGATTTCAACAGATAGTTTAATAGTAGAGTTATTACCATCGTAATTAACATTACGCATATTAGCACCAGCGTCTGTTGCTGCATCTAAGCGAGCAAAGTCTGCGATTCTTGTGCGTAAGTTAGTATCAGCTACAAGTGTAAGGTTCTGTGTAGTACCAACTTGCTCGTAGATTGAACGAATAACTGTATTAAACTGAGTTTCTGTAATTGCTGCACCAGCTGCACTAATAGAAGCGGCAGGTGTTAAGTAATCTGCAGGAATATCAGCAGGTGCACCAGCACCACCTGTATTAGCAGCAGACTCAATGAACTTACCAAGTCCACGCATAGTGTAAGGCTGACCAGCACCGTTTTCTGCATTGCGATCATTGCTGCTAACTAATGTAGCTTCAACATCACGCTTTAGCTCACGAATAGCTTTAGCTTCAGCTTGTGCAATTTTAGCAGGACCAACTGATTCAACTGATTCTTGCAAATCTGATACCATGTAGTCTCTACGGAACTTTTGAATATAGTTACCAAGACGAGCACGAGATGCAAATTTGTCTGTAAATGCGGTGACATCTGCTCCTTCATCGATACCTGTAGTTACAGGATCGGCTAATTTATCAACTGTCCACTCAGCAAATGTAGCGTTAGCTTTTTGTTTGCTGGCGGAGGAAAGGACTGGAGTTTCTTCAGGTGCAAGGATTGTTAAGACATCTGTCAAATCTTCACGATTAGAAACGGCAGAACCTGTATTTGTGGTGTCAAATGTATTTGAAAATGACATAATAATTTATAATTTTAAGATTTTTGTAAGGTTCTGAGAGCTATGAAATCATTAATGTTGCCTGATGATTTAAACTGTTGACTAACTTCTTTCTGCATAGCAGTTCGGTTAGACGGTTTTCTTTCTGATGTAGCTGCATTGCCACCGACAGGTTTAGGAGGAGTCATTGGTGCTTTAGTAGCATCAACGGTTTTTCTTCCGTACATACTGTTAGCTGCATGAGCTAGAATATAAGGCATCTGTGTGCTTAATTCAGGATTGGTTCTCTGTAGAGATGATAATCTTTTATCATTAAGCATTGCAGAGTATTTTTTGGTTGTATCATTTTTTTCATCTTTGATCCAATCAAACTCTTCAAGAGCTTTTCTTTTATAAGATGCTGCTTGATTTACAAGACTTGATCTGCGTTGTAACGAAGCTACTTGTGCAGGAACATACTTATTTACTACATTTCTAGAATGTCGTAAATGTTTTTTGACATCAGCTTTAGTCATTTCTTTATTGTTAACATTTGTAATTACTGATGTAGCAGAACTATCTTCGTGCTTATCAAGCAAGTCTTCAGCCCATTCAATAACTTCCTGTGCTGCATTTTGATGCTTTTGTAATTCGTTAACTGTTTTAACTTTAGCTAATGGGTTGTCCTTAACTTTAGGAGCGGTTTTTGTATTACTTTGCTTGAGTTGTTGTAACTCTTGCTCCATAACTTGCATACGCTCTTCAGCTTGTTTTCGTCTAGCAGTAAGTTCACCAAATCTAGCAACTGCTTTAGTCCCTAGCTTTTGACCCATTTCCTTTAATTCTAATTCAGACATATTGTCTAAATCTACATGTGAAAGAACATCTGCGGATGTTTCTTCAGTAGTTACTTGTTCCGGGCTCTCTTGTTCCGGTTCTTTTGCTACTTCAGTAGTTTCCACTGGTTGCCCAACTTGCGTAGGTTCTTCTTGAACTTCCTTTGGTTGAGAACGACTGTTTATAAAATCAGAAGTTGTAATTGTATTGTCCACCGAATTAGTTGCTGGCTCGGAGTTACCAGTATTGATTTCACTATTCATAATTTTGTCCACTCCTTTGCGGCTGGAGAGATGCCGATAAAAGTATTATAGCACTACCTACAAGTGCCCCCTTAGTCTATCGCTATGTTGCAACTGTATCTGATTCCAATTTGCCATTTGCAAGATTTGGTCGTAGCATAATATCATTCCTGATACTTGTTGCATTTCTTCTGTTGAGCACTTGTGCAAAGAAGCAATAGCTTCTTCTCTGAGTGAATAAATGGTCTCAAGAAATCTTGCGAAGGATTCGTGATTACTTAAAGCCTTAATGTCTTCTTCAAATGAAAATTGCATTATTGTTGCATGTTTTGTGTGTTTACCGATCCCATTTGAGCAGGTGCAGTACCTATGCGACCAATTTGTGCGTTCTGCATTTGTTGCATTGCAAACTGATATTGTTGTATGTACTTTTGCATTCTTTGACCAAATGCTTCATCTGATTGCATTCTCTGCATAATATCAGGTTGTTGTACATACTGTTCTATAATTTGCATTGCGACTTGAGAACCATTTGGTCTAGCTGGCATTTCTATACCTGCAAATATCTTAGCTAAGTCACCTGTGACATCTTTCTGTACTTGTTCTGCGGAATCTTCTGCAGGTTGTAAGATGGCATCAGCTAAGACAGGATCAATAGCATTCACCATTGCATCCAATAACCCTTGCATGTTAATCCGTCCACTAGCATCCATTTGAGTTAAATTAACAAGTTGTTGTAATTTAGCTTCTTGCTTTTCAGGATCGTTGTTTAACACATCGTAATTAATTGTTATATCAAAGTTTTCATTGGGGTCGCCCTTTGTCATCTGTAATGAATCAGGTACACCTGTAACTTGGAAGAATATTTCCTCAGGGCCAAATCTTTGAAAGCACTTAAAGCACATTTTTATTACATCTGCATTGTGCTGCAAAAACTTATCTGCCAAAAACTGCTTGCGAACTTGGCTAATTTGAGATGTTTCATCTAAACCAACTAACCTGTCTGCTTGATTAAGCATTGTATCTTCAAGTTCTACTGAACCTGCATTGTATCCAGGTACATCGGCAAAGTGATAATCATCTTTTCTTCTGTATGGTATTCTTCGACCTGGGCCCCAATCAGTAGGTGCTTGACCTATTGGGTGCAACAATGGTGGTAAAGTTGATAAACTATTCCTGTCTATTCGAGAATCTCGCTCTACTTTAACTTGGTTTTGTATTCCCCTGAGTAGATCAGGAACAGTTGTAGTATCATAAAGTCTTTTACTATCTTCGGATAATTTAGTTACAACTACAGGATAATCTTCGTATCCATTCATTAACTCAAACTTAGCATAGCCTGGAGCAAACTCATTGCCACTAAATTCTTTGTGGAATATAGTTTCGTATATACCTTCTGATCCATCATCTTCATAGATCAATCTTTGATAAGCATGAACTATCTCAACTAACTCTTCAGCTTCGTATGCATTGTCAGTTAAACTAAGGCTTCTTCTGCCTTCTTGTTCATTTTCAATTGAATCTGTATTTACTCCTCTATATCTTTCTATAACATAATCAACAAAATCTTCACTCCATCCGTCAGTTACTACTTTATTCTTTAGTTCTTGAGGAGTATAGTATGTTTTATAAAAACAATACGGTGCTCTCTGTGGGTCTGTTACATATGGAGGAAAGAAAAAGTCTCCATCGGGTGCAAGAGTTTTTACTTCAGGTGCATCTATCTGTCTTTTTACTACAGGTATTTCTGCTTCTCCCGTTTTTCTCAATGACAACAATGCTTCCTTTGCTCTCTTAGTTGTAATGTTAAGACTAATCTGTAACATTTCTGTAATTAAATCATCATCAGTTGAATCTACTATAGACTGTACTAAATCAGGAGATATTGAAGCCAATTGATCTAGACTCATTTTTTGCAAAAATGTCCGATCTTCTTTCATCCAACCTACATATGTAATTAAAATACCACGCTCTAGTAAATAATTAGCACCTAGTTCCATTTCTTTTTTGAATCTAGGAATGTATCCACTTGATACCATCCATTTTAAAAACCCTGAAACAACCTTTGCTCTACCTACATCCTTAACTCCTACAGGAAATGCCTTAATATTAGATCGATTAAGTGCACTCATAAACATAGATACAAGTCTAGTTATTCTTTCATCGATAACATGGGACTCTACATCAGATGCACCTTCCCAAGGAAAAGCATCTGCTCCATGTTTTCTATGGTCACGGCTTTTGCCTGCCCAGTAGTTGCGTCTTTCATCGTAAGATGATCGGCATAAGTCAAAATAATGCTCTAACTCAGTTACAGTTTGTTCGTATGCATAGCGTAATGTGCCTACATCCGGTTCTTTCTTTGCAAAGGTTAGAGACTCAGAGGTTTTTTCGTTGTCCATTTTGTATATATTCTATCAGATGTATCAAGTGTTATCCGACCATTTAGTGCGTCTCCAGATATATACAGGTTCAGGTCCTTTGTTATCCGCTTCTACCTGTACAAATTTACCGACTAAACCCCTTGAATATCTGATTGGTGCTTTAACAGGAACTTTCTTAGCTAGTTCCTTTATATATACCATTATATAGTTTGGGTTAGGGGCAAGGGACAAGGCTTGACCTCTGTATATTACTGTAATAGGTATTAAGTCATCAAATATCTTTTGACCTGCATCGTTGATCCAAGTGCCTTTTCCACGACCTGTTACCATGTCTTCTTCTAGATTGTTAGTTACAATGTCTTGAGCTTTTTCAAATGAAATCTCAAAGTCATTGGCAATTTCTGTTAGTTTTCGTTTTGGCATTAGTAGCCTCCTGTGTTTGTTAATGTTGTTTGCATATCTTTAGTTTGTACATGATCAGGCCCTTCACCTCCGTTTATCATACGAAGATACCTGATTACATCAAAAAAGTCTTTTAGTGCTTCGTCAGATTTTCCTTTTGCATTGTAGTTTATTAAAGATTCTATTAGGTTTCCGCAGTCTTCGTGCACAAAGCATAATGGACTATTGGCAGAATCTATTTCTGTATTAGGATTATAGCTGAACCAATCATCTAATGCAGATATACCCATATCTTCACCTCTACCATCGGATGGCACAAAGTTCATATCGTAATCATAGAAAGATGTAAACAAATCATCATTGTCTTCATTTTCTCTAGCAAAATATCTTGAGTCACCTATTCTTTCAAAAACTTCTATTTCAAGTTCTTCTTCAATTTCTCTAAACAACTCAGCGTATCCTTTAACATTGTATCCGAGTTTTTTAGATGCAGGACCGTATCTCCACTTCGGATCACCATACATAGCCCACTCTCCATATGTATTTCTGTCGGGCCACTCTCTCCGTATAAAAACTCTACCTTCCTTATCCACCGCTGCCCAGATTGAAACATAGTTTCTAGCTCCGGCAGGGTCGACCACTTGATAACAACTATATCGTTGCTTATTGGTAATATCCGGAAATTGCATTCCGTATTTGTTTTTTGTTTGAGATAGTACATTTACTTCTGTATTAAATAATGGTAACAGACTTGTCATTGATTTAACAGGCAGACCATAGGCACGAACTTTGATTTCGTCTTCAGGTCTGTTTTTCAAGTCCTTTGCTATTCGTTCATATCCACCAAACGGATTTTCATCTGAATGCAGGTAACATATAGATGCATCCCTAGCGGGACTGTATTGCTCTATAGGTACTAATTCATTATTTAGTAGACTAGCTTCTCTGTTTTTTGTTGTTTCTGCACCCTTGAGGTACTCAGATATAAAAGGTGTATATCCATCAATCGGTGTAAATCCTATAAGTAACTTTGAGTTTCTAGTAGCAAGACGAAATCTAAGTGTATTTACCAATGCAGCATCACCTAGGTATTCATCTAACCATGCCCCTATATTCAACCCTGTAGGGTTTTTGAAGCCGAACTCAAAACCCTCTACAATAGTCTGATTGTTAGTAAACTGTGTATAGGTCTTGAAATCTACTCTAGTTCTAGTATCAGGGAAAATAAAACTACTACCTGTAAAACCATTTTGCATAGAATAATTAATGTATCCTTCTATACTCTTTGTCTTTTTCTTGAACTCCTTAGGCATCATTTCCCATATAGCAGCCTGCTGCACCTTAACAGATGTATCTGCATTTTGGCTAAAACAAACTAAATGACCATCTCTAGACTCAGTTACTGCTTGCATTAACAGTTTAGCACAACCTGTGGTTTTACCACTACGGTTACCTCCTAGTACCAAGCATTCATTCTCAGACTCTAAACCTCTTTGCATTCTTTCCCAACCTGCAAGATTGAACCCAAACTTTAATGGATCATCTATACTTGCTTGTATCCTACCTTCGTGTACCCTATGCAGTTCCTCTAGTAACTTAGGGTCATTTTTGCCTAGCAATACTATCTCTTCATCAGTAGGAGGCTTTATTATAGGATGATTTGTAAATGCAATTTCCACTACTCTTCGTCTTCTTCTTCAACATTGGACTCCTCTACATCCCATATTATGTCTAAGTCATCTTTGTTCATTTCAGATAAGGTTTCTCTGATTAATGCCTTTCCTATAATATAATTAGTATAGTCATATTTAAGTGCATCATCAGAGTCCATGCATATAATGGCAAAATTGCCAAAATGTTCAGACATTATTGATGAAGCTTTCTCAAATGCTTCTTCTTCATGATCAGTCATTGTGTTCCTGCACTTCGCCATCTATTACCTCCGCTTCTTTAATTTGTTTAATCCTAGCTTCTGCTGCCTTAATTGTATCATTGTAGTCTTCAGGTGTAACTACATTTCTACTTTCAGTAATGGCACTAGCTTCTCCCCTAGCAGTTAATGCCTGCCTTGCAGAATTAGACTTAGCTATACTGATTTCTTTAATATCTTTGGGTGTAGGCTCATATTCGCCAGTCTGTATCCTTTCCCTTACGGACTGTACTACATCTTCTTCTAGGCTTTCTAGGTTTACATATGACCTAGCAGATAGCTTACCACCCATTTCTCTGAATTTATCCTTGTAATCTGCATAGTCAACTAGGATTCCTATGACTACAGGTCTAGGTATATCATACTTTCGGACTATAGATGTCTGCGAAACTCCTATAGAATACAAATATAACACCTTGGCGACCCTCTCAGGGTTGTACCTAGATAGGCTTTTAACCTTTAGTAACTCCTTATCCTTGGCAACTTCTGCTATAGCTGCCTTAATCTCGTCCTGTAGCTCGTCTTTTTCTGTCATAACCCTGCTGCAATATTGCAAAACACCTGTTGCAGATTTGCAACACCTATACCATACATATATACAACATATAGTATATAGGGATTTGTATTTAGTCATAGGCAAAATGTCAACCCCTGTTGCGTATATTGGCCCTTGAGCTTGCTAATTTTTTATGGGCTGATTTATGGATAGGAATATTGACGCACCCTCAGAAATTTGACCCCCTCCCCCCATGCCAGTCGGGGCCAGGACCTATGCGTGCTGCCGACCTGTCGCTGATTTTGGTCGTGTTGGCTATGGTGTGGCTAAATCAAGAAATGCCTTCTAATGGGTGACCGTTTTTTGTACTATGAGTGACCGTTTTTCCTTAGAAAGGGTGACCCATTTTGAGTGCATTGGTGACCGTCTTTTAAACAATGGGTGACCGTCTTATTTAGTAGGGTAAAAAAAGGGTAACAATATACTTGCAAAGGGTGACCGTTTTTGATGCATTAATTGTATGAATAATAAAAATATCAAAATCAAATTCACGCCACAAGGTATGGTTGAAATTCAAGCCGTACTTTTTGAAGCTCTTAAGGCTTCTTATACATTACCTTTCAACCTTAACAGAAAGGCTTCCAAATGATCACACAGGAACAAGCACAGGGTATCGCAAGCAATCTATTAAATGACCGTACAAAAGGTTTAGAAATTGAGTGCTTCATTGATCGCACTAAATTAGAACAAATTACTAAAGATCTTGAGGAATTAGGTCACAAGGTTGCAAACTTAGGATATGAGGATGCAAAATACCAAATGCGAACAGATCCTTTTAAATATGATTTCATTATTACAACTGATGGATCACTTGAAAGGTCGCACAGTATACCGTCTAATTACATAGGCAAAGAGTTTGTGACAAAGCCATTGCATAGCAACGAATTCTTTAAGCATATAGACGATTTAACAACCGTCTTAAATGCACACGAATCACTTGTAAACGGCACTTGTGGTTTGCATATGCATATAGATGCAAAGGATTTTAACGCTAAGAATTTAAGAAATGCTCTTAACTTTTATAAGCGATATGAAAAGACCTTAGATTGCCTTGTATCACCTTCTAGGCGTGGAAGGGGTGCAAGGTATTGCACAAGCACAGAAAATCTACCTAATACCCTTGTTAACGGTGCTAACACAAGCACAGGTGCTAATATTAGCTTTCAAGGTTCTAATAACGGTGAGTCTATCAAATATCACAAATTGAATTTGAGAAATTACCACTCAAGTGGAACAATCGAATTTAGACATTTCAATTCTACTTTAGATTTCTCTAAGATCGTAGGTTGGTGTTCCTTATGCGATATGATCACAAGCAAAGCCTCTAAAGGTCAAAGCATAGATGCACCCTTGCCAAATGGTAGAAATACAATGCAGGGTTTATATAATCTGTTTTTAACTCTTAAGCTAATTCGTAGAGATAAAGGCGAGGTTGTTCCTTTCTCTACTGATGCATATATCCTCTGCAAATGGCTAAATGATAGGGTGATTGACAATGGCTTTTTAAATGTCGCTTACAATGTTCACGAATTAGAAGTGATCGTAAACGGTCAAACAGTTGATCAAGACCTTATACAGGTTAAGACAGAGGCATTAAAAGCACTTGTAAAACATATCAATAATTCACCGTTGGCGTCACCTGTTTTGACTAGCTTTTTAAGTGAAGAAACAATCCGACTAATCGCAAGTGGCGTAGAAATATAATCTTATGAAAAAATATCCTGTAGAATTAAATGCAAAATATCTATGGCTAGATGATTATGAAAAAATAGGAATCCCATTGCCAAAAAATTATTGGCTATTTAATGGGAAAGTAATTCCTAGAAAATAATCTAAAACCATAACGCAAAACCCTGTCATTTAGGCAGGGTTTTTTTATGCTCTAATTTGATTTGTTACCCTTTACCCTTGGCAAAAATTCAAAGCTTTTGTGGGTGCGTTTGTGTGCCTTTATTTAGGTAAATTGTTTTTATGCATTGCAGGTAATTTAACACCCTACGCAAAACGGTGCAATGATTCAACGGTGCAAGGGTGCAAGGGTACACCCTAAACCAAACGGTACACCCTACGCAAAACGGTACACCCTACGCAATGCAGTAACACACCCTTTGAAAAAATCCGACTGGGAAACGCTGAAATTTTTTTTTCAAAAAATTCTGCTGGCTGGGGATAGCTGGAGCTACTGGGAATGCATATATGCGTAAGTGCTTATAGAAGAACCATTTAAGAAGAAGAAGAATCAAATTATGGGTACACCCATATAAGAAGAAGGGTCACCCATTTTAAGAAGACCATCTAAAAAAAGGGTCACCCATTATTGATACAAGGGTCACCCTTTTTATACTGTATTTATTGTCCATGGATTGCCTAAGAGGTTCAGAATCAACAACTTAGCTTCCAGCAGCTTCCGGCAGCTTCTCCAGCTGGATCCAGCTAGTGCAGGAGTAAAAAGTTCCGTGTCAAAATGAAAGGGCCCAGGGCCTATCAAAAAAAATAAAAAAATTTGGGGTTTGACAAATGGTGAACATTTTTGCACACTAGTGGATTAATAACTATAAAAGAAAGGACATATCATATGTGTTTAATTATACACAAACCAAAGAACAAAAGAATATCTAGTTCAGTATTACAGAAAGCTAAGGTTGTAAATCCTCACGGCTTTGGTGTTACTTATCTTGATAGTGGTCAGACATATCGCACCCTATCATACAATCGTGTTGACTCAATTGTTGATACAGACAGACCTCTTGTCTGTCATTTCAGATACGCTACTATGGGTGACATCAATCTTGCCAATGTTCACCCATTTGCAATTGATAGCAACTATTTGATTTATTCAAATGGTACAGTCGATGGATTCGGTAACAACGATACATCAGACATTGCATACATTGCCAAGAACATCATTCCAAGATTACGAAAAAAGGATTGGATTCCATTCCTTGAGATCACCGATACAAGATATGCAATCATTGATGTCAATGGTGGCAGGGTCAAGCGTGTTGGCAATTGGCACGAATTAGATGGTGTACATTATTCTAAGAATAACTGTTTCACATCAGAGCGTGTAGCAGTATATGGAACACTCAAAAAAGGATACAACAATCACAAGATCATTAAACATTCAGATTTTGTAGGTTGTGGCGAGACTGCCGAGAAGTTCCCATTGCTTGTCGATGGGTTACCCTATTTGTATGAAGAACCCAAAAAGGGTCACCAAGTTAAGGTCGAAGTATACGATGTAGACGATGCAACTCTAGAAGATTTAGATCGACTAGAGGGTCACCCTACTTTCTATCAGAGAAAGAAATGTTGGATTCGTATGGAAGATTGGTCACAGTCTAATTGTTGGGTGTACTTTGTTCAGCAAGACTTGCCTAGAGGCACAACCGACTATGAAATGCAAGATGCATACAGAGGTCGTTATCACAACGAAAACTATTTTAATCAATACAACTAGAAAGGAAATAACATTATGCATATAGAATTATATGATACTGATTATGTCTTATTCAAAAATGGGAAACCATTAGAATCATTAGATATAATTTATAGTGGACAATCATCAATTCAAGAATTATACGATGATGGTTTTAAGTTAGAAAAAGGGGAGGAATTCATCAAGATGACCGACCTGCCACAAGAGTGGAAACAAAAATATATTAATAAAATAAAAGAAAGGAAATAACATTATGCCAAATTGGGTAACAACAGTAATACATATAGAAGGAGAACAGAAGGAATTGGATAGATTCAAGAAGTTCTCTATTAACGACAATTATTATGTCAGAGAAGAAAAGCTCGAAGACAGAAGAATACTATTCGATTTCAATAGATACATACCAAAGCCAAAAGATAAAGAGGTAGATTGGTATACTTGGCAATGCGACAATTGGGGTACTAAATGGAACGCCAATTTTGTCGATTGGGGAGAAGAGACAGAAGGAGAGATACGCTTGCAGTTTGAGACTGCTTGGAATCGTATATCAGACAATCTATGGGAAGCTATTAAAAAGAAGTTCCCAAAGCTAAAGTTTGATCTTGAAGCAGATGAAGAAGCAGGCTTCTTTCACTCTACAACAGTCGATGGTAAGATCGTAGATATAGAAGGGGAGAGAAATGCCGAAGAACAACAAGACTAAAGATGAAGGCACTCTCACAGAGTTTCAAGTCGTTGAAAGATATATCGTCAAAGCCAAGACCATAGATGAAGCATGGGAAATGGTTGACAACAACGATTTTAAATACGAAGGTATAGACAAGTATAACTTGGATATACAACCGAATTTCTAAGTGAATTAGATATGATATGGGAAGAGGGCAACCGAGAGGTTGTCCTTTTTTTGTGCAGATAAAGTGTGTAGACAGACATAGGGTTAAAGCCAACCACTCTATCCAGCGAAGTTCCAGAAGTGGCCCTGATGTGCTGCCAAAACATTAAGTTGTTGATTATCAATACTTTATGTATTTATATTGCTGGAAACAGTCACCGGAATGGGTCACCCTTTTTGGTGCATAGGGTCACCCTTTTTGTGAAGAATCTGTGAAGAATGTGCCATATATAGTGGCACAAATGGTAATCGACCACAATATATAGTGGCTCAGGGCCTGCACAAAACTTGACAAATCTAGATAGCTGGTATAAGAAAGCAAATATGTCATTAATAAAATACTTAGATGCAATTGATATGCATCAATCAGAGGTCTTAGATTCTTTCAGAAGAGCCAAGGAATTAACCAAAGCATTTGGTGATGAAGTTCCTTACCCATCAGAGAAAGTTTTCGAGGAATATAAAAAGCAAGTAAGGGATACCCTTATTAAAGAATACAAAAAATACGACCAAGAGCTAGGAGAGAAGTTCATAGAATATAGAGCTTTGATGCAGTACTTGGGAGATCAAATAAAAATGTAAAATGTCAAATACAAGAAATATCACACTAGAAGAAATAGATGTACAGGAGGGAAACCAAATGTGTTCATATGATGCCGAAATTAAGGTGCAGTATAGTATTGAGAAATGCGAGTGCGACACCCATAGAGGCACAAAATCGTGGGAGGAAGTAGATATAGAAGATATATCACTTGTTTCCTTTTATAAGTTCAAAGAGGGCGATGATGCCTACGGTGGCAATATGTGGATTAAAAGCACAGAAAAAATGCCTGAAGAGACTTGGGAGTTCCTGAAACAAAAGGTTATTGACGAAAGCTCAGAATATGTATTAGATCATTAATATGGAAAAATACTCAAAAGAAATTCTAGATGAGCTTCTAGATATAAGTACAAAAAAGCTACAACAAGGGCAAGACTCCCTTTCTCAAGATATAGTAACTGCAATTCAAATCGTAGAGAACAAGAAAGGAGTTCGCATATGTGGGTAGTAATATATAGAGCAACTTACACAAACCAGACTTATCATAAAGTTTTCTCAAATCGTGCTGAAGCGAAAGATTATATGCACGAATACATAGAGGAAGATGGCGATGGCTGCCTCCTCTGTAGAGCAACTGAGGGCTTCGGAAAGTACCTTTACGATGACAATGATCTACCTATTGAAATGTTATCAGATAGAACCTTTACGAAGACTCTAGATGACATGCACTCACGATACAAAAATGACACAAAATGCAGACAAATTACAACTTTATCTCCGAGCATGCCAAGCAATACGGAATTAGCCAAGCAGTAGTCCTGCATACCATTATTTATTTTGTATTACGAAACAAAAAATATAAAAGAAATGAAATCGCAGGTAGGTTTTGGGTATTTAACTCAAGCAACCAATGGCAATATTTCTTTCCGTTTTTGTCCAAGCATCAAATATACAGGTGCTTTAAAGACCTTACTAAGAAGGAGGCAATCTTGGAAGATTCATTCAACAAGATGGGTTATGACAGAACGCTTTGGCATACCTTATCAGATGCGTTACTCAATGATTGCATCCGTGATTCCTATTGGAAAAACCGTGTTACAAAAATGCAAGAGCCTGTTGCAAATGTGCAAAAGAGCCATTGCAAATCTGCGACACCAATACCATACATATATACAACAGATAATATAGATGTCCTAGATGGGATAGAACCTTATTGATTTATGATTACAACTAAACTATTAACAAACCAAGTGTCTAAGAAACGCAAACTGCGAAAGGTACGCAAGTGAGTGATGGGCATTTTTATAATTGCGAGGAAGAACCTTACTTAACTAAAGCTACTACACCTGCTAGAGCTAAAAAGGTAAGTGCATATCCCTCTTGTACCACTATATTGTCTACAATGAAAAATGATTTCTTAGATAATATTTGGACTCCAAGAAAGTTGGTTGAATTAGCTAGGTCTTATCCATTAGCATCTGTGTATGAAATACAAGAGATGAAGTATGGGCATAGGATTAGTCCGATAGATGGATCAGCAATAAAGTCTAGTGAGTTCGGTACTGCCGTACACGCTAGGCTTGAAGAGGTAATCAATAAACTTATGGACGAAGCAGCAGAAGCCAAAAAGAGGTCACCCTTTGATCCTTGGGCAAAGCCGTTTATAGATTTTATCAGAAACAATAACATAGAGCCTATATCTTGTGAAAAGATATTGTACTGTGACAAAATGAAGTCAGCTGGATCAGTTGATTTCATTGCCAAAGTAGACGGCAAATATCATCTGTACGATTATAAGTGCAGAGATACAAAAGGCACAGGTGGCAAATTCTATGAGACCAAGGACTGTACTCAATTGGCAGTAGAGGCTCAATGGTTGGCCCAGGACCTTGATTTGGATTACTTACCTATGGTTACTAGTGTTTGTATCTGTACAGAAAGCAGAAAGCACTACCATAAGGATTGGACTATAACCCAAATGAAAAAAGGCATTACTAGATTTAAACATCTAGCAAAATTATATTGGATGGATTGGATGAAGAAATGATTAAATCAAAGCACCATAAGTTTAACAAGGAAGCGTTTGATGCAGTAGACGAACTAAGCAGAAATGCTAGTAAAAAGTATATATCTTCAAAAGGATACTGTGTTAAAGACAACCCTGATGTTTATGGAGTAGACCTGATCGTCTATCTAAACCCAACCAAGAAAATCTATGTAGAGTGCGAAAGAAGGAACATTTGGTCTAATGGCAAGTTCCCTTATCCGACTATACATATTCCCTACAGAAAGAAAAAATTTGTAGAACTAGATTTCCCTTGCATCTATCATGCATGGGATTCAAATTATGAATATGCAGTTAGCATACATTCTAATATCATAAAAGAATCACCTGTTGTAGAAGTTCCGAATAGAGCTATTGCAGAGGGTGAATATTTTTATGATGTACCAATGAACAAAACAAAAATAATCAAATTAAATGAACAATGTGGATAATACCAAAAAACTTACACACCTTTCCCTCTGTACAGGTTATGAGGGAATCGGACTTGGACTCAAAAGAGTTCTGCCTAATGTCAGAGAAATCGCTTATGTTGAGATCGAAGCCTACGCAGTCTTCAACTTGGCAAAAAAGATTGAGCAAGGGTGGCTTAGTAAAGCACCTATTTATACGAACCTTAAAACCTTCCCATATAGAAAGTTTCGAGGACAAGTGGATATTCTTTCAGGAGGCTTCCCCTGCCAACCATTTTCCGTTGCAGGAGCTAAGAGAGCAACTGAAGACCCTAGACATTTGTTCCCATACATTGCCGAAGGAATCAGAGAGTGCCGACCAAGAATTGTTTTCCTTGAAAATGTCGAAGGAATCATCACCCAAAAAACAGGAGACGGAGAACCTGTTCTCAAATATGTCCTCAGAACATTGGAACAATTGGGTTACAGAGCAACGGCAGGAATATTCTCAGCGTCTGAAGTCGGATTGCCACACCAAAGAAAAAGAGTCTTCATCCTTGGCGTATCCAACACCGAGTGTAGCAGGATGCACGGAGGGGGGAGTAGCGAAGAATGTTTATCTGACCAAGAATGGATTCAGAGCACAGAGGGAGAGTGGCACGGAGTTCGGGGCCAAACTGAGGGATGCAGTAATTCATATGCAGAACTGGGCAACACCGAACACAATGGATCACTTGCCGAGCAGGAGCTACGAAGCAGCAGTTCGCCAAGCGAGCACAACAAGGAAGGGCAGAACCCTACCGAGCAACTTGAGAGAGCAGGTCGATCCCCTAATGGTGAAAGCCTATTCAGATGCAAAGCAGTTGCAAGAGCAGACGAAGAACAACAAGAGTGGGAAGAGCCAAGGGTTGTGGGGGACTCCGAAGGAACAGGACTCAAGAGCTTGTCTAGTAGACAGACTGAAATCGAACCTTGGGGAACAAGTACAAGGTATGCACGACCATTCTTTGACGAAGTGGAGGCTCAATCCAAATTGGGTGGAACAGTTAATGGGTCTACCTGTAGGGTGGACGCTCTCAGACTACTCGGAAATGGAGTAGTGCCTGCTACTTGTGCCAAAGCATTCGTAACATTATTCAACAGATTAAATGGCTAATTTATATGAAATCAAATACATACATCAAGACATGCCGAAAGGCTATTTGGGCAGACGAAAGGTTTGGGCTATTGACAAAAATAAGGCTATATCTTGTTTTTGTAGCCGTAGACCTAGTAGCGATGGTTGTACTACTACTAAAAAAGGTGCGACTATTTGGATCAAAGAAGTAAATGAAATACCTACCTCAGACTAAAATTAAAGAGTTCAGAGATGAAAACAAGGGACAAAAATGTCCTATATTTAACATTGGTCTGAAGGATGCAGTTGTAGACCACGACCACTCTACAGGGGTGGTTCGTGGATGCATCCATAGACAATCTAATGCTTGGGAGGGCAAGGTTTATAATGCTTGGAAGAGATACGGTGGGAACAATGCTAATGTAACATATGTAGAAGCTTTAAGGAATCTAGCAGATTACATAGAGGGCAGTAATTATGATTTATTGCACCCTGTAGGGGTTACCCAATTGTGCAAGAGATTTAGTAGACTGACAAAGAAGGAACAAGAGTTCTCATTGGAATTATTCAAATACGCAACAAGTGAAATAAAAGCTTGCACTAACAGTAAAGAAAGGGTAAAACTTTATAGAATTTTTTTAACAAAAGATAAATATGGAAAAACTAAATCTAAGACAAAAAATATCAAGAATCCAAGTGGTTCTTAAAATACCCAAAAATAGGGTTAACAAATTCGGTGGCTACAAATATTGGAATTGTAGCGACATACTAAATGGAACTAAGAAAACATTCGAAGAGTTCCAAGTTAGTCTAGTACTAAGTGACCAAGTTGAGGCAATTGGAGACAGATTCTACATGAAGTCTACTGCTACTATTGTAGACAATGAGTCCGATGAAACAATACAGGTCTCTGCATATGCAAGAGAACCATTGCAAGTCAAGGGCCAATCTGAGGCTCAGATTTCAGGGGCTTCATCGAGCTATGCTCGGAAGTATGCATTATGTGGACTTCTAGCATTGGACGATGAGCAAGATGCAGATGCAACAAATACGCATGGCAAACAGGTCAAGAAGACCAACGAAGTCATTGAACAAGAAGACATTTTTTAACCAACAAATAATAATATTATGGCAAAAGAATACGATAATACTAACACCTTCCGTTTATTTAAGGAAGATGTTGACTCAGAGAGTAACAAACCAGGCTTCACTGGTGTCATCAATGTAGATGGCAAAGAGTTGAGGCTTGCTGCTTGGGTGAAAAAATCCCAAGGAGGTCGCACTTGGCTTAGTGGTCGAGTTAGTGAATTGCAGAATAAATCTGCAGAACCTGCAACAGAGGAGTCACCCTTCTAATGCAGTCATCGGGTAATAAACATTTGCCTGATAGTGGTGATCGTACTGCCTTCACAACGGGGGCAGTACGGGATGCCATGCAAGGTAAGGGCATACCTAGTATGATTCCTACTGAAGCAATTATGGCTATGGCTAGGAGATTCGAGGATGGAGCTTCTAAATATGGACCTGATAATTGGAGAAAGGGAATACCAACTTCTAGGTATTGCGATGCAACATACAGACATCTTATGCAATGCAGAGACGATGATCAATCAGAAGATCATTTTGGAGCAGTAATGTGGAACATGGCATGTTGGCTATGGACACGAAATAAAATAAAAGCAGGAGAATTGCCTGCAGAATTAGACGATATACAAAATTAATAAAAATGGATTACATAGAGAAATACCAACAATCACATCGCAAAAGCTTTTGTGATGACAATCAAGGTGAAATTAGAAAAGCCTTTTACACTAATGCTAAAATGGATGTTAGCCGAGCAAAAATTCGAGGAGAAATCTCACTAGCCCAAGACAGTATACACGACATCATTGAAAGTAGGAAACGCAAGAAGTTTACCGAAGATGAAAAAAATTACATAAGATTGTCGCCTAAGACGAAAGAGGCTCTAGCAATTGAATTAGATTGCTCGGTTTTTATAATCTCTAAATATAAAAGAGAACAGTCTTAGTATGCTTGAATCCAACATTGAACAACCATTTGCTCTAGATGCAGAGGAAGTGGTAATAGGTTCTTGTCTCCTACCTGAAGGAGACGATACCTTTGATATAGTGCATCAAATAGTCAAGGCAGAGGACTTCTATGATCCTGCTTGCCGTCTGATATTTGATTGCATGACCGAGCTTGCCAATGACAACAATCCTATAGACGAAATTACTGTATTTGATAGAGTCAGAAGAAAGAACATCGAAGGAGAAATCGGTGGTATATCTAGACTATATGAAATACAAGAAAAGGTACAGACATCTCTGATGTCCATAAATGCCTCTAAAATCGTCAAGGAGAGGTCGCAGGCTCGCTCTTTACTCCTAGCATCAAGGAGGTGCATAGAGGGCATCCTAGAGGGAAATAACGCTGAATCTGCTTCTGTACTACTGGACAAATCCATTAGGGACATAGTAGATGCAGACACCAAGGAAAAGGGCATCAAAGATGCCTCTGAATCCCTCAAGGATAAGCTAGACTCTATGCTTGAAGGTAACTATGAGTTCACTTCACTCAAAACAGGTATCGACCATCTAGACGATAAGCTAGATGAAGGAGGTATAGGCAAGGGTGAAGTGTTTGTTATATCTGCTCCTACTTCGTGTGGAAAGTCACAGTTGGCTCTTAATATAGTACTAAGGGCAGCAGTAACTGATTCCAAGCCGATAGGTATATTCTCATTTGAGATGCCAACGGAGCAGTTAACTAAGCGTATGGCACAAACTGCTAGTGCTACTAATCTAAGAAAGTTCAGAGATCGTGTAGCTACTGATGCTGACAAGGAAGCAGTATATGAATCCTTGCAGAGAATAAAAGAAGCTCCGATCTATACTGAGCATTATGTTCGTAACATTGATGAATTGCGATCTAAAGCAAGATCAATGAAGAGGAAGCACAAGATAGAGGCTTTAGTAATAGACTATCTACAACTTATACCCTATGATACAAAGATGTCCAAAGCAGAAGGAATATCTTTTATATCACACGGTATAAAGCAACTTGCTATTGAGTTAGATATACCTATCATCTTATTAGCACAGGTCAATCGTGAAGGAGCTAAGAGGGATAGTGGATTAAATATTCACGACCTAAGAGATTCTGGAGACATTGAGAACGATGCAGATGTAATCCTGCTTATGTGGGCAAGGGGTGGCGACCTAAATAACTGTAGATTTACAGATGGTAAAACCTCCTACATAGAACTAGATTACAAAATAGCCAAAAACCGTGAGGGCGAAAGAGACCTTACGGGCAAATTCAAATTCATTAACCAAATAGGACGATTCAGATAAACATGACAACTGCAATATTAAAAAAACCAACCACTTCAATGTATGACACTTCTGCCGAAGATGTACTCAAAGGTGGACTGTCAGCAATGACAAATGCTTGCGAAGCTTTGACTAAGCAAAATAATAAACTCAACGAAGATTTAAATAATTTGAAACAAAAGTTGCGTTTAGCACAAGAAAAAATAATTATTAACTCCGAAGAAAAGGAATAAGGTAATGCAGAATGGTAACACCTGCAGGGAGGTTTTTGATATTTCTCTCCTCCTATTTAAGCCCTTATACTTTTCTTCAACTTAATTTACTATTATCTACTGAGGGTGGCCCTGGGCCACCCTTTTTTATTACTCTGTTTCGCTTGGGGGAGTGAAAGTTAAGTCCAATGCTGGATCGTTAGCTCTTAGCATCTTTAATTCATTGAGCTTTGTTTGAAACTCTAATTGTTCGTCAAAACTTCTTTGAAAAATACCTGAGTACTCTTCAAGTAAACTCATTCTAAATCTTGGATCAGCTTCAGACATATCTGCTAACATGATGGCAGAATCAACTCCTAAGTTTGCCCTCAAGTAAAGACTACTTTGTATTTGGAATAACTCATTTCTGCTGACTAGCTTTTTGTTAAATGGATTCTTGCCTGTATCATCTATCATCAACATAGCCTGCGTCCATCTTTCATTAGCTACTCCACCTAGGTCACTAAAGAAAGGAGTACCATTACCATCAATTGGATTACCTGCAATACTGAATCTACCTGCTGCCTTTTCTTGAGTTACAGAAAATTCTCTCATACTTTTGGCTCTTGATTTTATTTTATTAAATGTATTTTCACCCAATAAAGAAATAAGTTTTTCACGATTATCCTCTAGGTTGTCTAGCATCGTTTTAGGATCAAATGTAATTTCACCAAATGCTTTCTGTGCATCCTTTTTATAATTAGTTCCACCACCTGATCGGTTAACTAGATAATCATAAGCAGCTCTCTTGTATGCTTTGTAATCTGCAGGGCTTTTTTCCCTTACCTCCTTCAGTAATTGGTTGAATTGCTTTATAGTTACACCATCCTTAAACAATGAGCCTATGTATGACTCAATAGTAAATTGATTACTAAATGTAGGTATTTCTCCGTTTTTCTGTAACTGTACCAAAACCTTACTTGTTACTTCATCAATCTTGTTCTGCTCTTCTATTTGTTGTTGAGCTATTTTTAATAGCTTATCTTGTTGCACAGGGTCTTCTGCATTCATTATCCTTCTATGCAGGTCAGGAGATATACCTTCAATAAAACCATCCTTGTCACGAACAAGGTTATTTAAATCAATCAATGATTGTACCTTTTGTGAAAACTCTGCCTTGCCTCTGCCTGGGAATAATATAGATGCCATTTCCAAATCTGCATCCGACATATCCTTCAGCTTTCCTACATTTATTGGAGAACCTTCGGCAAAACCATTGAGTCTTAACCAAGAATTACCAAGTGCTTTCCTTACTTCAGGTGAATTACCTCCGTCTTGTAAAACCATTTTTAAGTTTTGTATACTTTCTAATGCAAAATTTATATAACCTTCACCATTACCTCCACCATCTAATCTAGGTAATGTAAATTGCTCACCCTTGGCATTCTGTGCTATTGCAGCATCGTATCTTTGTCCACCTTCAGGTTTATAGAATCTAAATGTAGGTCTTTTTCTATAAGGCAAAATAGTATTCTTGAAGAAATCATTAGCTTTATCAAACTGTCCTCTTGTAGCATCTGAAACGGAAGGGCTCTCTAGTATATCATCTCTTATGCCTCTCAATTGATTTGCTAAGTTCGTATAATCAATCTTTGAAGGTCCTGCAGCGTCCTGACCTACTACATCTCTATTGATTTTAAGCTCTATCTCTTGTATGAGTTTGTTCAATTGCCTGAAACCAATTTGATCTTCAGCTACATCATCTAAACTAGTTATAACTCTGTTGGCATATTTTTCACTAGAGTTCATCAAAATAGGCAATAGCTCATTTTCGCCTGCAGTTCTAGCTTTGTTACCAACTGTATTAAAGCTCTCAATTACATCTGATATATTAACTCTTACATTGTCTAGTTTTGTATAAACA
>VMHT01140117.1_pt1 | contig 39198 bp, 32 predicted proteins | sample 4693611 | NCBI WGS metagenome assembly VMHT01 (sample SAMN12280063, study PRJNA550983) | marine metagenome | isolation source: seawater sampled from same location over 5 years 0.02-0.2 micron viral filtrate | place: USA: collected off the coast of southern California halfway between the port... ...
GAGACTGATTTACCGGCGCCCGCGTTAGAATTGCTTGACCAGCTGACTGCCGAATTGCCCCTTAAAAAGGCCGCGGCGATTGTCGCGGCGCATTATAAGCTGAAAAAAAATGCATTGTATCAGGCGGGTCTGGAGCGAAATAATGCCTCTTAGCTAAACAATTTGTAAGGTTAGGCCGTACCCACCTTAAATTGTTAACGGGAGATGCGCTATGGTTACACGTACGCTAAAACTGGACATTCAGGAAGGCAACTGGATGGTTAACGTGATTGATGATAACAACGATGACGGTAAATATGAGTTGCTGCATCCAAATAAAGAAACCGAAGTTCAGGTGGATGAAAATAAAATGCAGGCACTGGAATACAACATCGTGGCCAATGCCGGCACCCGCTTCAAACTGACGCTGGATGATACGGTTCTGGCCGAAGGCGAGGTAGGGGACAACGGAGTGGTGAACGGTAAAGGGGTTATCTGATCCCTTGCCGCCTGAAGTGTCGGCGGCCAGAAATATGCGCGCTAAAGCGCGACGGCTGAAAATCTGGTCAATGCGTTGCTACCGATACAAAAAATTACCGACACAAAAAAGCCACATCCGCAGATGTGGCTTTTGGCATTATGGGGAATAAAAATAAGGGCTATATAAGAGCTATATAAGAGCTATGACAAGCGGCCTTTAAAGTCCTGGTAATCAAACTCACGGACCAGCTCAAATTTCCCGGAGGTGCGTAAGATCCCAATTGACGGATGCTCAACCCCATTGAAAAAGGTCGTTTTTACCATGGTGTAATGCATCATATCTTCAAACTGAAGTCGGTCACCCGGGGTCAGCGGGGCATCAAACGAATAGGTATCAATAACATCACCAGCCAGGCAGGAATTTCCGCCCAGTTTAATGTCATACGCTTTTTCTCCCGGTTCCCCGGCATCAGCGATATCAGGCCGGTAGGGCATTTCCAGCACATCCGGCATATGGGCAGTAGCAGAGATATCCAGAATAGCGATATCGCCCTGGTTATTTACAATATCTACCACCTCGGCGATCAGCGGACCTGTCTGCCAGGCCACCGCAGAGCCAGGTTCGAGGATCACATCCAGGTGCGGATAGCGCTGTTTAAAGTCGCTTAGAACAGCAATCAGGTGGTCCACATCGTACCCTTCCCGGGTCATTAAATGTCCACCACCTAAATTAAGCCACTTCAGTTTATCCAGCCAGGGGCCAAAGCGTGCTTCAATAGCCTTCAGGGTTCGTTCGGTGGCAAAAGAATCGCACTCGCACAGGTTGTGACAATGAAACCCTTCTATACCGGCCAAATCCTGACCTTCCAGCTCATCGGCGCGAATACCCAACCGGGAACCGGGCGCGGCCGGATCGTAAAGCGGAGTATTGGCCTCCTGATGTTCAGGGTTAATGCGCAGACCCAGAGAGACCCCTGGCAGGGCCGTTTTATGGTTCTGCCATTGTGACAGACTATTAAACGACAAATGATTTACCAGAGAGGCCAGCTCAGTGATGTCGGCGTGTTTATAAGCCGGAGCATAGGCATGGACTTCCTTACCCATTTCACTGGCCAGACGGGCTTCCCATACAGAACTGGCGGTGGCGCCATGTAAATAGGGTTTGATGATGTCAAAACACGACCACATCGAAAAGCCCTTAAGAGCCAGAATGATTCTGGCTCCCGAAGCATCCTGAACCCGTTTCATCAATTCCAGGTTGGCAATCAGCCGGGCTTCTTCAAGCACATAGCACGGCGAAGGAATATCGCGGCGCTGGGTCAGATTAGTCAAAAGCCTCTCCTGACTTAACGGCTGAACGGGCTGGTGTCACATTCCAGCACATGCCATGGCAGACCGTGCTGGTTCAGCTCTTCCATAAACGGGTCTGGATCAAATTGTTCCATATTCCACACGCCTGGCTTTTTCCAGACATTGTTCAGCATCAGCTTGGCACCAATCATAGCTGGAACACCGGTGGTGTAGGACACCGCCTGCGCGCCGACTTCTTCATTGGTTTTGGCATGATCGCAATTGTTATAGATGAACAGGGTTTTTTCTTTGCCATCTTTAATACCGGTGATATAGGTACCGATACAGGTCATGCCGGTATAACCTTCAGCCAGGGAGCCCGGGTTTGGCAGGACAGCTTTTAGAAACTCCAGAGGCACGATTTTCTGGCCCTGATGCTCAACCGGTTCAATGCTGGTCATGCCTACGCCTTCAAGCACCCGCAGGTGATTCAGGTACGCCTCACCAAAGGTCATCCAGAAGCGTGCACGCTTGATGGTAGGAAAATGTTTAACAATGGACTCAAGCTCTTCGTGGTACATCAGATAAGAAGGTCTTACACCGATATTCTGATAATCCAGATCTTCACGCACGCTCAGCGGGTCGGTTTCTTTCCATTCACCGTCTTCATAAAATTTACCACGCTGGGTAATTTCACGAATATTGATCTCCGGATTAAAGTTGGTAGCAAAGGCCTGACCGTGGTCACCCCCGTTACAATCCACGATATCCAAATAGTGAATTTCGTCAAAGTAATGTTTGGCGGCATAGGCGGTAAATACGTTGGTCACACCAGGATCAAATCCTGATCCCAGCAGTGCCATAATTCCGGCTTCTTTAAACTTATCCTGATACGCCCACTGCCAGTGATATTCAAACTTGGCTTCATCTTTGGGTTCGTAATTGGCGGTATCCAGATAGTCTACTCCGGTTGCCAGGCACGCATCCATAATGGGCAAATCCTGATAGGGTAACGCCAAATTAATAACCAAATCGGGTTTTGTCTGGTTGATAAGTTGTTCAACTTCGCTGGCATTGTCTGCATCCACTGCAAATACGGCTTTAACACGGTCTTCACCGACTTCTTTTTGCAAAGCTTCGCATTTAGACACGGTGCGGCTGGCCAGATAGATTTCATCAAATTGTTCTGGCAAACGAGCACATTTTTTAACCGTTACACTTGCGACGCCGCCGGCGCCAATAATTAATACTCGAGACATAAGTCAGTTTCCAAGGCGTTGAAATTTGCGCTGAATCCTAGCAGACATCATTAAATTGGCAAGCAAAGTTGATGTTGCTGCTACCAAAATACTGCCACTTAGTGTTACCCGACAAACCGGGTTTATCAAGTGCAAACGCCCCGCGGGTATTGTTCATACTCGCGAGGCGTTTGCATAATAGAAATATTCGTTGCCGCTATTAATTGGCAATAGGCGGCGACACCACAATACGCTTGCCTACCCGAAAATACGGATACAGCAATAAGTTTTCTTCACCGTCAGGGCTGGTGGTGTTGATGGCAATCGCATCCAGCTTCTCATGGTATTCGGTTTGCACCGTGGCAGCGTAAACCAGGACACTATAGCTTTCGGAATCGGTGGTGGTGTCGATAATGCGCCACTGCAATTGCTCAATCAGAAAGCTTTCATTCTGAATTCGAATTTGTTCATCAGTAAACAAACAACCGACTTTGCCGTCTTCATAAATTGCAGCAAAAGGATAAATGGCCTGGCAATGGGGCAGCATCATTTCGCATAGCGTAAGCGCGCGCGTGACGAGCGTTTGCAAGGGCTTAGAAAGTTGGGTTGGGCCATTTATCATGGAAAAAACCTCCTGTGCCTTCACCGGCAGACGATGGCACGACAAATCAGTTACGGGTTAATAGAAGACTGCAAAGATGTTTTCACACCTTGCCTGCCGTATTTGTTTGAACGAAAAAAGTGTCCGCTCAGATCAGTTTCTGGCACCTTGTAAACCCCCGGTATGTAACAGGGCAAGGCGTGTACCTGTGACGAATTCTCCAGCCGCTATCTTTTTCTTAACCGCCAGAAACAATTTACCTGAATATACCGGCTCGAGCGCCATCCCGTATTGTTGTTGCATTTGTTCGCAAAATTCCAGCAGTTCGGTACTGCTTTTAGCGTAGCCACGACCGCAGTGCGCGTGGTCGATATGCCAGTTTGAACAGGGCTGCGGTAAAAGTGCCTGCACCAGTGACTCCAGATAACCTTCACCTTTTAAAACCCCGATTCCAAGTACGGTGGTAGGTCGTGTCCGGGGCCGGGCACAATGATACGCCAGACCGGCTAGGGTTGCGCCACTGGCGACCGGGGTAGCAATAACATCAAGACGATCGGTTTGCCCGTGTAGCTCATCGACAATTCTACCGACCCCTGCCAGGGCCGCTTTGTTGCTCCCTCCTTCAGCAATGATGAGGCTATTTGCATAGCGTTGCGAGAGCGCCTGTAAATAATCAGGATCGCTGCGCTGCTGATACTCCAGACGACTGACATAACAAATATCAGCTTGCCAGTCCTGCAGGTCTTTTAGCATGGGCGTAGGGTGGTGGCGATAGTCGCCGCGGACAATAGCCGTAAAGGTAATGCCCAGCTGCCGGCACAGATAACCAAGGGCGTGCAGGTGATTGGAGAAACCACCACCAAAGCTGACGATATGTTCCGGCAAACCGGGGCGCTGACTCAGCTGTTTACCCAGTTTACGCCACTTGTTGCCAGAGATTACCGGATGCAACAGGTCGTCACGTTTAATAAACAACTGGAGTTGCTCGGCCCCGGGCCACTCGGGCGCGAAAGGTTGTAACGGGCTGGGCGACTGAATATTCAGTCTGGTTTCAAGGGAAGACAAATTAAGCAAATGCGTAATATCCGGGTATACAAATTTGTAATGCATGATCATAAAGACTGCAGCGCCGGTATTCAAAATAAACCTGTAACAAGGAAACGGTTATGCGTGTTTACCTACTGCTGTTGTTCCTGTTGTCTTTTAACGCGGTGGCTGAGACCCCGGCCACGCTCAAAGAATTTATGCCTACCCCCGAAAAAGTAGGGGAAGCGCGTCTTACCTACTATTTCTGGGATGTATACGATGCGGCTTTGTACGCTCCTGAGGGCCGTTGGCAAGGGCAGCCTCCTTATGCATTAAAGCTCACCTATCTACGGGATATTAAAGGCAAGAAAATTGCTCAGCGCAGTATCAAAGAAATGAAAGAGCAGGGGGTTAATAACACCCCCAAACTGGATCAGTGGCGAAGTCAGATGCAGGATATTTTTCCTGATGTAAAAGAAGATGATGTGCTTGTCGGTATCGCAACCAAAAAAGGGACCACCCGATTTGTGTTTAATGGCAACGCCATTGGCAGTATTGATGATAGTGACTTTACCCGACATTTTTTCAATATTTGGCTGAGCGAAAAAACCTCAGAGCCCGAACTACGTCAAAAACTACTTAAGGGAGCAGACAAATGAAACATACACTACTGGCTATATCGGCAGCGGGTTGCCTGACGTTTTTGAGTGGTTGTGCCGGCGCCCCGGATGGGCCTGCGTATCAACAGGTTCAGCCAAAGCTTGATATTCAGCAGTTTTTTACCGGGGAGGTAAAAGCCTGGGGCATCGCGCAAAGCTGGAGTGGCGAAGTGGTGCAGCGTTTCAAGGTGGATATTCGTGGGCGCATGGAAGGCGAGACATTAATCATGGATGAAACTTTTGATTATGGCATGGGCGAAGGGCCGGCACAGCGTACCTGGAAAATCACTCCGAATGGCACAAATGCCTTTACCGGGCGCGCCGGAGACATCAATGGCCCCGCAGCAGGCACCAGTTACGGAAATGCATTTAACTTTCAGTATGAGATGGATCTGCCGGTGGATGATACTACTTATAAGGTAAATTTTGACGACTGGTTTTTTGCCTTTGACGATACCACCTTGATGAATCGTTCTTACATCAAAAAGTTCGGGGTAGTGGTTGCTGAAGTGACTATTTTTATGCAAAAACAGTAGCCGCCGCTTGCTACTCTGCCGGCAGTTATAGCCACAGAGCGGATGACGTGGATAAAGCAGATATTGCTGGCCCGGGTGTCCAGCAGTTTATAGGCCTCCCCAAAAGCTGGTAGTGAACAAAGCTTATCAGGTTTGTGGACATCCACTTTTTGCTCACCTCAAGCAGAGCGACAACCCAAAAGCTTATCAAGAGCTAATGGACACCCACAATTTATCAAATACTGATAAAACGAATTTCTTAGAAAGAATGGAAACTTATGGACACCCACTGTTTTCAAGTCTGAAAACCGATGCCCTGTAAAACGACGCCATGTTTAGGGGAAAAGGGGTATTCGCCCGGGACGGTTGTCTTAACACCCAACTAAGTTTTTAAACATGGACACCCACCACCTGCCATACCATGCCAACAATTCACTGCAAAACCCTCAGGCGTTGCTAAGGTTTTCGCCAGCTGCAAAGGTGATGGTAACTCCCAGTCCCGATCCTGTTAGCAATGGGTCCGGCACATAGTAAACGGTGCCATTGTGCAGCTCAGCGACGGCTTTAACCATCGATAAACCTAAGCCGTTCCCCGCTGTGGTCCTGCTGGCCTGAGCGCGATAAAAACGTCGATCAAGCTGTGCAAAGTGTTTTTCGTTAAGGCCGGCGCCCGTATCAGAAACACTTAAAACAATACGCTGGCCCACGGTGGTAAGGCTGACATCAACCCGGTTGCCGGTTCCTGCGTATTTTACGGTGTTGTCCATCAGGTTAGCCATCAGCTGAAACAGCTGATTGGGATCGCCGTACATGGTGACTGAATTAATATTGGTCGTCAGCTGCATCTGATGTTCTTCAAAGTACGGTTCGTACAAATCGACAACATCCCGCAATACCTCGGCCAGACTAATCGTGGTGAACCCCTGACGCTGCCGCTGACTTTCAATATCAGCAATGCGTAACAGACCATTGAACATGCCGAGTAAATTGTCAGCTTCCGCCTGCGCCTGAACTTTAATTTCGCCTTCAGGGAGTTTATCCAGACGGGAGCGCAACCGACTTAAGGGAGTACGCAGATCGTGGGCGATATTGTCAGTCACCGATTTAATATTTTCTACCGAGACCTCTATCTTATCCAACATCCGGTTTAACACCACAGCCAGTTTACTCAAGTCATCCCAGTTACTATCAATATCGAGCCGTTCGGTAAGGTTACCGGTCTGCATTATTGTATCGGCAGTTTGCGACATACGGTTGATACGGTTCACCACATACATAGCTACCCCAAAGCTCAACCCTGAAATACACCCCAACACAGCCACAAATACCCAGCTAAATGACTGGCCAATCCACTGTGCGGTATATAAGTCTTCGACATCCCGGGCCAGAAACAACCGGCTGCCATCGGGCAGAATAATATCTTTGAACAATACTGCGCGCTGAGCTTCATCAAGGCGGGCGCCCGAAAGCATATCGGCACTAAACACAAACTGAAAAAAGTCAGTGTCTTCAGGCACACTTAATCTATCCAGGGAAGTCAGGTTTCCTGCCAGAAAGTCGCCATCAGCACTTTGCAGGCTGACCAGTGTCGAGGTAGTGGCAAAAGGGTTATTATTAATGGCACTGATAAGCCCCTTGCGTCCTTCTGCCCGATACCAGGCCTGGTATCCCCAGACCTGAGCATCAACCGCCGCCCGGGCTTCGCGTAACAGGGTTTCTTCGTTAGAGAGTGACCATACATAAAAGACAAACGTCATGGCCGCACTGGAAAGGAGGGTTAACAGTGCACCTAACCGAAAGCTGGAGCTTCGGGTAAAGGTGCGTATTGCAATCACGTTTGATTTTCCGCAATCCGGTAACCTGTGCCACGCACAGTTTCAATCAACGGCACATTGAAGGTTTTATCTACTTTTTGCCGCAATCGGCTGATGTGAACATCAATAACATTGGTTTGCGGATCAAAGTGATAATTCCAGACATGCTCAAGCAACATTGAACGTGTCACCACCTTCCCGCGATTGCGCATCAGGCATTCCAGTAGCTGAAATTCTTTTGACTGCAAATCTATCTCAGTCTCGCCCCGGGTAACTTTTCGGTTAAGCAAATCAAGGGTAAGATCGCCAACTTTCAACGAGGTCGTCGTATCCTGCACCCGTCCGGCCAGACCTTCGACCCGGGCCAGTAGTTCTTCTACCGCGAAAGGTTTGGTCAGGTAATCATTAGCCCCTGAACGCAACCCCTGAACTTTATCTTCCACCTGACTTTTGGCACTTAGCAGCAATACCGGGGTCTGGTTTTCCTCATCGCGTAAGGTACGCAATACCGATAAACCGTCTTCACCGGGCAGCATAATATCCAGAATAATGATATCCCACTGGCTCTGTCGAGCCGCCTCAAGCCCTTTGGTCCCGTCACTGACTACCGTGGTTTCATGGTCAGCAGCAATAAGCCCTTGCTGAACATGTTCGGCAACCGTTACATCATCTTCAATTATCAACGCTTTCATGATACGCAAATCTTCCCGTAGGCCAAGTGTCCGTTTGGATGCATCGTCGTTAGTTTTACAGGTGCAACCACGAAAATCGATCACTTTAACCCTTGTTATCAGGCGTGAATTTCAGATTCGCCGGGCGTCTCTCGAGGAAAACACATTTTAGGGTTATAGGGCGTAAAGTTCTGAACTTCTCCGCGCCGGGCAATCTGCTGCATCTCGCGCCAGTAGCTGGCGGTTAGTAAATTACCATGAAGGCTCTTCAGCAATTCTTTTAAATGCCGCTTGCCCACAATAAAGTGCTCAAACTGTTCGGGGAAAACATCATCCGGCGCCACCGATAAAGTATCAATGGCATAAGGATCCTCGCTTTTGGGCAGCTCTCGAAAATTACGATCTTTCATCAGACATATTTCGTCATAGTCGTAAAAAATGACCCGCCCCTGGCGGGTAACGCCAAAGTTTTTCATCAACATGTCTCCCGGGAAAATATTGGCAAGGGCAATTTGCTTAATACACAGCCCCAGTTCATTGATGGTATGACGCACTTTTTCCGGGTCGGTTTCCTGTTCCAGATACAAATTAAGAGGCGTCATTTTTCGCTCAATGTACAAATGCCGTATAATCAGCTCACTCTCGGTAAGCTCAATACTTGATGCGCAGGTTTGTTGCAGCTCCTCTAACAGCTCGTTACTGACCCGGTTTCGGGGCAGGCGAAAATTCACGTATTCATGAGTATCCGCCATGCGCCCCACGCGATCCGACATTTTCACCAGGCGATAGCAGTCTTTCACATGCTGGCGGGTAATTTTTTTGCTTTCTGCAAACTCATCTTTGATGATTTTAAACACCACCCCATAGGACGGTAAATCAAACACCATCATAACCAGCCCGCGGGTCCCCGGGGCGGCTTCAAAGCTATCGCTACTGTATTGCAGGTGGTCCAGGAAATTCCGGTAAAACACCGTTTTTCCATGCTTGAAGTGTCCCAGCGCCATGTACAGTTCGAAATGTTTTTTGTTAGGTAGTAACTCCTGCAAAAAGGCAGTCACTTCTGCCGGGTACAGGGTATCGGCCATAAAATAGGAACGCGCAAAGCCAAAAATCACACTCAAATCTTTACGGTCAGTCAGCAGGGCATCCACAAAGATCGCCTGACTGGCATTGGTTTGCAGAGCTATTACAAACGGTAGCGTGTGGGTGGGCATGCAAATACGGCCAATTACATAAGCGGCTTTGGAACGGTAAAAGACAGGCTGAAGCATCTCCACCGCGGTGACACTGGCCAGCTGTTCGGTGGTCAGGCGCTTACGCAGCGCAACCTCAAGATGCTCCAAATCCCGCTCGATATTTTCAAAGGGCACATTAAAGCGGTACACCTTAAATAAGGCCTGATACATTTGGCGCACCGTGGTGGTAGGGTCGAAGCTGTTTACCACTTTGTGCCGGTCCTGCCCCGGCAGATAACAACGGCTGGGCTGCAGAAACATGACTGCATCATCTATCTTCTGATGTCGAAACACCCGACCAATGACCGAGTTATAGAAGGTTTCGGCCAACTCAAACTGTGGGTGTCCATCCAGTGATCGGGCATAGCATTGTTTCATCGTCTGCCAGAATCCATCATTTTGCTGATGGACGGTGATATCCTGATAAATATCAGCTACCGCTTCAGCCAGGCTGGTTTCGTAAATGGTAATGCGTTCTTTTACGGCGCTTTGGGTGGCCTGCCACTGACCTTTTTCGAAGCGTTCCTGGGCACCGCGGGTGATGCGCGAAAACCACCGATAGCTTTGGTCAAAGTGTTGTAATATCCGATAGGCGATACGCCCGGCGATAAGTTGTTCGCTCACAGAAAGCCTCTTATTGATAATGTGCAAATATGCTGCGATACCAGTTAAAGGTTAATGTAGCGTGCCTGTACCTAAAATAACATGAGTAAAACGGGTAGAAGGAAAGCAGCTGACCAGAGAAGAGCCGGCCAGCTGACGGGATACCAGCAGTGTTAGTTTGTTGGCATTAAATAAATTTCGCGCACGCTGTTGCGCTGGTTTGCATCGATGGCGAACACCACTGCGTCGGCGACATCCTGAGGTTGCAGTTTGTCATCTTTGGCTTCGTCAAAGAATGGGGTATTAACCACCCCCGGACAAATGGTGGTGCAACGGCCGCCCCATTCCTTCATCTCTTCGGCCAGATTTTGGCCAAAGCCGTAGGCAAACCATTTGGAAGCCCCATAAATAGAGCCCTGAATAGGACGACGACCGGCAGCTGAACTGGTCAGAATAAAGTGACCGGTAGTCTTGCGAAGATGCGGTAACGTGAGCTGAGCGCTCCACAGCAGGGCCTTGATATTGATATCAACCAGCGAGTCCCATTCTTTTGGATCGCCATTTTCGGTTCCCGCCTGAGAAACGCCTTTGCCGGCATTGGCAAAGACCACATCCAGCTGGCCGTAGTGGTCAATAGTCTGTTTAACTACCTTCTCCTGCTCTTCATATCGGGTTGCATCCGCAGCAAATGCCACAGCATTATCTTTGCCAAGCTCCTCCACCAAAGCGTTGAGTTTATCTTCGCTACGGGCGGTTAAGGCAACCTTGTGACCGGCTTTAACCACTTCCTGGGCCGTCGCTTTGCCAATGCCACTGGATGCACCAGTGATAAGTACTATTTTAGACATGAGATTCCTTATAATTGAGTTAGATTAGCCCGCACGGGTACTGCCGCCCAGCAAAGTGATAACCTGGCCGGTCAGATACCCCGAGTCAGCATTAGAGGCCAGATATACATACGTTGGCGCCATCTCTTCGGGTTGCGCCGGGCGACCGTAAGGGGTTTTTTCACCAAAATGCTTGGCGCTTTCGCGGCTACGTTCTGCCGGGTTCAGTGGTGTCCACACCGGCCCGGGCGCCACGCAATTCACTCTGATTTCACGCTCCACCAGCTCCTGCGCCAGCGTTTTGGTAAAAGCATGAATCGCCCCTTTGGTAGAAGAGTAATCCAGCAGGCCGGCAGAGCCTTCGAGCCCAGTGATAGAGCCGGTATTAATGATAGCGGCGCCTTTGGTCATGTGAGGCAGGGCCGCTTTTACCATCTTGAAGTAGCCATAGATGTTGGTCTGAAAGGTCTTGTCCCACTGTTCAAAAGACAGCGATTCCACATCTGACACATGATTTTGAAACGCCGCATTGTTGACCAGAATATCCAGCTGGCCAAACTGTTCAAGGGTGTCACTGACCACTTTTTCACAATCGCTTTGTTCGGTGACATCAAAGGGAATCATCAACGCTTCGCCGCCTGCTTCTTTTACGTGCTCTACGGTCGCTCTGGCATCCCGCTCTTCTTCAGGCAGATAGGTAAATGTAATTTTTGCGCCCTCGCGGGCAAACAGTACAGCCACAGAACGCCCTATTCCCGAGTCGCCGCCGGTGATCAAGGCTACTTTCCCGGAAAGTTTACCGGCACTTTTGTAATCTTCAGCAGTGAATTCGGGCCGCGGATCCATAGACTGTTCTTCACCGGGAAGCTCGCCAGTATCCTGTTTTGAAAACGGTGGGGTAGGGTATTGTTGATCAGACATAGTCACACTCCTTAGCGTTACGAAATACCTGTAGTGAAATACAAGAGAATGCAGGAGCTGTTCCAGCTATGTGACGCCTGGCGGACAATAAAGCAAAGTAGACACTGGAAGGGTGGACACGTTGTATCAGTCCTGATGTTTTAGGGCTGGCCAGTTTGCGAAGGCTCTTGGCCGGGCCATTGGGGCGTGCTCACCATAGTTGGTTTTCGCTTTATTGGCTGGGTCAGTATTTGATTGTCTGCCTGTCTTCCCGCCCGCACTCAGCCAGCGCATTATCTGAAGACCGTGATGGCCACGAGTGTTGAAAGGGCCGCGAGTGCCGTAAGCATTACCGCATTACTGCGGCCTGAATATTGATGTGTTGGGGAAAACCGTCAGGCGAAACTACAGCGCCTTGCGAAGACAATTGATGGGTTACCTACCAGCTCCCTTTACGAGAGGGGCGCCTTTGGGGAGATACAGCCGGCTTTCAATCAGCTGCTTTTAAATAAGTACCCAGATCTTCGCGTTTGTACTCCGGTGAAGCATCAAAGAACAGGTTCAAAAGGTTCATGTGACCTGCGCCAAAGATAACCAGAATCCGGTCGCCGGGGGCTGCAGGGACCCGCTGAATATTGCGAAAAATGCGCAAATTACGATTGAACCAGCGGCCGGTTTCAAAATCAGCTCCGAAGTATTCATTATCTTCACTTTCAAACTTGAAGTGCCCGATTAGGTAATTCCCCAGCGATTGCTTCAGGTGTTGTGGATTGTTCAGGCGCAGTAATTCTGTGGCGATAGTATGAGATTGGTACACAGGCTCACCATGATCATATCGTAGCGAAGTATCAGGATTGTTTTTATAAAACCTGCCAAACTCCGCCACTTTCGCCAGCCTGAAGCCAAGCTGGTAAACCTCCCCTGGCGGCAATGCTCCCGGCTGAGCCGGTTGGCCGGCCAGGTAGTTTGAGTAAGCAGCGGCCAGTTCTGCATGCTGTGTTACCGGTTGCTCGACCACGATATGGGTAGGGTCAAATGTCATCAATTGTTGACAGATATCTTCAAGTTGCTGTTGATATTTATCCGCTAATACATCAATTTTTTCGTCTTCGTTCACTTTTACTACATCAAGGTTGGGAAAGTGAAAATGAAAGGTTCCCAGGGTAACCACTCTTATCGGCGTTGTGGCCGGTGCCGACGTTTTCCCAAACCCGGGAATAGAGATGAAAATCAGCGATAACGTTATGATAATTCTAAACAACATGCCATTACAAAGCTTAACAAAGATGCCGCTATTTTAGGTATCGTCGGCTAATACACAATTGTGAAACTGTAACAAATCTTAACCGCATAGGGCGGCTTAACGTTATGATAGTTGCGCGTGTGCAAAAGAGTGAAAATTAAACACCGGGAGACCCTGAACAGCGCCTTATGCGACCAAGGTCTGTCACGCTACTTTTTGCTTCCAAACTATGCTATTGATATAGTTTTTGGCATATGTAGAACCTGGTTCACCAGTTCTCCTTCTCCAACCACAGCACTTTAACGATGGCAAGCGTTGATGCGCGCTTACAAAGTATTATGCAAACGAATACGGGCAGTCTGACAGCATGGGATGGCGAAACTCATAATGAATAAACAACACGTCGATAACCTGCTGGCCGGGGAAAATGATCTGGCACTGCGGCTGGCCGCGGTTGACTGGTCGAAGACGCCGCTTGGGGCTTATGAGACCTGGCCTGCCAGCCTGCGTTCGATGGCGTCGATGGTATTAGAAAATCGTTTTCCCATGACCTTATGGTGGGGCCCCGAACTTCTGCATATCTATAACGAAGCTTACTTGCCTGTTTTAGGTGATAAACACCCTAAGGCGTTTGGTCAGCCTGCCGCCGATATCTGGCAGGAAATCTGGCATATCATAGGACCCCAAAGTGAATACGTGCTGAGCGGTAGAGGGGCTACCTGGAATGAGCATTTGCTGTTACCGATGAACCGCAAAGGCTTTATAGAAGAGACCTATTTTACCTTTTCCTATAGCCCGGTCCGCAATGATGCAGGCGGAATTGGTGGGGTGCTGGTGACATGTCAGGAAACCACGTTGCAGGTACAAAGTGAACGTCAGCTATTGTTACTGCGTGATCTTGGCGCCCAGCCCACGCCGGAATCGGCGGAGGAGGCCTGCCAGATGGCGACCAGTGTGCTGGCTCGCAACGACGCAGACTTCCCCTTTGCTATGCTGTATCTGATGGACGCCGATGGCCAGCAAGCCAGGCTGGTGGCCTCGGCCGGGCTTGATAGTTACGATGGGCCCGGCAAACCTGCGGTGATTCCTTTGAATGAGAAAGAGCTACAAAACTGGCCGCTGTCTGAGGTTTCGGTAGATACCCCGTTGGTGTTAAAAGATGTATCTGAGAAGGTAGGTACGATGCCGGGAGGGCGTTGGGAGGAGCCCCCGGGCAAGGCGGTAGTCGTGGTTCTGACCGGTTCTGGCGGGCAGCCCTATGGCTATCTGGTGGTCGGCGTGAGCCCGTTGCGGGACTTTGATGATGCTTACAAAGAGCTTATCCGGCTTACTGCCGATCAAATTGGCAGAGCGGTAGGTAGCGCCAGGGCGTACGAAGAGGAACGTAAACGAGTGGAAGCGCTTGCGGAACTGGACCGGGCTAAAACCGCTTTCTTCTTGAATGTGAGTCATGAATTGCGTACGCCGCTTACGCTGATGCTGGCCCCCACAGAAGATGCGCTTCGTGACACCGATTCGGTGCTAGAGCCTACCGAACTTAAAATGGTACATCGTAACGCCTTACGCATGCTCAAGCTGGTCAATACGTTGCTGGATTTTTCCCGACTTGAAGCGGGCCGTGCCGATGCTAGTTTTGCGCCAACGAACCTTGCCCGTAAAACTCAGGAGCTAGCCAGCACCTTTCGTTCGGCCATTGAAAAAGCCGGACTCTCGTTAGTGGTCGATACCCCAGAGCTGGATGAGGTGGTTTATGTCGACGACGAAAAATGGGAGAAGATTGTTCTCAACCTGCTTTCTAATGCGTTGAAGTTTACCTTTGAAGGTAGTATTCGTATTGCGCTGAGGCGGGTCGGGTCGCAGGTTGAACTCCAGGTGCAGGATACGGGCACAGGCATTATCGAAGAAGAACTGCCATACATTTTTGATCGCTTTCACCGGGTGCAAAATGCCCATGGGCGCACCCATGAGGGAACTGGTATCGGCCTTTCGCTGGTACGCGAACTGGTGAAGCTACATGGCGGGAACATAGCCGTACAAAGTTGTCCCACAGAAGGCACGACCTTTACCGTACACCTGCCGTTTGGCAGTGAGCATCTGCCGCAAGAGCAAATCTGCACGCCGCCAAAGCTGGCGTCTACCGCCATTGGTACCCGGCCTTATATCGAAGAAGCCCTGCGGTGGCTGCCGGACGGCCAGGATGCCCCTTGGGAGTGGGAAGCTCCTACTCCCGAGCTGGCGCAGAACTCTGCGCAGACTGGAGAGCGCAAACAGACGAAACCGCGCGTGTTGCTGGCTGATGATAATGCCGATATGCGCGATTATCTGCGGCGATTGTTAGAAAACTACTGGACGGTAGAGGCCGTGCGTGATGGAGATGCCGCTTTGCAGCGAATCCTCAGGTCGCCGCCCGATTTGGTGCTAACCGATGTCATGATGCCCAGGCTCGATGGTTTTGAGTTATTACAGCATCTGCGCAAAAACGAAGTGACCAAAAGTATTCCCGTTATCTTGCTATCTGCCCGGGCCGGGGAGGAGGCCCGGCTGGAAGGGATTGAAGCCGGCGCGGATGATTATCTGGTTAAGCCATTTTCGGCCCGTGAGCTCACGGCTCGAATTGCCGCATGTCTTGAACTTGCCCGGGTACGTCGGGAGGCAGCTGAAGCTTTAAGTGCGGCTAATGCGCGACTTAAACAGGAAGATCGTCGTAAAGATGAGTTTCTTGCCATGCTGGCCCATGAGTTACGTAACCCCCTTGGGGCAATTAGTAATACCGTACAACTTATGGAGTTACATGACGGTGATGCCAACCGTAGGTATCTGAACATCCTGACCCGCCAGTCCAGTATTCTTCAGGGGCTGGTCAATGACTTACTGGATGTTTCGCGTATTACCCGAGGCCTGGTAGAAATTAAAAGGGAACGGACCGACCTGGTTCAAATTGCGTCTCATGCAGTAGAAAGTGTACGTCCGCTGATGAAGGATAATGATCACGAGCTCAGTCTGGCGTTGCCGGATGAACCGGTAGAGGTGATAGGAGATACGGTTCGGCTTGAACAGATACTGGTGAATTTACTGACAAACTCAGCAAAGTACACCGATCCGGGGGGAAAGATTACGCTGGAATTAGAATGCCAGCATCAGCAGGTCCAATTACGGGTAAAAGATACCGGTATAGGCATGACCCCTGAAGTACTGGAGCAAGTGTTTGATCTCTTCAGACAGGTTGAGCGAGGGCTTGATCGCTCCAAAGGCGGTTTGGGTATTGGTCTGACTATTGTACAGCGCTTGGTGGATCTGCACGGCGGCCACGTAGAGGCCTACAGTGACGGCCTGAACCAAGGTTCAGAGTTTCTGGTCACGCTTCCCCTGGCCCCATCAAAAAATATGGAGGAAGTGCAGCCTGTGCAGCAACCGCAAAGTGCAGTATGCCATAAGCGGGTGCTGGTGGTGGAAGACGATGAGGACATCGCCGAAACACTGGCGTTGTTGCTGGAGCTTGCCGGCCATCAGGTGGTTATCGTGCATGAAGGCAGTGGTGCGTTGGCACAGACGAAGGAATTTCAGCCGGACGTGGTGCTGCTGGACATCGGTTTGCCGGGTATGGATGGCTACGAAGTAGCCCAACGGTTGCGCCAGCAATCTCCCGAAATCACTCTGGCTGCGTTAACCGGCTATGGGCTGGAATCTGATCGCAAACGCGCCGAAGCCGCAGGTTTTAACGCACACTTTGTAAAGCCGGTGGATATGAAAGCGTTACGGACATTTGTAAACGAATGCTAGGCCTGTATACACCTGGCTAATGTATTACCGGCACTCCAGAGCGGGGAGCTGCCGGGGAAAGGGCGGGTCTGGGCTGGTTGAAAACTGCAACAAAAAAGCGGTAGCGGAAAACGTATTATAACTTTTAAAGCGAGAGGCAACTAAGAAAGAGCTTTCCTTAACCTAAGAACAATCAATGTAAGATAGAGTTGCTTATATTGAGATGTTTTATGACAGTAAACGAACACGTTTTACAACAAACTAGTGTCATCAATAAAGTATTAAAACCGCTGCCAACAACGCCTGCGAGTATTTAGCTCAAAGTAGCGATGCAGGTATCTACTCCGTATTCACGGCTCTCTGACCGTCGTCAGGTATCTCCCTAGTTTTTTTGTAATAAAAAGCTAAAAAATCCGTAACTTTACGGATACTAAAACATCGATAGCTGCTTTAATCTTGCGATTTAATTTTAGATACAGTCTAAGAACTAATAATAATGCTAAGAAAAGTTAACATTGCAAAACGCTCTCTATTCGTTTTTGGTATTACCGGTTTAATTGTTGTGTTGTTAGGGTTATTTGCAATTAATAACCTGGATAGATTGAATGAGGCGACTGATGTTGTCACTGAGCACCGGGTTCCGGCATTAGTAGCCGTAGGAGAAATGCGCCGAGACTTTTTGCGTATTCGTATACACAATGCTGTCTTGTTAACAGGGCAAAGTAATGCCGAAAACGAAACAACACTTGAGCACCTGGTTAAGGTTCAAAATACATTTGCAAGTGCATACGAACGGATGGATGAATTAGCACGGGCATCTGAAGCCAGACAATTAATGGCAGAGATTAGGCGGCTAAAAAACGAATACGATGACGCCTTGAAAGCATATTATGAACTGGTAGAAGTGGGTAACTATACCCTCGCTAAGTCAATTAGAGACTCGAAACTGGAAGATTTTAGTCGGCAGATTACCGATTTGCTGAACGGCCTTTCAAATTATCAAACAGACCGTGCTAAAGATGCCGCGATAGAAACGGATAATGTGTTTATACGTTCATCTATGGCTATTTCCATTGGTATTGCACTGGTGCTAGCATTTTTAATATTGATTGCGATAACGTTTACTCGAAGTGTTGTGTTACCAATCAGACAATCTATTGCTGCAGCAGACATCATTGCAACAGGGGATCTGACTCAATCACTGCACGACAAACATGCTGATGAGCCTGCCCAGCTTATCCGTGCTTTAGATAAAATGAAACTGCAGTTACGCGAAACCATCGATCAAATTAGTAGCTCTTCATCACAGCTTGCCAGTACTGCTGAAGAATTGAATGTCGTAACAAGTGGTGCCAATGAGTTAGTAGATAATCAGAATAGGCAAATTGAACAGGCGGCTACCGCGGTTAGTGAACTTTCCTATGCTATTGACGAAGTCGCTGAAAATGCATCTTCGACCTCGTTAAATTCTGAAAAAGCGGACGCTAAAACCCGTGAAGGGTACAAGACTGTATTGGAAGCAGTTGAAACATCGAAAGTGTTGTCGTCGCGTATTAATGACTCCAAGGTCGATGTGGCAGAATTAGCTACAAATATTGCTAATATTGCAACTGTATTGGATGTAATCCGCAGTATAGCCGACCAAACTAATCTTCTGTCACTAAATGCCGCTATTGAAGCAGCCAGAGCTGGGGAATCAGGTAGAGGGTTCGCTGTGGTTACAGATGAAGTTCGTGCTTTAGCGCATAGGACCCAGGAGTCTACTAAAGAAATTGAGAAAGTAATCAAGCAAGTTCAAGAGCAAACTGATGAAGCAGTTGCCGCTATGGAATTAAGTGTAGAAGGCTCTACACAAATGAGAAACAAAGCTGAGCTAGCGGCCAGTGTTATTAATGAAATAACGTCTATTGTAAAAGAAATTAAAAATCAGAATACCGCCATAGCTACAGCGGCTGAACAGCAATCAACCGTGTCCGTAGAAGTAGATAAGAACCTGATAAACGTGAAAGAACTATCAACTGAGGTATCTGCTGGCACAAGCCAGACGAACGCATCAAGTATTGAGTTAGCAAAACTTGCAGAGGCGTTAAATCAGCTTGTTTTCCGGTTTAAAATTTAATAATGAGACGCAGAGGTTAAGTTAGCAAATGCTAAGTTTGCTTAAAATGTCTAAGTACTTGTGGGTGTCCAGCGTACTTTTATGCTCTGTGTTTTTAACAGAGCCATTCACTCCTTTAGGAATTGCCCATGCTGTGGCCTACGTCCCGGTTATCGCGCTAGCGGGACTGGCAAACTCTGCACGCGCTTTAGTGATAACCGCTGTTATAGCTATTGGTATGGCATGGATTGCGTTGTTATTTTCACCATCGGCCCCGGAGGGCGTGACCTGGGCCTATGTCATTACCAACCGTGTGTTGTCAACCATTGCGATAATCATGGTTACGCTTTCCAGCAGAAAGCTTATTCATAAGAAGCGATCAAAAAAGCGGCTTGCTAATCGGCTGGCTGATACTAACTTCGAAATCTCCAAGCTTATAGGCAGTCTTCCCCTAATAGTCTGGACCACCGCTAACCACAACCGTATCCAATTTCTGAGCTTAGGAAAAAAGGATGGTGCAGTAGAGTCCTGTAAACTGACCTACCATCAATTTTTGGCAGCTGTGGCTAAAGAAAATAGAACAGAAGTGGAGAAACGGTGGCAAGCAGGATTGAACAGTGGCCAGCAGTTTAGTTTTAGTGCAAAGATTTATGATGAAACGCATGGCGAGAGAATATATTGCATTGAGGGAGTGCCAATCAAGACAGAAAATGGCACTCCTCATTATTGGAATGGCACAATTTTAGAGATAACGGAACAGGCAAAGCTGCAGGAAAAAAATGAAATCACCATGCAAAAGCTCAATGCAACTTTGGCTGGGATTACAGATGCTTTTTTCATCTTAGACCAAAATATGCGGTTCATTTACGCTAACGAACAAGCGCGGCATATTCTGGGCTGTACGACGGATATTGTTCAGGACAGGTACCTGCACGACATAATCTCAGTGATGGATGACTGTCCTCTCATTGAGAAGTGTCACCTGGCTGCTCAAAGTCAGCAAGTTTTATCTACCAAAGAGTTCTACCTTCTTCATAATATCTGGGTCATGCAGAATATATTTCCTACAGAAGCTGGGCTGACGGTTTATATTACCGATGTCTCCGATCTATTTAGAAAGGAGCGAGAGCTAAGCTTGCTTCATGCTGCAGTTTCTAAATTGAACGATATTGTTTTAATCGCTGAAGTTGATGGGAAAAACTCTGAAAACACCAAAACCATTTTTGTTAATGAGGCTTTCGAAACCAAAACTGGGTACTCAAAATCACATATTATTGGTAAACATCCGACTTCGCTATGCAATGGCGAAAAAGGTATGAAGGAATCTTTGAAAATACGTGCACAGTTAGCCCGGGGGGCTGCCGTACGGACCCAAGTATTAAATTATACCAAAAACGGTGAGGAGCTATGGCTAGATTTGGATATAGTACCTATTACTGACCAACAGGGTATTTATTCACATTTGGTAGCTGTTGAGCGTGATATCACCCAGCAGAAAAAACTGGAAGCCCAGTTAAACCGTGCCCAGAGAATGGAGTCTATTGGCTTTTTGACCGGCGGTATTGCTCATGATTTTAATAACCTGCTAACGGTATTTATGGGGACTACAGAGTTACTCGTAGAGGCCCTTCAGTCCGATCCTGAACTAAAAGATATAGCGGAAACTGCACTCAAAGCAGCTGAACGCGGCAAAACACTTACCACAAGCCTTTTGGCATTTTCGCGTAAGCAGGCGCTTAATCCCACCACATTCGATGTGGCAGAAATGCTGGATAGCTTGATGCCGTTAATAAATAGTTCGGTAGGGCAAAAGATATCAGTAACGGTTAAAAATAGCACATCTAAACAAGTTACCGCTGACCTGGGCCAATTGGAAAACAGCGTTATTAATTTGTTGGTAAATGCCCGTGATGCCATGCCTTCTGGGGGGAGTGTGACCATCTCAATTTCTGATAAAACATATGCTTTACCGGCTTTACCATTTCCTGGCGAACCAGAGCCCGGACATTATGTTTGTATTAACGTTACTGACACTGGCGTTGGCATTACAAATGAATGTAAAGAGCATATGTTTGACCCGTTTTTTACAACAAAGGCCAAAGGCAAAGGAACTGGTTTAGGGTTATCCACCGTTTATGGCTTTATAAAGCAATCGAAGGGGCATGTTCACGTTGAATCAAAAATTGGGTCTGGGACCTCGATAGAATTATGCCTGCCTGTAGCAGGACCGCGTTTAAAAGAATCAATGCAATTTGCCCTGCCTAGTGCTCCTGTATGCAAAGGGAAGCATATCCTTGTCGTTGAAGACGATAAAGAAGTACTGGAATACGTTTCTGCAAGGCTCAAATCGGCGGGATACAAAGTGACAGGGGCCACAGGGGCCGATACTGCACTTGAACTTCTACACCAAAATGAAAGCTTTGACTTATTGTTTTCAGATATTGTAATGCCCGGCTCATTAGATGGTGTTGAGCTTGCTAACCTAAGTCAGAAAAACTGGCCGACGATACCGGTTCTTTTGACTTCAGGGTTTAATGACTACGGTCACCGTCTGAACTCATTGGATGAATCTCGGTTTACTGTTTTAGTCAAGCCGTACTTACGCGAGGAACTATTGCAAAAAATCTATGACAAACTCACAGGATGAGGATATGAATTCTACAAATAAGCTTTATATTTTAGATGACGATAATTTGGTCAGTAAAACATTGGAGCAATTTGGTAAGAATAGTGGTTTTACTACGTTATGTTTTGAACACGCTAAGCCCTTTTTCAAAGCCGTCAACGACTCTCCACCAGACGTAATTATTCTTGATTTATTTCTTCCGGATATTGATGGCATAGAGGCATTACGGTATTTGTCAGACAAAAACTGCCAATCTAAATTAATTTTAGCTAGCGGTGCAGAGGACAAAATATTATCTTCAGCGTGCCGACTGGCTGATAACCTTGGCTTAAATTTACTCGGGAGTCTTCCTAAGCCATTTTCATTGTACAAATTCAGGAAAATACTTGAATTAGAAGCAAAGCCCTCCGTTGTTATTAATCCTGACCCTAATGTGAAAGCGTTACCTACAGTTGAGTTACTACAGCGAGCTATAGCCAACGATAAGATAGAGGCTTACTATCAACCTAAACTCACCACCCAAAGCGGTCAGCTAACGGGTTTTGAAGTATTATCTAGATGGATAGATGATAGTCTTGGTTTTATTAGCCCTGACCAATTTATAGTTTTGGCTGAGCAAAACAGTTTGATCAATGCGTTAAGTCTGAATATTTTCAGACAGGCACTTGATTGGTTTCAATCTACAACTGAGGCTTTTTATCAACAGTACCCTAATCGCATAAAGGCCTCTCGATTGACACTTTCTGTAAATATCTCAGCAACCTCGTTGTCCGATAGCTCGTTTTTCGATGCTCTCGCGCAGCTAAGCTATGAAAAAGGAATTCCTTCAAGCGACATAATATTAGAGGTTACTGAAACGGGAGCTATGGAAGATGCGGTATCATCCTTAAGTCAATTAACTCGTTTGAGGATGAAAGGTTTCACTCTGTCAATAGATGATTTTGGTACAGGCTTTTCTTCAATGCAGCAATTATTGAACTTGCCATTTAGCGAATTAAAGATAGACAAAAGTTTTGTGTTGAAACTGACTGAGAGTAAAGAGAATCTTAAAGTTGTTAAAGGCATTATTAAGCTGGCACACAGCCTGGGAATGAGTGTTACAGCCGAAGGCGTCGAAAGCGAGGCTGTTTGGGCGGCGTTAGGTAAGTTGGGTTGTGATAATGTGCAGGGGTTTTACTTTGGTAAGCCGATGTCTGCAGATCAGGTTAAAAGCTGGGTGGTGCATAATTCTGAAACCTATAACAGACACTAACAGCGTGAGTAGAATGAATTCCCCGAAAGTTTACTTAATCGATGATGATGAAGAGGTGCTGGCAACTTATGCGTTTATTGTGAAACGCCATGGCATGGAGCCGGTGTGTATAGGGGATCCCGCACTGGCATTGTCAGAGGAGTTCCCTATAAGCAATGGCTGCATTGTTTTAGACCTGAATATGCCACATATCAACGGAATGGATCTGCTTAAGAAGTTTCGCGAGCAAAACAATACATTACCGGTCATTATTGCCTCTGGTCATGTCGATGTATCGCTGGCTGTGGAATGTATGGAGCAGGGGGCTTTCACATTACTCGAAAAACCAATTAAAAGTGCCGTCCTACTTGATAAAATACGCAGTGCTATTTCCCACATCAACATGATGGCTAATACGCTTAAGAGAAAAATCGATACCGTAGCCAGACTGGAGGCCTTAAGCAACCGTGAGCAAGAAGTTGCACGCCTACTCGCAGATGGTTTAAAAGCCAGTCATATCGCAGAAAAGTTATATATCAGTTCCCGTACTGTCGAAACACATCGTGAAAATCTCTTGCGCAAGCTTGATCTAACTTCCTCCTCTCAAATTTCGGGCTTATTAACACTCGCAGAATTATGACGTCGTGTAACCCCTTCTAATTAGTTTCACCCATAATTACCCCACCTTTTTCGAGCTATACATAGATTACTAATATCACAGCCTCAAAATGGAATTTAAAGGGAGTGGTAATCCCATACCAGGGTACTGGTAAGATATTTCGCTCCAGAGTAAATACTAATGTAAGACTGGCCGGTAAATTTATCCTTCCCGCATAAGTAAGCGCGGCGCACGCAGCGGGAGATGCAATGCTAATAGGGCGTTTGTGATAGCGATATCAGACTCTTTCTGGAAAGTGGCATAACTGGCGGCCCGGCTAAAGAATAAAGCAGTATAGTGTCCGGTTAAGAGCAGTAAGGAAACTGTATTTTGTGCCGGGTAGTGAGTGTCTCTAAATCTTTACTAAGTCTTTATTCCTAAAACCTTATGAGTCTAAAACCAGGTGTAAACGGTAATAACTTTAGCTCACCGCAAATTGATGAAGGGACAATCAATACAATGAAAACACTGAAAAGGTTAGTCTGTCTGGGAGTGTTACTTGGTAGTGGCTCTGGTGCTATGGCACATGATTTCTGGCTGGAGCCGGGAGATTATTATTCAAAGGAAGCGACCGCAGTGCCCGTCAAATTCAAAGTCGGACATGAAGATAATGCGGGCAACTGGAATTTGAGCTGGGATAAAATAGTAGCTTTGCGTACGTACAGCAGTACCGGGGTACAGGACATGGCGGCTAGTATTATTCCCAAATCTAACTTAATGCCAGGGGTGGCCAAAACGCAGAAGCTTTCATCTGGTACCTATGTGATCGGGTTTGAAAGCTATCATAGTCTGAGTTCACTGGAGGCGAATACATTTAATGCTTACGCCCGGGAAGAAGGGTTAGCAGATGTTCTTGCACATCGTCAGAAAAATGGTCTTACTACCAAGGCGGGAACGGAGCTGTTTTCACGTAAAGCAAAAGCCATTATACAAATCGGCTCAGCACTGTCAGATATTGCTACAAAACCGCTGGGACACACACTGGAGATTGTGCCGATACAACATCCGGCGAAGATAAACTCTGAAGGTACATTTCCGGTTAAAGTACTATTTAAAGGAAAGCCCCTGGAAAATGCCCTGGTTGATGCAGCGCCTCTTTCTGGAGCAAGCCATAAAGAGCAATCAAAAACCACAGATAATCGGGGGGAAGTTATTTTTGAGCTTTCCGGGGACGGAGCGGTCAAACTCAACGTGGTTTGGGGAGAAGTCAGGCCCAATAATACTGAAGCCGATTATGAAAGCTATTTTTCCAGTCTTACCTTTATGGTCGGCGCACCATAAACCGGTTCAAAAGCTATTGATGAGGATCACTCCTCCTTAGCTATGAATACCAGCCCGGGAAGTCAAAATTGTCTAAGTTCTAGGGTTCTTAAAAAGCAACAAACACCGATACAGAAAGACTACTGGTAAGTCGTTTTTTCCAGTTTCAACACTGGCTCGCCCGGGCTTGTTGGGTTCACGCAATATTTAGAAGCCAGCTGATCCAAACGATCCCCTCTGTTAAGTGGAGCGGTCTTCCATCCGAATTCAGTCCTTCGGAGCCTCTTGTGGGGAGTGGGTGTGCGAACCGTAATCTGATAGTTAGGCTTTATGTTTGTCTATTGGATTTACGTATTCGGCTCTTCGAAGACTCTAATGGGTGATGGCCGCCTAAATAGTGGGTGTCCAGTCAAAGACTCGGTCCAGGCAATACGCCAGGTTTTTCTCTCACATCCTGTGGGTGTTCGAACAGTAATATGTGATTGTCCATACACTAATACTCTGAAAAAACCTCCCGCCATTCTGTTCGATGGGCAGCATAGCTTTAGCAGGCCCATGAAGGGAAGTTGTTCGCCAGTAAAGAGGTAAATGATTTTCGGTACTTATTATTGTGGGGCGCTGTTAGTTTGGGCACCGCTTAGCTTAGTTATTGAAATAATTCTAAGCGGGTTCAGGCAAATATTAATTTTATGTTTGTCTACGTTTTACGCAGATGTGGGGTTGACTTATAGACGTCTATACGTCAAATTGAAGCTATGAGCACAATGATTCGCACCACCAGCATGATTATGATTACCACCTCGATGAGGGCGGTAGCTGGTTAGTGCACGAAAAGCACAGATACCAAAAACCCGCCCTCACCGAGAGCGGGTTTTTTTTTGCAAACAAGGTTAAACCTTGATGTAGTTAACCCTTAAAGAGGAGCAACAAATGAAAGTGTTAAAGTTTGGTGGATCATCTCTGGCCGACGCGCAGCGTTATTTACGGGTCACAGAGATTAGTATTTCCACCCACCAAACCGACGGCGCAGCCGTCGTGCTCTCGGCGCCAAAAGGGGTAACAAATGCGTTGTCACTGCTGTGTGAGCAGGCAGCAGCCGGAGAAGATTACTCGGTCTTACTGGACAAACTGGCGACATTAGTCAGCGGCATTGCCGGGCAGCTGGAAACCGCACTACCAGAATTTGATAGTAAAAAAGTTTCAGTTTTTATTGAAAGCCAGTTAGTCAGTCTGCAAAAGCAGCTGCAGGGCATTCAGTTATTAGGCTGCGCGCCTGACTCGGTAGCCGCAGGAATCTTAAGCATTGGTGAATACATCAGCGTTACGCTGTTTAGCGCTATACTGAGCGCAAAAGGGGTTAACAATCAGATAATTGACCCTACCAGCTGTATTATCGCCGAAGGGGATTATCTCGACAGTATTGCCGATGTAGCCGCCAGCAAACAACATTTCGCCCAAACGCCTACCGACGGCAGTACGCTTCTGGTTATGCCTGGTTTTGTGGCGGCGAACGAGCAGGGCGAAAAGGTGACCCTGGGTCGGAATGGTTCAGATTACTCAGCAGCTATTCTGGCAGCCTGTATCGATGGTAAAGCTTGCGAAATATGGACTGATGTAGATGGTGTCTACAACGCCGACCCCAATCAGGTGGAAGGTGCGGTATTGCTGGATAAGCTTACTTACCAGGAAGCAATGGAACTGTCGTATTTTGGAGCCAAGGTACTGCACCCCAAAACGATTGGCCCCATCGCCCAGCATCATATCCCCTGTCGTATCCGTAACACCCTGAACCCCCAGGCTCCGGGTACCCTAATTTCCAACCAGCCAAGCGAGACCTGGACGTCGGTCAAAGGTATTTCTCAGCTGGATGATATCACCATGTTTAATGTCGCCGGTCCGGGCTTAAAAGGCATGGTAGGCATGGCCAGCCGTGTGTTTGAGGTAATGTCCAATGCCAATATTTCAATCTCACTGATAACGCAGTCCAGTTCAGAATACAGCATCAGCTTTTGTATTCAGGACAAAGATACCGATAAAGCCCAGGCCCTACTCGAAGAAGCCTTTGCACTGGAGTTGCAAAATCAGCTGCTGGATCCGATAGAAGTTCGCCGGGAACTGGCTATTGTAACGCTGGTGGGTGATGGCATGCGCCACACCAAAGGGCTGGCGGCGCGCTTCTTTACCTCACTGGCTCAGGCTCGGGTCAACAATGTGGCCATAGCTCAGGGCTCCTCAGAACGTTCTATTTCTACGGTTATTGAAGCCCGGCGTGCAAAAAAAGCGGTTCGGGTTATTCATCAGAATTTTTTCTCTAACCGGCATACCATTGATGTATTTTTGGTAGGTTGCGGTAATGTCGGTAAAGAACTGCTTGAGCAGATCGCCCGCCAGCAGCCGGCTTTGCTACAGCGCAATGTTCAGCTGCGGGTGTACGGCATCGCCAATAGTCGCCAGCTGCTGCTGAATGCGCAGGGTATTGATGTGAACAACAACTGGACAGGGGCGCTACAGGCGTCCGAAGCGTCTTTTTCAGTGGAACGTTTGCATCAGTTTGTTAACGACAACAGCCTGATAAACCCGGTGATAGTGGACTGCACCAGTAATGCAGATATCGCAGATCAGTATGTGCACATGCTGGATCAGGGATTTCACGTGGTCACGCCTAACAAAAAAGCAAATACGGCTTCTCTTGACTACTATCGGCGCTTACGCAAAACCGCACTACAAACCAATCGCCAGTATTTGTATGAAACCACCGTGGGGGCAGGGCTACCAGTTATCGATAATTTACAGAAACTGTTCAGTGCCGGCGATACCCTGCACCGTTTTGAAGGCATTCTGTCGGGAAGTCTATCCTATGTATTTGGTAAGCTGGACGAAGGTATGAGCCTGTCAGAGGCGACCCTTACGGCCAGAAAAAATGGGTATACCGAACCAGATCCAAGAGACGATCTCAGTGGCATGGATGTCGCGCGAAAATTGCTGATTATGGCCCGCGAAGCGGACCTGGAGCTGGAGCTGAGCGATATTACTATTGAGTCGGTGCTCCCCGAGGGGTTTGCCGATACCTGCTCGGTAGATGAATTTATGCAACGCTTACCCGAACTGGATGATGAGTTTACAAAAAAAGTGGCCTCAGCCCGGGAACAAGGCAAGGTATTGCGTTACATTGGCAGTATAGAAAATGACAAATGCAAAGTGTCGATAGAGGCCGTTACCACCGACAACCCGCTGGCAGCGGTAAAAGACGGTGAAAACGCCCTGGCTATCAGCAGTGAATACTACCGGCCTATTCCTTATGTCATTCGCGGTTATGGCGCAGGAGCCACCGTTACTGCGGCTGGGGTATTTGCCGATATTCTGCGCACCATGCCATGGAAACAAAACGCTGGTTAAGCAACAAGGATAAACAATGACAACAATAGCTTACGCCCCCGCGTCAATTGGTAATATCAGCTTAGGTTATGATGTACTTGGTGCGGCCATTGAGCCGGTAGATGGAATGCCCCTGGGGGATGTTGTGGAAGTGCAGCAGGCAGAGGCGTTTTCATTATCCGTAGACGGTCCATTTGCCCATAAATTGCCCGCCGATGAAAATACCAACATTGTCACTCACTGTTACGAACATTTTATCGAAGCCATGGTCAAGTATGGCCAACCCACCCATCCGGTAGCACTGACCCTGCACAAAAATCTACCTATTGGCAGTGGTCTTGGCTCCAGTGCCAGCTCTATTGTCGCAGCTTTTCACGCACTCAATGAGCACTTTGGACAGCCTTTTATCAAAAACGAGTTGTTGCATATGATGGGGGAGCTGGAAGGCCAGATCAGCGGCAGTATTCATTATGATAATGTCGCGCCGAGTTATCTGGGGGGCATTACCCTGATGACCGGCCAGCAAGCGCCGCTTACCGCCTCGCTACCTGCTATTAATAGCTGGTACTGGGTCGTGTGTTATTCCGGCATCACCGTTTCCACCTCGCAGGCGCGGGATATTCTACCAGAGACAGTACCCCTGGCCACCGGCCTGACCTTTGGTCGGCAGCTAGGCGTGTTTGTACATGCATTGCATACCCAGGATGAAGCCCTGGCGGCGGCGGTAATGACCGATGTCATTGCCGAACCCTATCGTAAATCCTTGCTGCCAGGGTTCGATGAAGCCCGTGCGCATTGTATGCAAACCGGCGCCCTGGCTTTTGGTATTTCGGGCTCAGGGCCCACGGTCTTTGCCGTCTGCCGACAGTTGGAAGAGGCCCGCTCGATGGCCACCTGGCTTGAAGCCAATTACATTCAAAACGATGATGGTTTCAGCCATGTTTGTCGTATCCCCTCAAAGGGCGTTAAGTAACAGCGAAGGTATTACATTGTGGAATTAGTAAATTTAAAAGACGCCAGTGACAAGGTTTCCTTTTCTCAGGCCGTGACAAAAGGGTTAGGTAAGCATCAGGGGCTTTACTTTCCGGTTGAAATTCCGAAACTGGATAATATAGACGCCCTGCTGAAAATGCCGTTTGTAGAACGCAGTACCGCGCTGTTGCACCATTTAATCGGCGATGAGCTGGGCGCAGGGGTACTGGATGAGATTGTTCAGACCGCCTTTGATTTTAAGGCCCCGGTAACGCAGATCAGCGATGATATTTTCACTTTAGAATTGTTTCATGGTCCTACGCTGGCATTTAAAGATTTTGGTGGCCGGTTTATGGCGCAGTGCTTATCCCGGATTGCTGAAGGCCAGCCGGTGACGATATTAACTGCGACCTCCGGCGATACTGGCGCCGCTGTGGCCCATGCGTTTCATGGAATCGAAAATATTAATGTGGTCATCCTGTTTCCTAAGGGCAAAATCAGTCCATTACAGGAAAAGCTGTTCTCCACCCTGGGCGACAATATCCATACTGTCGCGGTAGATGGTGATTTTGATAGTTGCCAGGCCCTGGTAAAGCAGGCATTCGATGACCCGCAGGTACGCGATGACCTGCACCTTAACTCGGCCAACTCAATCAATATCAGCCGGTTGCTGGCGCAGGTATGCTATTACTTTGAAGCGGTCAGTCAGTTACCAGCGGAGCGACGAAAGGAACTGGTGGTATCGGTACCCAGCGGCAACTTTGGGAACCTAACGGCAGGCTTGATTGCCAAGGCGATGGGGCTGCCGGTAAAGCGGTTTATCGCGGCTACCAATACGAATGACACGGTGCCGCGGTTTTTAAAAACCGGGGAATGGGATCCTAAAGCTACCGTGGCCACCATTTCAAATGCCATGGATGTGAGTCAGCCCAACAACTGGCCACGTATCGAGGCACTGATTGATAAAGGCTATATCGATAAGCGCAGCGTGCATGGCGAAGCGGTGGATGAGCAGTATACCCAACTGGCCATGCGTCAGCTGGCGCAGGCGGGTTACACCAGTGAACCTCATGCTGCGGTAGCCTATCGTGTATTAAGCCATTCTCTGGAAGAAGGGGAAACCGGGTTATTTCTGGGCACAGCGCATCCGGCTAAATTTCGCGAAACCGTAGAAAATGTATTGGGTCAGCCCATTAGTTTACCTCCGGAGCTGGCGGCCGTAGTGGGCGAAGACAGCCTGGCAGTCGAGCTCAATGCCAGCTACGAAGATTTAAAGGCACACATGCAACACCTGTTGAAAGATAAGCAATGAACTGGCACGACGTACTGGGCGATGAAAAGCAAAAGCCTTATTTTCAGTCGCTGATGGAGAAGGTAGAACAGGAGCGTGCGGCAGGTAAGACGATTTATCCGCCCCGCGAAGATGTTTTCAATGCCCTGAAAGTCACTCCGCTGGACAACATCAAAGTCGTAATATTAGGCCAGGATCCGTACCATGGGCCGAATCAGGCCCACGGCCTGAGCTTTTCGGTTTTGCCAGGGGTCAAAACACCGCCGTCACTGGTGAATATTTACAAAGAGTTGGCCAGCGATATTAATGGGTTCAGCATTCCGGACCACGGCACGCTAACCCCATGGGCCGAGCAGGGTGTGTTATTGCTCAATACTGTGCTCACAGTGGAGCAGGGTAAAGCCCATAGCCATGCAAAGTTTGGCTGGGAAACCTTTACTGACGCGGTGATTGACGCAATCAATACCCATTGTGAGGGCGTGGTGTTTTTGTTGTGGGGCAGCCACGCGAAAAAGAAAGGTGCCGGTATTGATACCGACCGTCATCATGTACTTAGCGCCCCGCATCCATCGCCCTTATCCGCCCATCGCGGGTTTTTAGGCTGTGGCCATTTTTCTGCTGCCAATAGCTTGCTTGAGGCGCAACAAAAAGCGCCGATAAGCTGGCAGATATAAAGCACAGCGAACTCCGGGTATTGCAATTAGCGCCCGGGCCCCCCGTGATGCCTGACCATCGCCACAAACAAAACGACCACCTGCAATGAGGTGGTCGTTAGTTGTTATTTAGCGTTCCATGGTTTCCAGTTCATACTCAAAACTATAATCTAAATCAGCAAGTTCTTTTTCCAGTGCGAAACGATCTTGCAGTGCTTCAATCTCTCGCCATTTGCGTTTTTTGCTTTTTGTTTTTGCTGGCGTTGTTTCGATATCTAACAAGGTAAATAGATCTGATTTATCCACGAGGATCTCCTTAATGTACCACTTACAACAGTTACTGAGTGAACGCATTATCCTTTCGACTAATCTTGTACCACAGCCACAGCAAAAATAAAATAAGAAAGTTTACCTTTTGTTAACACTTTATGACGTTTTTATGACATGGGCCATCATGCAGACATAAAAAAAGCGATCCGGAAGAGGATCGCTTATTATATAATCACTTATCGTGAGGTTGAGCTTTACAGATAATCAGTTTGCCTGTCTGAATTGCTTAATCAGTTGCAAGGTAGAGTTATCAAACTGGCTCGCATCAGCATTACCCTGAATACCGTTAAGCACTTCATTGCCTAACTGCTTCCCAAGCTCAACACCCCATTGGTCAAACGAATTCACTTCCCAAATGACGCCCTGTACAAACACCTTATGTTCGTATAACGCGACTAACGAGCCAAGAGTCTCCGGGTCCAGCTGGTCAAACAATAACGTATTGCTAGGTTTATTGCCGGGCATAGTTTTATGCGCTGCCAGTTCGCTGCGACGTTGTTCGTCATTCTCGCTGGCCAGATCGGCGTAACATTCGTCATAGGTTTTGCCCTGCATCAAGGCTTGTGACTGTCCAAAACAATTGGACGCGAGCATAGCATGATGAGTATCATCCTGATTGGGTACATGTAAGGGCAACAAAAAGTCAGCCGGAATCACCGAGGTGCCCTGGTGGATAAGCTGATGAAAGCTATGCTGACCATTGGTGCCTTCACTGCCCCAGATGATGGGGCCAGTCTGGTAATCTACCGCCTCGCCGTTGTGGTTAGTACGCTTACCATTACTTTCCATATCGAGCTGCTGAACATACGCCGGTAAACCGCGCAGATAGTGGTAATAAGGCAATAACACATGGGACTGGGCATCGAAAAAGTTACGATACCATACCCCCAGCATAGCCATGATGACCGGCAGATTATTTTCCAGTGGCGCCGATCTGAAGTGCTCATCCATTTGATGCGCGCCCTTAAGCAGACGGTGGAAGTTGTCGTAGCCTAAAGCCAGACAAATTGGCAATCCAATGGCAGACCACAGTGAATAACGACCGCCGACCCAGTCCCACATCGGGAAAATATTGTCTTTATCGATACCGAATTCTGTCGCCGCTTTGACATTTGAAGACACGGCCACAAAATGCTGTGCGATATCGGCCTGACTACCGCCGGCATCTAAAAACCATTGTTTTGCTGATTGGGTATTCTGTAAGGTTTCCTGCGTAGAAAATGATTTTGACGACATTATCACCAGGGTTTCTTCATGATTGAGCTGGCTCAGTACATCATGAATATGACAGCCATCTACGTTAGCAACAAAGTGAACGTTCACTTTGTCGGTACGGTAAGGCTTGAGGGCCTCAGTCATGATTTTGGGGCCTAAAAACGAGCCGCCAATGCCGATGGCAACAATGTCTTTGACCGGCTTACCGGTATAACCCACATGGGTTTTATTGTGTACAGCTTGCGTGAAATCACGCATTTTATCCAACGTAGCCTGTACTTCAGGCATAACATCTTCGCCCTCAACCTGCACCGCCTTGCCAGACAAGTTGCGCAGTGCGGTATGCAACACCGCTCGCCGCTCGGTGTGATTGACAGATTCACCACTGAACATACGATCGCGGGCCGTTTCAAGTCCCTGAGCACGGGCCAGGTCGAACAAAGTGCTTAACACCTTATCGGTTACCCGGTTTTTCGAGTAATCCAGAAAAATACCACAGGCTTCGGCTTGCATTGTCTGTGCACGGTCTGCGTCTTCAGCAAACCAGTCGCGCATATGAGCTTGCTTTACCGAAGCAGCCAGATCATTCAGCTGCTGCCATTGTGGGTGATCAGTTAAGGTGGTCATGATGCCGTCCTTTTTACGATATTGAGACAAAGTAAAGGGTTATGCCGCTAAGCATAACCCTGAGAATTTCAGTAACCCAGAAAAGCCGGGGCTGACTAGATATCCAGCTTCTCTTTCAAAGTAGCTTCCAGCTTCACCTGATCGGCAGCAAAATTACGGATACCTTCGGCCAGTTTCTCAGTGGCCATAGGGTCTTCGTTCATCTCCCAGCGGAATGCTGCTTCAGTGAGTTTTTCACCCGGAGTTTCGCTGGATCCTTCGTCTTTAAGCATCGCTTTTAATGGCGCGGTTTCATTCGCCAGCTCTTCAAGCAGCGCTGGGCTGATGGTCAGGCGGTCACAGCCTGCCAGCGCCTGAATTTCACCGATATTGCGGAAGCTGGCTCCCATTACGATAGTCTCATAACCATAATGCTTGTAGTAATCATAAATTTGGCTGACCGACTGCACGCCTGGATCTTCATGAGGGGCGTACTCTTTTTTATCGCTATTGGCTTTGTGCCAGTCCAGGATGCGGCCCACAAACGGGGAAATCAGAAAAGTACCGGCTTCGGCACAGGCACGCGCCTGGGCAAAGCTGAACAGCAATGTCAGGTTACAGTTAATACCTTTTTGTTCAAGAACTTCCGCCGCACGAATCCCTTCCCAGGTAGAGGCGATTTTGATCAGAATACGGGATTTGTCGATGCCTTCATCAGCATACAGCTCGATCAAGCGCTCCGCTTTGGCAATAGTCGCTTCGGTATCAAATGATAAACGGGCATCTACTTCTGTAGAGATGCGGCCCGGTACCGAGCCTGAGATTTCTTTACCAATAAGTACAGATAGTTTATCGGCGGCATCCACCAGTTGCTGTTCATGATCTTTTGACTGCAATTTTGCCCAGGCTACTGCATCATCAATAATTTGTGCGTAATGAGGCATGCTTGAGGCTTTCAGTAGCAGTGACGGGTTAGTGGTGGCATCGACAGGCTGATACTTTTTAATCGCTTCAATATCACCGGTGTCCGCCACGACGGTGGTCATTTCGCGTAAGGCTTCTAACTGATTGGTCATATTTCTCTCTAAATCTGTGAATGTGAAAGTATGCTGACCGGCTAGTTTTCAAACCAGACTAACCTGTCAGAAAAAATATTGCTGCGGTCTTTATCTATAAACGAAATTTTATTTACTGCATATTTCGCGGGCGCTCAGGCCAAAGGCAGATAAGAATGCTGGCCCTGATACTGTATGAAAAAGCGCGTATAAATACCACCTTTAAACATTGGGGTGATTGGCCCATATTCAACCAATATAGTGATTAGACTGATATAGTTATTCAATTTGCCAATACTGCCGGGTTCGATAAACTAGGCTTATTCAATATTAACTCTGGAGCTACTATGCTGGTTGTTGTTTCGCCTGCCAAGAATCTTGATTTTGAGTCGCCGGTACCGACCGAGTCGTATACTCAACCTGAATTACTTAACGATGCGCAGAAGCTGGTTGAGCGATGCCGGGAATTGTCTCCGGCACAGCTGGGCTCACTGATGAGCATAAGCGATAAACTGGCCATGTTAAATGCCGATCGCTTCACTGAGTTCTCGACGCCATTCACCCCCGATAATGCTCGTCAGGCGATATTTGCTTTTAATGGCGATGTGTACAGCGGGCTGGATGCCTACCACCTTAGCCCTAAAGCGATAGATTACGCGCAGCAGCATTTTCGTATCCTATCGGGCCTGTACGGGGTATTAAAACCGCTTGATCTGATGCAGGCATACCGGCTTGAGATGGGCACAAAACTGGACAACAGTGAAGGCAAAGATCTGTATCAGTTCTGGGGCACCCGTATTACTGAACAGCTTAATAAGGCGATGACCGCGCAGGAAGATAATGTGCTGGTTAACCTGGCTTCAAATGAGTATTTTAAGTCGGTGAAGAAAAAGCAGCTGGATGGTGCGATTATCACCCCCCATTTCAAAGACAAGAAAAACGGTAATTACAAGGTAATTAGTTTTTACGCCAAAAAAGCCCGGGGCATGATGGCCCGCTTTATCCTTGAGAATCAGATTGAAGACGTCGCCGGTTTGCATAAGTTTGATGCGGACGGCTATTACTACAGTGAAGAGCAAAGCAGTGGTAATGATTTGGTGTTCTTACGGGAAGAGCAAAACTAACTATCCTCCTGCACCGGGAGCCTGCTGAAGTTGTGTTAAAAAAGCCTGGTCGGTGCCAGGCTTTTTACGTGTTCTATATACGTTCTTCATTCGCCCTTTATTCGGTGTAGAGCTTTTGCTGAAATTTCAGAGTTTGTCGCTCGTCGCCCTGCTGTAGCCTGATGTTAAAGCGAAAGGTCTCCAAATTATCAAAGGACAGTACCGCCAGATAATAAATGGCATCACCGTCTTCCACCCGCCGAAATTTCAGTTGCTGGGCACTGCCCAACAAGTTGGTGGCGGTGCCGGTAACATCCACCCGCTGTGGCTTTTGGGTCCGCTTATTGAGCACCGACACATTCACCAGCGCCGAATACTTACTGCGAACAATATCATAGGCCTTGGCCACATCTGGCGTCAAAAAGGCGGTATTCACCACAATATAGTGCGCATCCCAGTCGCCCAGCGTCTTTTTTTGCTCAGCCAGAACCCCAAAGGTGCCGGCAACCATCAGCAACATTCCGGTTATCAACTGCTTTACACTTATCATGGTGATACGGTGCCTGTACGTTTCAGGTTAATATAGACGAAAGGTTTCTTGCAGCAGCAGCTGGATAAACTGCAATGCAATGATCGCCACCAGTACCGACAAATCCAGCCCGCCAATGGGGGGGATAACTTTACGAATCGGCGCCAGAAACGGTTCTGTCAACTGATGCAGTACATACTCAATGGGGTTATTGCCCTGTGAAATCCAGCTTAGGATTGCACGCAGAATCAGCACCCAGAAGACCAGCGAAAAGGCTTCTTTCAGGACATCCACAATAGCGACAAAAAACATCACCAGCGGGTTCAGAATGCCAGAGCCAAATACCATTGATAAGGTAGCCAGTTTAGCAAATGAGACGATGATAGCTAATACAAAGGTGGCGGTATCAAACCGCCCCAGTGAAGGAATGACCCGACGCATCGGACCCACGATAGGGTGGGTGGCCTTGACCACAAACTGGCTTAATGGATTGTAAAAATCCGCCCGCGCCAGCTGTAACCACAAACGTAAAATCACTACCATCAAATACAGATTGAACAGCGTAGAGATAAGAAAAACCGATGCGTTCATCTAAAAGTATCCTGCTAATTTAAAGTTCTTTGGCCATTTCTTCTGCACGCGACACCGCCGCGCGCATCGCTTTTGCAACGGTTTCCTGCAAGCCTTCATCAATCAGAGTATTGACGGCGGCAGCCGTGGTTCCGCCTTTTGAGGTAACCTGAGCCCGGAGTTCACTTAACTCCAGCTCCGGATTTTGACAAACCATTTCGGCAGCGCCCAGCATCGATTGCTGAACCATGGTTCGGGCGGCCTGGTCGTCAAAGCCCATATCGATAGCTTCTTCCTGCATTGCCTGTAAAAACAGGAAAAAATACGCCGGGCTGCTGCCCGCGGCGGCAATCACCCCATTAATATCATCTTCTTTTTCGGCCCAGACCGTAGCGCCCACGCCATTCATCATATCTTCAACAAACTGGCGGTTGTCTGCGCTGATGCCCTGTTCGGCGTATAAGCCCGACATACCTTTACCCAGCAGGCTTGGGGTGTTCGGCATGACCCGAACCAGATCATAATCCCCACCCAGCATTTCTTTCAGGCGGCTAACGGTAAGACCTGCTGCAATAGAAATAAACAATTTGTTCTCAAAACCGTCTTTAGTCAGGGCATCACACATTTTACCCATAACCTGTGGTTTTACAGACAACACTACAGCATCGGCAAAAGCGCATGCTTCATCATTAGACTGCGAGGTTTTTATGCCAAAATCCTGCTCCATCTTTTCAAGAGGACCGGAGCTGGGGTTACTGGCTATGATCAGGTTTTTGTCGTAGCCTGACTGAATAAGTCCGCTGATAATGCTCCGGCTCATGTTACCGGCGCCGATGAATGCGAGTTTTTTCTGTTGCATGTGTGTCCTTTTGGTTTGATGTAAAAACTAGTAATAAAGGTTACGAATTTCGGGCACCAAAAATAGCCGTACCAACACGGACCATATGGGAACCATGGGCAATCGCTACTTCTAAATCACCACTCATACCTACGGACAGGGTATCAAAATTGCTCAGCTTTGTATGGTATTGCCCAAATAATTCTGCCAGTCGGCTAAGCGTTTGTTGCTGTTGAGCGGCGGAGGCGCTGGCGCGGGGAATGGCCATCAGACCGCGTAGCTGCAAATGCTCCATGCGGCTAATGTCGTCAATCATTGCTGGCAGTTCAGCTGCCGAGACTCCGGACTTTGAAGCTTCGTCATCCAGATTCAGCTGAATGCAGACATTAAGTGGCGGTAGCGCCGCAGGGCGTTGGTCATTCAGACGGCGGGCTATTTTTAACCGGTCGACAGACTGTACCCAATCAAAATGCTCGGCCACCAGGCGTGTTTTGTTTGATTGAATGGGGCCTATCATATGCCACTCGATATCTTCCAGTCCTGTTAACGCCTGGATTTTTTCGATGCCTTCCTGAATGTAGTTTTCGCCAAACAAACGTTGTCCGGCTTCATACGCTAGCCTGATATCAGATACCGGTTTAGTCTTTGATACCGCTAGTAATCGGACGGATTTTAAAGGACGATTAGCCTGCGCAGTCGCCTGTTCTATGCGTGCATAGGTGGTTTTCAGTCGTTCTGCTATTGTTTGCATAGTGCACCTAACGATATGGAGATGTTTTCGTGGATATTACCGAACTTTTGGCTTTCAGTGTTAAGAATAACGCCTCGGATCTACACCTTTCAGCGGGCTTACCGCCCCTCATTCGCGTAGATGGCGAAATGCGACGACTGAACATACCAGAGTTGGACCACAAACAGGTTCATGCGCTCATTTACGAAATAATGAACGATAATCAGCGCAAAGAATATGAAGAAAAGCTGGAAGTGGATTTTTCTTTTGAAGTAAAAGATTTATCCCGTTTTCGGGTCAATGCGTTTATGCAAAACCGCGGCGCGGCAGCGGTGTTACGGACCATTCCTTCCACTGTTCTTACGCTGGATGATTTGGGCGCCCCAGAAATTTTCAAGGAAATTATCAAGCAGCCTACCGGACTGGTGCTGGTGACCGGGGCCACCGGCTCGGGAAAGAGTACTACCCTGGCGGCGATGGTGGACCATATCAATTCTCATAAACGCGACCATATTCTGACCATCGAAGATCCCATCGAATTTGTACATCACAATAAAACCAGTCTGGTGAATCAGCGTGAGGTACACCGGGACACCCACAGTTTTACCAGTGCACTGCGTTCCGCTTTGCGTGAGGACCCGGATGTTATTCTGGTGGGCGAATTACGGGATCTGGAAACCATTCGGCTGGCGATGTCCGCCGCCGAAACCGGCCACCTGGTATTTGGCACCCTGCATACCAACTCGGCACCTAAAACCATCGACCGTATTATTGATGTCTTTCCTGCAGCCGAAAAATCGATGATTCGCTCAATGTTGTCGGAGTCTCTGCGGGCAGTAATATCTCAAACCCTGTTGAAAAAAATTGGTGGGGGGCGGGTGGCCGCGCACGAAATTATGCTCGGGGTTCCGGCGATTCGTAACCTCATCCGCGAAGACAAAGTGCCTCAGATGTATTCCGTTATTCAGACCGGCCAGTCCATCGGGATGCAAACGATGGATCAGTGCCTGCAACGACTGGTGGCGAAAGGCATTGTTTCGCAACAAGATGCCGCGGCTAAATCGGTTGATAAACAAAACAGTTTTTAAGGAATCGCGTCGTGCTAATTGAGTTTTTACGTCAGGCTACAGAGTTAGGCGCCTCGGATATTTTTGTGACAGCAGGTTTTCCGGTCAGTGCCAAAATTAATGGCGAGCTGACCACCCTGGGCGGGGACAA
>VMHT01217443.1_pt1 | contig 39194 bp, 30 predicted proteins | sample 4693611 | NCBI WGS metagenome assembly VMHT01 (sample SAMN12280063, study PRJNA550983) | marine metagenome | isolation source: seawater sampled from same location over 5 years 0.02-0.2 micron viral filtrate | place: USA: collected off the coast of southern California halfway between the port... ...
CGGGTGGCGCGAATGGCCTCCAGCAACAGCTTGGCGCGGTTCTCGAGGCTGCCGCCCCATTCATCCGTGCGCTGGTTAATGTCAGGCGACAAAAACTCGGAAATCAAATAGCCATGCGCGCCGTGCAATTGCACACCGGTAAAGCCGGTTTCCTGCGCCATTTTCGCGGCATGGGCGAAACGCTGGATAATGTCGAGAATTTCATCATGCTCCAGCGCGCGCGGTTTACCGAAAGCGGCGCCGGGCATTTTTAACTGCACTTCAGACGGGCCGACCGGTGTCGGCGCAACGGCGGCAGGTGTCTGGCGTCCCGCATGCGAAATCTGCATCCATAAATGCGTGTTATTTTTGGTGCCAGCATCAGCAAAAGCGCGCAAACGCGAAATTTGCTCATTGGTCTGCTTGCCCTCAATCACAACATTGCCCGGGCGCTCTAAATAGCGGTGGTCAATCTGCACATTGCCGGTCAGCAAAATGCCTGCACCGCCCTCAGCCCAACGGCCATAAAGCGTCGCGTGTTTTTCAGTGGCGCGGTTCTGCTCATCGGCCAGACCTTCGGTCATTGCCGCTTTGCAAATGCGGTTCTTAACTTCAACGCCACATGGCAGCGCTAAAGTGGATTCAATCGTCGTCTTGCTCATCAAAAACTCCCTTGTTTTTGTTATATGGGTTAGACTACCAATCGAATCAACTGTTTCAACCGAAAAGATAAAATGGCCAAGAAGAAATCCGCAGATTTGTTTGATGACGCCCCCGCGGCACCAAAAGCCGCCGCAAAGGTCGAGAAAAGCAAACCAAAATCCGCCGAAAAAGGCTATTCCGCCGCCGATATTGAGGTCCTTGAAGGCCTTGAGCCGGTGCGCCGCCGCCCGGGCATGTATATTGGCGGCACAGATAGCCGCGCCATGCACCATCTTTTCGCTGAGGTTATCGACAATTCAATGGATGAGGCCGTGGCCGGTCACGCAACCTTTATTGAGGTTGAGATGATGGCGGGCAATCGCCTGTCCGTGCGCGATAATGGGCGCGGTATTCCGGTTGACCCGCATCCGAAATATAAAGATAAATCGGCGCTCGAAGTGATTATGACAACGCTGCATGCGGGCGGTAAATTTGGCGGCGACGCCTATGACACCTCCGGCGGTTTGCATGGCGTCGGCGTTTCTGTGGTCAATGCACTGTCCTCTGACCTGACGGTTGATGTGGCCCGCGACCAGCAAATGCATCAGCAAAAATTCTCGCGCGGCCTGTCGCAAGGCAAGGTGAAGAAAATCGGTGAGGCCAAAAACAAGCGCGGCACGACCGTCAGCTTTGTGCCTGATGAAGATATTTTCGGCAAAATTCAGTTTGATCCGGCGCGGCTTTACGCCATGGCCAAGGCCAAAGCCTATTTATTTGGCGGCGTTGAAATTCGCTGGCGCTGCGACCCGGCGCTGATTAAAGACACCGAAAAATGCCCGCCCGAGGATGTGCTGAAATTCCCCAATGGTCTGCAAGATTATTTGGAAGAACAAATTGGCGGACGCGCTGTCGTCACGCCGCTGCCCTTTGCCGGTAAAGTGCAAAAAACCGGCGGCCACGGCTCATGCGAATGGGCGGTCACTTGGGTTGCCGCCGGTATCGGCAATGCGGATGGCATGAATGCCAGCTATTGCAACACTGTGCCGACGCCCGAAGGCGGCACCCATGAACAAGGCATGCGCGCCGCGCTGACCAAAGGGCTGAAGGCCTATGGCGACCGCATCAACAATAAAAAAGCCGGTATGATTACCGGCGAGGATGTGATGGGCACCGCCGCCGCGCTGGTTTCCGTATTCGTCCGCGAGCCGGAATTTCAGGGCCAAACCAAAGACAAGCTGGCCACGCCCGAGGCCGCAAAAATTGTCGAGACGACATTGCGCGACCATTTTGAACATTACCTCACCTCGGCCCCCGCCGATGCCGATAAGCTGTTGGGCTGGGTGATTGACCGCGCTGAGGAGCGCGTCAAACGCCGCCAAGAAAAAGAAGTTAGCCGCAAATCAGCCGTGCGCAAACTGCGCCTGCCCGGCAAGCTGGCGGATTGCTCGCAAAATTCGAGCGAGGGCGCGGAACTGTTTATCGTTGAGGGCGACAGTGCGGGCGGTTCGGCCAAACAGGGCCGAAATCGCCGGAACCAAGCCATTTTGCCGCTGCGTGGTAAAATCCTCAATGTCGCCAATGCCACCGCCGCCAAAATGCAGCAAAGCCAACAAATCGCTGACCTTGTGCTGGCGCTGGGCTGCGGCATGGGCGCGTCTTATGACGAGGCGCGGCTGCGTTATGAGAAAATCATCGTCATGACCGATGCCGATGTGGATGGCGCGCATATTGCCGCCCTGCTCGTCACGTTTTTTCACGAGCAAATGCCCGACCTTATTCGCCAAGGGCATCTTTATATCGCCGTGCCGCCGCTTTATCGCCTGGCGCAGGGCGCAAAAACGTTTTACGCCCGCGATGATGAGCACCGCGAGGAATTGCTGAAAACCGAGTTTCGCGCCAATGCCAAAGTCGATATCAGCCGCTTTAAGGGCTTGGGCGAAATGTTGCCCGCGCAATTAAAAGAAACCACCATGATGCCCGGCTCGCGCACGCTGTTGCAGGTGCATATTCCCGAAGAGGAAAGCAAAGCCACCGAAAAAGCCGTGAAAGACCTGATGGGCAATAAGCCGGAACTGCGCTTTAAATTCATTCAAGAAAACGCCGCCTTCGCCGGCCATGACATGCTGGATATTTAGCCAAGCAACAGTCCAAATAAAATTGCAACCACAAAAACGAATCCGAAAGGGTCACCTTCATCCTCAACCTCCCCTAATTCCTGTTTCGTTTTTCCCGATTTGTAGTTGCTCGAAGTAAGAAGTGAATCGTCCACCTCTTCACTACTGCATGCGTAAAGATATGCGTATCTGTTGCAGCAGGAACTCCTTGGGCTACTGCGCCGATAGCTCAGCGAATGGGCATTATGCCCATAAAGACCGCACCCATTTTTCGCAACGCGCTCAACATCGAAACGAGTGGCGGTATTATCCGTATCGGCGGAACAACCCCTCTGCAGCTGAACAATTACTTTGCTGTCAGAAATGTCACTGATTACCGGTTCTTCGTAAAACGGACCGGCGCAAGCCGAAAGCCAAATCAGAAAGAAAACAGCAATAAATGGATTTCGCATAGAAACCTCCTTTTTATTTTTATTGATTAAGACCATAACTAAAATAGCAAACCAGGCAAGACACCCCCCTTTACATTCGCGTAAAAACATCTATCTTCCGCGCCATGAAGACAGGTCAGGCCGTGGTGGCCTGATATCAGGTCAGTTGAACAAGCCGATCTGAACGCGTGATCAACACGCAAGCTTCGCGTCTCCTTTCGCCTTTCAACGGAATTGACGATGGGAAAGACGCCAGACACGGAAAGAGCGTATGACGTTTGACGAACTCGGGCTGGCCCCCGAAATCATGAAGGCCATTAATGATGTCGGCTACACTGAGCCGACCCCCATTCAGGCGCAAGCCATCCCCGAAGTGATTGCCAATCAAGACGTTTTGGGCATTGCCCAAACCGGCACCGGCAAGACGGCGAGCTTTACCCTGCCGATGATTCACCGGCTGATGAAGGGCCGCGCCAAAGCGCGCATGCCGCGCACTTTGATTTTGGAGCCGACCCGCGAATTGGCGGCGCAAGTGGCCGAAAATTTCGACCTTTACGGCAAATATACCAAGCTGACCAAAGCACTGCTGATTGGCGGCGTGAGCTTTAAAGACCAAGAGCAAGCGATTATGCGCGGCGCAGATGTGCTGATTGCCACGCCCGGCCGCCTGATTGACCATGTCGAGCGCGGCGGTGTGCTGCTGCGCGGCGTTGAGGTGCTGGTGATTGATGAGGCCGACCGTATGCTTGATATGGGCTTTATTCCCGATATTGAGAAAATTGTCGGCATGATACCCTTTACGCGGCAGACGCTGTTTTTCTCGGCCACCATGCCGCCGGAAATCACCCGCCTGTCGGAGCAGTTTTTATCCGCGCCGAAACGTATTGAAGTGGCGCGGCCTTCCTCGACCAATGACAATGTCTCGCAAAAGCTGATTGAAGTTGCGCCGACCAAAAAGCGCGAAGCCTTGCGCGATTTGTTTGAGAAAGAGGATGTCACAAATGGCATTATTTTCTGCAATCGCAAGCGCGATATTGGCGAGCTTTTGAAAAACCTGCACCAGCATGATTATAAGGCCGTCTCGCTGCATGGCGATATGGACCAGCATATGCGGTTGAAAATGCTCGACCAGTTTAAGTCGGGCGACGCCACCTATCTGATTGCCTCGGATGTGGCGGCGCGGGGCTTGGATATTCCGGCCGTGAGCCATGTGTTTAATTTCGATGTGCCGACCCATGCGGAAGATTATGTTCACCGCATTGGCCGCACGGGCCGCGCCGGTCGCTCGGGTGCCGCCTTTACGCTGGCGACGCGCAATGACGGCAAATATGTCGATGCGATTGAGCAGCTGATTGAACTAAAAATCGACCGCGAAGCCTTTGGCCCAGCTGATGGCCCCAATGAGGGTGACGCCGCAAGCGAAGACAAACCGGGCAGCCGCAATCGCAATCGCAATAGCAATCGTGGTGGACGCGGCGGCAAAAATCGTGAACAGCGTGATGGCGGCGAGAGCAGCCAAGACGCGAAAGCCAATAGCGGCGGCAAGCGGCGCGGTCTTTTGGGTCGCAATCGACGCGGTGGCAAACCGCAAGAGGCCAAAGCCGACACGCCGAAACAAGCCCCGAAGGAAACCAAGTCGTCACCCAAGCCGCAAAAATCAAGCGGCAAGCCTGCGGCTAAGTCGGGCGGTAAATCGGGCAGCAAATCAGGTGATGCGTTTGAGGGCAATATGCCCGATTTCCTGAAATAGGCTTATCTTCTTTGGTCAAAGCGGCGGCCAATCATGGCGGCGGCGATATTGGTTTTTTGAATATCAATCGCCCCGCCGGCAATGCCCCAGCCCCACGCATCGCGCATGCGCCGCTCCATCGGATAATCGCGCGAATAGCCATAGCCGCCCATAAGCTGCACCGCAGCGCCGGTGACGTCGCGGCACATTTCATTTGAGAAACATTTGCCGACCGAGCTGTCAATGACGCTGGGCAGACCATCCTCGGCATTCACCGCAGCGCGATGAATGAGCAGCCGCGCCGCCTCAACCTTCATCTGCATTTCCGCCAGCTTGATTTGCACGCCTTGAAAATCGACAAGCTCTTTGCCGAATTGCTTGCGCTCCTGCACATAATCCAGCACATCCTCCAGCGCGCCCGAGGCCTGCCCCAGCGCCATGGTCGCATTGCCGCAACGCTCCAGGTCAAAGGCTTCCATCAGCTTTCTAAAGCCCCCGGCAGGCACAACCACATTGTCTTCCGGCACGGTGACATTATCGAGAAAAATATCCGCCGATGGCACACCGCGAAAGCCCATCAGCTCCTCTTGCTTGCCGAAGCTCAGGCCGGGCGTGTCTTTATGCACAAACACCGCGCCAATGCCTTTCGCGCCCGGGTCGTCGGACAGGCGGCAATAAACCAGATAGCCATCCGAATGGCCGCCGCCGGAACACCAGCGCTTTTGCCCGTTCAACGTCACTTTGCCGTCTTTCATCTCGCCTTTGGTGGTGAGGTCGGTCAGCGCACTGCCCGCTTGCGGCTCCGACATGGAAACCGCCAGCACCATCTCGCCCTTGCAGACTTGCGGCACGATTTCTTGCTTCAGCGTGTCAGAGGCAAAATGCACCAGCGCATGCACCGGCCCGACATTGGCCTCAAATAGCGGAAAGGCTGAGGCCGATGAGATTTTGGCAAATTCCTCCAGCACCAGCAGCGCCTCCAAATTACCCAGCCCTAAACCGCCGAGATTTTCAGGAATGTTAATGCCGAGAAAGCCCATATTGCCGAGTTTCTTCAGCATGTCGGGCTTCACCGGATGGCCGGTCTGCTCGCAATACGTCGCCACATCAGGCATTTCAGCGCGGGCAAATTTACGCGCCGCATCGCGCAATTCGCGCTGGGCATCGGTCAGTTGAAAATCCACAATCATCTCCCTATTTGATGGCTCACTATATGCCCCGCCGCGGGCTTTCGTCCAGACGGGCAAATTGTCCGCCAAAATTGTGAGGGCTTTTCGCCGTGATGACCATGCCGCTTGATTTCAATCGCATTTCGAGACAATCTAGCGCCAACCAAAACGGGAGTTAAACATGACTGAAGCATTTATTATTGACGCCTGCCGCACACCGCGCGGCATTGGCAAACCGGGCAAAGGTGCCCTGAGCGAAATCCATCCGCAACAATTGGGCGCGACCGTGCTGAAGGCACTGGCCGAGCGCAATAAAATCAACACGGCGGAAGTTGACGATATTATTTGGGGCACAAGCTCACAGCGCGGCACACAGTCGGGCGATTTGGGCCGCATGGCCGCGCTTGATGCTGGTTATGATGTGCGCTCCAGCGCCATGACGCTTGACCGCTTTTGCGGCTCTGGCATCACCTCGGTGAATATCGCCGCAACCAATATCATGTCGGGCATGGAAGATATGACCATTGCCGGTGGCACGGAAATGATGTCGCGCTTCGGCACAGATGCCAAAGCGGATTCACCTTTCCTCGATAGCGGCAATAAGCGTTTGCGCGAAGTGCACCCGCAGCCGCATCAGGGCGTTTGCGCCGATGCGATTGCCACGCTGGAAGGCATTGATCGTGAGGCGGTTGATGCCTTGGCTTATGTCAGCCAGCAAAACGCACAGCGCGCCATTGAAGAAGGCCGCTTCGATAAATCACTGGTTGCCGTGCATAAAGAAGATGGCTCGCTGGCCCTCGACAAGGAAGAGTTTCCGCGTCCGCAAACCACACCGGAAAGCCTTGCCGAACTTGAGCCGAGCTTTGCCAAGCTGGCTGATATTCCGCTTGATGAAGACGGCACAACATTCCGCAAGCTGGTGGCGCAAGCCTATCCAGATTTGGATATCAACCATGTGCACCATGCGGGCAATTCCTCCGGCGTTGTCGATGGCGCGGCGGCTCTGCTGCTGGCCTCTGAGGATTATGCCAAAGCCAATGGCCTGAAAGCCCGCGCCAAGGTGAAGGCAATTGCCAATATGGGTGACAGCCCGACGCTGATGCTGAACGCACCTGTGCCGGCAGCCAAAAAGGTTCTCGAAAAAGCCGGTTTGACGATTGCCGATATTGACCTGTTTGAAGTCAATGAAGCGTTTTCCGTCGTCACCGAGAAGTTTATTCGTGACCTCGACATTGACCGCTCGCGTATCAATGTGAATGGCGGCGCAATGGCGCTGGGTCATCCGATTGGCGCGACCGGTTCTATTTTGGTCGGCACCATGCTCGATGAATTGGAGCGCCAAGACAAACAATTCGGTCTGATTACCATGTGCGCTGCGGGCGGCATGGCTCCGGCGATTATCATCGAACGCGTTTAATCGCGCCGAGGGACACGCAAGGGCGCGGTGGTCTCCATCGCGTCCTTTTTTGCGCCTATTTGTCGGCACTTGACCGAAAAGCCGTTTTCACCCCAAACTGAGGCAAATTGAGGGAGGTCGCTATGCGCGCACATTACAATCATCTCGCCCCGTTTCTGTCTGCCGATGACGCCGACACCATGTTGCGTCTGGCCGAGCATTTCGGCAGCTTCGGCCCCTATGCCAATGAAGCCGAAAATGACGGGATTGGCGAAGAATTGCCGCAGCGTTTCGACGCCGCCTTTAACTATATCGCGCATGGCATGGATGGCAGCGAGAACCAAGACGACATGCACACCGCCGCTGCCCGCACCAATTATTTCCGTGAGACTTATGCCTATGGCGAAGAGGTGCGCGCGCCCGGTGTTGAGCCGTTTATGAACCATCCGGCGCTGGCCGAAACGGCGCGTAAAATCTTCGGCGTGGAGCGCATTGTTCCGGCGATTATTTTCGCCAATATCCTCATTCCGGGCCAAGAGCTTGCCGTGCATACCGATGTGCCGGAATTTCGCGGGGCCAATCGCAAAGTGACGCCGCAATGGCTGCTCGTCACCATGCTGCATAGCGGCTTGTTTGATGAATGGCGGATACCGATTACCACTTGCGTGTCTTGGTTCGGCAAGTCCAAAGGTGGCGCTTTCGCCTTTTATCCTGAGGGCACGGACGGGCCGCGCGAGGCCATTCAGTCCGACCATAACTCAGCGATTGTGATTGATACGGATAGGGTTTTTCACGGCGTGGACCGCGTGGCGGAAACCAAGCCGAAACTGCCGCCGATTAACAATAAAACCGCCCGCCTGCATTTTATGGGCGACGATAAATGGCAGCTTCGCAATGGCGATGAGGTGCTGGGCGATTATGACTGGTCAGAATTGCGCTATTCGATTTCGTGGAAAGGCTATTGCTTTAAAGACGAGACCGAAGAAAACCTATGGCGTAGCGGCAGCGACGACCTATCCATTGAGTTTATCCTCAACCGCATTGAAGATGATTTGCGCGCGCAAGGCGTGTTGACCGGCGCACGCCCCGACCCGACCGCCTTCGCCACTATGATGGTCAATCACTATATCCGCTTCCCGAAACTGCAAGCGGCGGCTGAGTAAGCTAGCCCCACCCTTGCAATTCTGCGGCTTCGGCGCGTAGTTTTTCCGGCCCACCGAGAAGCTGGCGGTTGGCCCCAATGCGTTTGAACCAATAATGCAAGCCCAGCAAATCAGTGAAGCCCATGCCGCCATGCACTTCGGTTGAGGTGCGGGCGACAAATTTGCCGACTTCCGATAAATGCGATTTAGCCAAACACGCCATCAGCGCGGCTTCCTCCGGCACTTGGTCTTGCGCATAGGCGGCATACCAAACCATAGAGCGGCACGGCTCCAGCTTGGCGGCCATTTCGGCGCACATATGTTTGACCGCCTGAAAAGACGCAATCGGGCGGTTGAACTGGTCGCGCGTCTTGGCATATTCAACGGCTTTTTCCAGCATCATGGCCGCCGCGCCCAGCGTATCTGCGGCCAGCAAAACGCGCCCCGCATCAATCATTTTGCGCTGCGCTGCGGCATGATTATTGCCCGCGACAAGCGACGCCGCCGCATTATCAAGGTCGAGCGTCAGCACATTGCGGGTGCGGTCAATCGTGGTCAGTTCGGTTTCGTTGACGCCTGCCGCACCACGTTCAACGACGATAAGCTGGGCGCCGCCCTGCCCGTCCGAGGTGGTGAGCAGAAAATGCGTTGCGCCATCTGCGCCCATGACAAAGCTGGCGCGGCCCGAGACTTTATCGCCCGATAGCGTCAGACCGGCCCCTTCGCGCGCGCCAATCGCCTCGGTCATGCCGACGCCCATGCGCGCACTGCCCATAGCGATTTGGCTCAGCCAGTCATCATCGCCCGCTTCGCGCAAGCCGATAATCGCCATGCCATAAGCCGCCGCGAAAGATGAGGGCGCGACATGGCGGCCCAAGGCTTCTGAAACCAACGCCGCCTCCAATACGCCCATGCCGAGGCCCCCATGTGCCTCCGGCATCAGCACAAATGGCACGCCAAGCTCTTCCATCCCCTGATGCAGGGTTTCGGCCAGCGCGGCATCGCCATCGACAAATTTCCGCACTTCTTCCAATTCTGACGCGCCCTCAAGAAAGCGGCCAACGCTGTCTTGCAGCATTATCTGGTCTTCTGATAATCCGAAATACATGAGCGGCTCCTAATTGGCTTTAAATGTGCCGGGTGTCGGCTTCGGCTCGCGCGGCATGCCGAGGCCGCGTTCGCTAATGATGTTTTTCTGAATTTGCGCCGAGCCGCCGCCAATAATCAGGCCGAGGTCAAACATATAATGGGTTTGCCACATGCCTTTATCGCGCGCAAACGGGCTGTCTTCGTAAAGAATCCCATATTCGCCCATCACGTCAATGGCCAGTTCGGCCATCTGATGGTTCAACTCGCAGCCCTGCAATTTCACCAGCAGCCCCGCCATGCCGGCCGATTTCTTCTCGCTCGACATGGTGGTCAGGCGCATGCCGTTCAGCTTCATCGCCTGCGCTTCGGCTTGCAGTTTCACCAAGCGGTCGCGATAAACCGCATCACCGATGAGCGGTTTGCCGTCAATATGTTCGTTTTGCATAATCTCAGCAATGGCGCGCAGCCGCCCCAGCGCCGCATCAGGGTCGCCCAACATGCCGCGCTCATGCGTCAGCGTGGCATTGGCCACCATCCAACCCTCGCCGCGATTGCCGACAATCGAGGTCACCGGCACGCGCACATCGGTGAAGAACACCTCGTTAAACTCGGCAAAGCCGGTCATCGTCATCAGCGGGCGCACTTCAATGCCCGGCGTCTTCATATCAATCAGAATATAGCTAATGCCCTGATGCTTTGGCGCATCCGGTTCGGTGCGCACAAGGCAAAACATCATATCGGCAAATTGCGCGGTCGAGGTCCAAATCTTCTGGCCGTTAATGATGAAATCATCGCCATCAACCACCGCCGCCGTGCGGAGCGCAGCGAGGTCTGACCCCGCGCCCGGCTCAGAATAACCCTGACACCACACCATCTCACCCGATAGGGTCGGTTTGATATAGGCCGCTTTCTGCTCATCCGTGCCCAATTCCAAAAGCGTCGGCACCAGCATGTTAATGCCCTGACCGGAAATACCGCCGGGCACACCGGCGCGGGCAAATTCCTCGGCAATAATGCGCGCCTTGAGCGCGTCAGGCGCGGCACCATAGCCGCCATATTCCTTCGGATGCGTGCGCGCCGCATAGCCGTTTTGCAGCAGTAATTCCTGCCAAGCCAGACGCTTTTTGCTCCGCACAGAGCGGTCTGAGCGGCTGGGCGAGCTGTCCTTATGCGCCTCTAAAAACCCGCGCAACTCGGCGCGAAAATCATCATATTCTTGCGTGAAATTCAGATCCATGACGTTAACTCCCTTTGGCGAAAGTCTAAGCAAACAAAATCAGCGGCGCAAGGCGGGGGTAAATTAAAGCGCAATTTATTGGTCAAAATCATAGTAAGGCGCGCCAAGCACTGATATTGTCTGCCCATGCTTGACCGCTATTTATTCATTCGCCTTTTGCAAAGCCAGCTTGCGCTGACATTGATTTTGTCGGCTGTCATTTGGCTGGTGCAGGCGCTTGACCTGATTGATAAGGCGCTGACCGCAGGCACATCGCCGCTGGAAACGCTGATGCTGTCCACGCTGGTCTTGCCGCGCGTCCTCACCTTCACCCTCGCGCCCGCCTTGCTGATTACGGTGATTTCGCAAATGGTGCGCTTGCTGCAAGATTATGAATATTTCGCGCTCACCGCCGCCGGTCTCAGCCCATTGCGCGTCTTGCGCCCCATGTTGCTGCTCGGCGCAGTGGTGATGGTGGTGCAAGGCTTGCTGGCTTTTTATATTTCCCCGATTGCCATGAAAACGCTCAAACTCAGTTCGTTTGAAAGCGGCAGTCAAATCGCGCTGGCAGATTTACAGCCCGGCGCATTTAAGGATTTAAAGCCCGGCATGACGGCCTTTACCAGCGGACAAGATAGCGACGGCAATTGGCTTGATTTAATGATTTACGATATGAGCAAGCCGCAACGTCCGGTCACTTATTTGGCGAAAAGAGCGCGCATTAGCGCGCGCAATGGCGAGCCTTATTTTATCCTGCAAGATGGCAGCCAGTTGATAGGCGGCACTGATAGGCGCGACCAAGATGACGGGCAGATTATTCGTTTCTCGCAATATCTCTTGCCGCTCAGCCAGCCTGTGCCGACGCAAAAAACCCGCATCACCTTTAACCGCAATCATATGATGATACATCAATTGCTGAACCCGTCCGCGCATGGCGTCACCTCGACGGCGCGCATCACCCGCATGAAAGGGCGCGGCTTGGAGCTTATTTCCAATCTCGCCCAGCCGATTATTTTCATGCTGATTGGCTTTGCCGTGATTACGGCGGGCGGCATTAGTCGCAGTGGCTATGGCCAGCGCGTTATGGCGGCGGTGCTGCTGGCGATTGTGTTTCAAATCGGCGTCATCGCGCTGGCTGATGTCGCGGTAGAAGAAGACGCGCCAACCCTTATCTTCATTTGGCCGGCGTTATTTCTCGGCGGCCTCATGGCCTTTATTCAAAAGCAAAATGATCCGGATATGGTGAAAAGATTATTCAGCCGCATGATGGGACGCGCCACATGATAAGCACGCTCAATCTTTATCTCGTGCGCCGCTTTGCCGTGTGGCTGATGATTGTCACTTTGGGTTTTGGCGCGATTGCCATGCTTGGCGATTTTCTGGAAATGCTGCGCCTCGCCAATCGGCTTAATTTGGGCGCGGGCACGGCCTTTGGCTTCACCCTGCACCGCTTGCCGCTTTTGCTGATGGATTTTCTGCCTTTCGTGTTTTTATTCGCCACCGTATTTTGTCTGCTGCGGCTCAGTCAGGCGCAAGAGCTTGCGGTCATTCGCGCCGCCGGTCTTTCTGTGTGGCAGTTTTTAAAGCCGCTTTTGGTTTTCACCTTTGTTTTATCGACGCTGATTATCCTCGCGCTGGAGCCGATTGGCGCGCAGCTTCATAATCGCTTCACCGATAGCTATGCCGCGCTGACCTCGCAAAAATCGAGCCTGAGCTTTTCCACCGGCGGCGTTTGGTTTCGTGAAACCACGCAATCGGGCAGCTATATCAGCCGCGCCAAACAGATTGATGACGCCCAAGCCGGACGCTTGCTGGATGTTGAGATTATTCAATTCGATGAAAGCGGCGCATTTGAGAGCCGCATCACCGCCCCTTCCGGACAGATTGCCGATGGCTTGTTCCGCCTCACCGCCCCGCGGTTTTATCGGCGCGACGAAGCGGTTAAAACCCTGCCGCAATGGGAGCTATCCAGCAGCCTGACAAGCAGCAGTCTGGCCGATAATTTTGCCAATGCGCGCATCATTAATGTGTGGCAATTGCCCGGCTATATCGCCGCCGCCGGAAAAAGCGGCATTGATGTCACGCGCCATGAGGTGCGGCTGCAATCATTGCTTGCCCTGCCGATTTTGCTGATGGCGATGGTTATGGTGGCGGCCTGTTTTTCATTGCCGACGGGCCGCATGTTCACCAGCGGGCAAACGCTCGGCCTTTCTGTGCTATGCGGGTTCGGCCTGTTTTTATTCAATGACTTCATTGTTTTAATGGGCGAGTTGAATCTCATGCCGCCGATAATGGCAAGCTGGGTTCCGGCTTTTATTGCCTTGCTATTATCCATAAGCTATCTACTGACAACAGAAGATGGGTGAGGAGGACAGCCGTGAGTGAGTTGACGCTGGGAAATGAGTTTGGTGCGCCATCGCAAGATGACTGGCTGCAAGCCGTTGAAACCGCTTTGCGGGGCAAGGCGGCGGAAACGCTGACCTCTCACGACCTCGCCGGATTTTCGCGCCAGCCGCTTTATACGGAAGCCAATAGCGCCACCGCCGACAATCCCTCCGGCTTGCCCGGCTTTGCGCCTTTCACCCGTGGGGCCAAGCCGCTCAACAGCAAATTCCTGCCCTGGCATATCGCCCAGCGTGTGATTATTGGTCGAAAATCTGCCGATAATAACGCCATATTGACCGACCTTGCGGGCGGTGTGAGTGCGCTGATGCTGGATTTCAGTGAGGCCGATGCCGATAAGGCCAGCCTCGATAAATTGCTGACCGGCGTGATGCTCGACATTGCGCCGCTGTCGCTGGCCGCCGCCTCTACCGATAATGCCCGCGCCGTGCTGGCCCTGCTCGACGCGCATGGCGTCGGCGATGTGCCGATTTATCTCAATCTATCGGCCAAAGATGGGGCGGCCCTCGCCACTGATAGTGACGCGCGGCCTGCGGCGCGTTTGATGACGGCCAATGGCGCCGCCTATCACGCGCAAGGCGCAGGCGTGCCGCAAGAGCTTGGCTGGATGCTGGCCGAATTGACCGAAGGTATGCGCGCATTGGAAGCGACCGGCATGGATGCCGCCACAGCGCTGTCAAAAATCACCCTGACCCTCTCGGCGGATGTCGATTTCTTCGCCACATTGGCAAAAATCCGTGCCGCGCGTTTGCTCTTCGCCAATATTGCTGAGGCGGTCGGCGCGCCCGACACGCCGCCGCAAATTCATGCTGAAACCGGCTTGCGCGCCTTTTCCGATGTTGACCCTTGGGTCAATATTCTCCGCGCCACCTCAGCGGCGATGGGCGCAGGCATTGCCGGTGTCGATATGCTGACGGTTGCGCCCTGCACCGCTACCAGCGCAACCGATAATAGTCTGACGCGCCGCATTGCCCGCAATACGCAAGTGATATTGCAGGAAGAAAGCCATATCGGCCATGTTGCCGATGCGGCGGGCGGTGCTTGGTATATTGAAAATCTGACCACGCAATTGGCCGAAAGCGCCTGGGCCGAATTTCAAAAGATTGAAGCGAGCGGCGGCATCAGCCAAGCGCAGGCATATATCGACGCGGCATTGAGCGACGCCCGCGCCGCTTTTGACGCCGCGATTGACAGCCGCGCCATGCCGCTTGTCGGGGTCAGCGAGTTTCCCAATTTGGAGGAAGCCCCGCTCGAGGCCGGTAAAGAGAGCGGCTATCGCTTGTCCGCCGCCTATGAGGCCTTGCGCCACGCCGCGCAAAAAGCCAAGCCAAAAGTATTTCTCGCCACTATTGGCGCGATGGCCAGCTTTACGCCGCGCGCCAATTTTGCCGCCAATATATACGCCGCAGGTGGCCTGCACGCGGTCAGCGGCTCGGTTGATGAGGGAGGCAGCACGGACGCCGCCGCCATTGCCGCAGCGTTTCAAAAATCCAACGCCAAAGTGGCGGTAATTTGTGCCTCGGATGATGATTATGAGGCGCATGCGGAAGCTGTTGCCGAGGCGCTGAAAGAAGCGGGCGCGACCCATATCGCGCTGGCGGGCAAGCCGCGCGACATCGCCGCCATTGACGCTTATTGCTTCGCCGGATGCGCCGCGCTGAGCTTCCTCAAAGACATTCACAAGACATTAGGGCTATAGGCGATAAAATGAGCAAGTTTCCTGATTTTTCCAAATTGCCGCTCAATCTCGCCGCCAATGCCGCGCTTGGTGACTGGCAAAATGCCGCGAAATCGGCGCAAGATAATGAGGCAGCCGCAACGCTGCGCCAAACGCCTGAAGGCATTGATATTAAACCGCTTTATACGGCAGATGACCGCGATGGCCTGCCCTATCTCGACAGCTATCCCGGGCTTGCGCCCTATATTCGCGGGCCTTATGCGACCATGTATGTCAATAAGCCGTGGACTGTGCGCCAATATGCCGGTTTCTCAACGGCGGAAGAGTCCAACGCGTTTTACCGCCGCAATTTAAAGGCCGGTCAAAAAGGCCTGTCAGTGGCCTTCGACCTGGCCACCCATCGCGGTTATGACAGCGACCATCCGCGCGTGTTTGGCGATGTCGGCATGGCCGGTGTGGCGATTGACTCGATATTGGATATGCGGACGCTATTTGCCGGTATTCCGCTTGACACCATGTCCGTCTCCATGACCATGAATGGCGCGGTGCTGCCGATTATGGCGCTGTATATTGTGGCGGCAGAGGAACAAGGCGTCAGCCCCGATAAGCTGGCGGGCACGATTCAGAATGATATTCTGAAAGAGTTTATGGTGCGTAATACCTATATTTATCCGCCCAAGCCAAGCATGCGGATTATTTCCGATATTTTCGCCTATAGCTCGCAAAACATGCCGAAGTTTAATTCCATTTCCATCTCCGGCTATCACATGCAGGAAGCCGGTGCGACAGCAGACCTCGAGCTGGCTTATACGCTGGCCGATGGCGTGGAATATGCCCGCGCCGGTATGGCGGCAGGGCTGGATATTGACGCATTTGCGCCGCGCCTGTCTTTCTTCTGGGCGATTGGCAAAGACTTCTTTATGGAGATTGCCAAAATGCGCGCCGCGCGCCTTTTATGGGCGCAGCTAATGCAAGGTTTGGGCGCGAAAAACGCGAAATCACTGGCCTTGCGAACCCATTGCCAGACCTCGGGCTGGAGCCTGACAGCGCAGGATATTTACAATAATGTCGTGCGCACCTGCATTGAGGCTATGGCCTCGACGCAAGGGCATACGCAATCGCTGCACACAAACAGCTTTGATGAGGCACTGGCCTTGCCGACCGATTTCTCGGCCCGTATCGCACGCAATACGCAGCTTATGCTGCAAATGGAAAGCAATACCACCAAAGTCATCGACCCGTGGGGCGGCAGTTATTTTGTCGAAAAACTGACGCATGATTTGGCGGCGCGCGCGCTGGCGCATATTCAAGAAGTTGAAAAACTGGGGGGCATGGCCGCCGCCATTGAGCAAGGCATTCCAAAAATGCGGATTGAAGAAGCCGCCGCCCGCACACAAGCGCGCATTGATAGCGGACGCCAAACCGTGGTCGGGGTGAATAAGTTCAAGCTGGAAAATGAAGACGCGGTGGATGTGCTGAAAGTCGATAATTCGGCCGTGCGCACGGCACAAATTGACCGCCTGAAAGCCTTGCGCGAAAGCCGCAATGAGGCGGAAACCCAAGCCGCCCTCGCCGCGCTGACCAAATCAGCCGAAACCGGCCCTTCTTCCGGCATGGGGGGTAACCTTTTGGCTTTGGCGGTTGACGCAGGCCGCGCCAAGGCGACCGTCGGTGAAATTTCCGCCGCTATGGAGCAGGTTTATAACCGCCATGAGGCCAAGCCGCAGGTCATCTCAGACGTTTATGAAAAAGACTTTGGCAGCGACGACCCGAATATTTTGAAAGTGCGCGATATGATTGAGCGCTTCGCCGCGCGCGAAGGCCGTGCGCCCTCCATCTATCTCGCCAAAATGGGGCAAGACGGGCATGATCGAGGGCAAAAAGTGGTCGCCACCGCTTTGGGCGATTTGGGCTTTGACGTGATTGCCGGTCCGTTGTTTCAAACCCCGGAAGAAGCCGCCGCAGACGCCATTAAAGCGGGCGCGCATATTGTCGGCGTGTCATCATTGGCTGCCGGTCACCTGACCTTAGTGCCGGAATTGCGCGACGCGCTGGCCGCACAGGGCAAAGACGATATGATGGTGATTGTCGGCGGGGTTATTCCGCCGCAAGATTTTGACGCGCTGCGCGATGCCGGTGCCAAAGCCATTTTCCCACCCGGCACGGTTATTCCCGATGCCGCCAATGAGCTTATCACCACCCTCACCGCCCATTTAGGACATAATGAGGCGGCCTGACGCCCCGCTTGCCTGAAAGGCAAGCCCGGGCAAAGGGCGCCAGCGAACCGCCTTTAGGCGGTGGGTCGGCTATCGCTTTAATCGTGGACGCGGATTAAACCTTCCTGAGCCGCCGTGGCAATCAGCTTGCCATCGCGGGTGAAGAAGTGGCCGAAATTGACGCCCCGCCCACCGGCTGAGGCCGGGCTGTCTTGCACATAAAGCAGCCAATCATTGGCCTCAAACTCGTGATAAAACCACATGGCGTGGTCGAGGCTGGCCGATTGCAATTTCGGGTTCATATAACTCAGCGCATGCGGGCGCATGCAAGTGTCGAGCAGCGAGGTGTCGGAAATATAAGACAGCATGGCCTGATTGGTGGCGAAATCCTTCGGCATGCCCGGGTCAACTTTCACCCAAACAATATTGCGCGGCTCGGCCGGTTCGGGATTAAAAATATCTTTCGGGCTGACCGGACGCACCTCAAACGGGCGGCGGCGCAGCCAGCTATCGCGAAACTTCTCAGGAATTTTCTCGGCATTTTCCAGCCGCATTTCATAATCGCTTTTCAGCGTCTCAGGGTCGGGCGCATACGGCATTTGAATTTGGTGCTCGCGCCCCTCTTCAAAACGCTGAAAGCTGGCCGCCATGTTGAAAATCTGCTTGCCGTGTTGGATGGCAATAACGCGGCGTGAGGCGAAACTCCTGCCATCGCGCGCCGTATCCACCTCATAAATAATCGGCGTCTCAGGGTCACCCGGGCGCAGAAAATAGCTATGAAAACTGTGGCAGAACATATCCTCCACCGTATAGCAGGCCGCCATCAGCGCTTGGCCAAGCACCTGCCCGCCAAAAACGCGCTGGCGTTGCTCGTCGGGGCTTTGGCCGCGAAACAGATTGACCTCAAGCCGTTCAAGTTTCAGCAGCCCCAAAATCGTATCGAGTGATTGGTCCATTTTATTCCCTTAATCTGCGATGGGCAGAGATTATTGTTTTGTAAGCGGTGTAGTGGGCGCTTGCGCCGGAACAATGGTGACGCTCTCGCCACAGCCGCAGGCATCGGTTTGGTTCGGATTGTTAAAGCGGAAACCGGCGGAGAGCGTGTCTTCTTCCCAGTCCATTTCCGTGCCTAATAAAAACAGTACGGCTTTGGCTTCAATCAAAATGGTCACGCCCTTATCCTCAACCATCTCGTCCAGTGGCTGGCGGTCATCGGCATAATCCATCGTATATTCCATACCGGCGCAGCCGCCATTTTTGACACCGAGGCGAATACCGATTTTCGGCGTTTCAGATTTCGCCATAATATCTTTCACGCGCGCGGCGGCGCGGTCGGTCAGCGTTATGGCTTTTGGCATTTCGTAGGTCTGGCTCATCTCAAATTCCGTTTTCGTTAAAACATATTCAACGCAACGCGGGCTTCGTCCGACATGCGGCTTGGGTCCCATGGCGGCTCGAAAGTCATATTTACCACAACATCACCGACACCGTCCACTGAACGCACAGCGTCTTCCACCCAGCGCGGCATATGTTCCGCCACCGGACAGCCCGGCGCGGTCAGTGTCATATCAATAGTGACATCGCGATCGTCGGAAATATCCACGCGGTAAATCAAGCCAAGCTCGTAAATATCGACCGGAATCTCGGGGTCATAAACGCTTTTCATCGCGCCGATAATATCATCGGTCAGCGCGGCCATTTGCGGCGACAAATCTTCAATCGCGACAGGCTCTTGCGCGTCATCCGCCGCCTCTGTGGGCAGCGCCGTGTCGATAACCGGCATGTCTTTATCTTCAGTCATATTTGCGTTCACCCGAAAAATTCTATCGCTTTATTCAACGCCGCGACCAGCGCGTCAACTTCTTCATGCGTATTATAAACCGCAAAACTGGCGCGCGCAGTGGCGGGCACATCAAACCTCGTCATTAGCGGTTGCGCGCAATGATGCCCGGCCCGCACCGCAACCCCGCTGCGGTCAATCACCGTCGCCAAATCATGCGGGTGAAGCCCATCGACACCAAAAGAGACAATCGCGCCCTTTTCTTTCGCCGTGCCGTAAATCTTCACGCGGTTTATCGCGCCGACCGCTTCCATCGCATGGTCGCGCAGGGCATTTTCATGCGCCTGCATGGCGTCAAAACCAATATCCATCATCCAGCCCAATGCCTCGCCCAGACCGATAACCTCAATAATGGGCGGCGTGCCGGCCTCAAAGCGATGCGGCGCGTCGCCATAGGTAATCTTATCCTTGCCGACCTCGCGTATCATCTCGCCGCCACCGCGAAACGGGCGCATCTCGGCCAAGCGGTCGGCCGTGCCGTAAAGCACGCCAATGCCTGTCGGGCCATAGACTTTATGGCCTGAGAAAACGTAAAAATCCGCGCCCAGTTTTTGCATGTCGGTTTTTAAATGCACCGCGCCCTGACAGCCATCGAGCAAAATCGGCACATTATTTTGATGCGCCATATCCACCAATTTTTTGGCCGGTGTAATCGTGCCCAGCGCATTGGACATTTGGGTCAGCGCCACGAATTTGGTTTTGTCAGAAAATGCCGCTTCATAGGCCGCCATATCCAATTCGCCATCATCCGTCACCGGCACCCATTTCAGCACCGCGCCATGCCGCTCGCGCATAAAATGCCACGGCACGATATTGGAGTGATGTTCCATCTCCGACAGAATAATCTCGTCGCCTGCCTTAATTTGCGGCTCCAGAAAACCATAAGCAATAAGGTTGATGGCATCGGTCGCGCCGCCGGTGAAAATAATCTGGTCAACGCTCTCAGCGTTTAAAAACCGCCGCGTTGTCTCGCGCGCAGCCTCAAACGCGTTGGTCGCATTATTCGACAAATAGTGCAGCCCGCGATGCACATTGGCATATTCATGGGTCGCAAAATGATGCATGCGTTCAAGCACGGCAGCAGGTTTTTGCGCCGAAGCCGCATTGTCGAGATAGACCAGCGGCTTGCCGTAAACCTCATTGGCGAGGCCGGGAAATTGCGCCCGAATGGCGTTCACATCAAAAGCGGCACCCATTATGCATCCCCTTGGACTGAAAATTGCGCGGCGATTTTTTGCGCCACCAAAGCGCGCAGCGCATCGGCCATAGCGTCATTATCAATATGCGCCAGCACTTGCTCAATAAATCCGGCAACCAAAAGATAGCGCGCACTGGCTTCATCCAGCCCGCGCGACCGCAAGAAAAACAGCGCGTCCTTATCCAACTCGCCAATCGCCGAGCCATGAGCGCAAGCCACATCATCGGCGTAAATTTCAAGCTCCGGCTTAGCGTCCATTTCCGCGCCCTCAGACAGCATCATGGCGCGGGTTTGCATTTGCGCGTCCACATGCTGCGCGTCCTTACGCACAATGATTTTGCCCTGAAAGACACCACGCGCCGCCGCATCCAGCACATTATAAGCGCTTGTATTGCTTGATGTATCTGCCGCTTGATGGTCAATCAGATAGGTGAAATCAGCGTGATTTTCACCGCGCCCCAACACCGCGCTATGCAGTTCGGCATGCGCCCCGCGCGCGGTAAATGCAACATTGGCCTCATGGCGCGCCAAAGCCCCGCCCGTGACCAAAGCAACGGTCTTAATCTGCGCTCCCTCGGCCAGCATTATCTCTGATGTGCCGATTTGATGGCCCGCTTGCTGCACCCGAATAAGGGTCAATTCAGCGCCCGCACCCAGCGCGATATCAAATCGCGCATTGGTGTAATCGCGGCTCATATGATTATCGACCAATACGGCCTTCGCCTGCGGCGCGAGTGTTATTTTATGATGCAAATGCACCGGCGCATCGCCTTGCGTCGTGACAATCAAAGGTTGAGCCAAGTCACCGGAAATCTCTGCCGTCAGGCCATCTTGCGCCAGCGCCGCATTATAATTCAGCACGGCATTATCAGCCGTCGCACCATCATGATGAAATGGCGACACTGCAACACCCGACGCTTGGGGCGCGGCCAGCAAACGGCCATTATCAAACACCGCCATGAGCGGGTTGAGCGGCGCAAAATCAATATTGTGAAGCGTGTCATGCGTCGCCTTGCTGAGCAGGCGCGCCACATCCGTATAATGCCAGGCCTCTTGTCGGCGGGTCGGCAAACCGGCAGCCTCAGCCGCCGCCAGAGCCACAGCCCGCGCCTTCACATCGCCCGATAAATCGCCGCTGATGCGGTCAAAATAGCTTTGTGCGTCAAGCATTTACGGTCTCTCCAACATATTCGGCATAGCCTGACTTCTCAAGCTCCAACGCCAATTCCGGCCCGCCCGATTTCACAATCCGACCGGCAGCCATGACATGCACGACATCCGGTTTAATGAAGTCGAGCAGTCGTTGATAATGGGTGATGACCAGCATGCCGCGGTCTGGCGCGCGCAACGCGTTCACGCCTTCCGCGACGGTTTTTAGCGCGTCAATATCCAGCCCGCTATCGGTCTCATCGAGAATGGCCAGCTTCGGTTCCAGCATGGCCATTTGCAAAATCTCATTGCGCTTTTTCTCACCGCCCGAAAAACCGACATTTAGCTGCCGCTTCAACATCTCATCATTCATCCCCAGCGCGCGCGATTTCTCGCGGGCCAGACGAAGAAAGCTCGCCGCATCCATTTCATCTTCACCGCGCCCGCGCAAAATTGCGTTCAGCGAGGTTTTCAAAAACGTCATATTGGTGACGCCCGGAATTTCCAACGGATATTGAAACGCCAAAAACAGACCGGCAATGGCACGCTCTTCCGGCGCCATATCAGCCAGCGATTGACCTTCAAACATCATATCGCCGCCGCTCACCTCATAGCCATCCTTGCCCGACAACACATAAGACAGGGTCGATTTGCCCGAGCCGTTTGGCCCCATAATCGCATGCACTTCGCCCGGCTGAATGGACAGGGAAAGCCCGTTCAAAATCGGTGTGCCGTCAATGCCGGCTTGCAAATTATCAATGTTCAACAACGCACTCATCCGACGCTTCCTTCCAGTGAAATACCAACCAGCTTTTGCGCTTCCACGGCAAATTCCATCGGCAAATGTTGTAATACGTCCCGGCAAAAACCATTGACGATAAGCGCCACAGCCTCCTCCGGATCAAGGCCGCGCTGCTGGCAGAAAAACAGCTGGTCATCGCTGATTTTCGAGGTTGTCGCCTCATGTTCCAGCACGGCAGACAGGTTTTTCGCCTCAATATAAGGCACGGTATGCGCGGCGCATTTATCGCCAATCAGCAGGCTATCGCATTGGGTGAAATTGCGCGCACCCGCCGCTTTAGGATGCACATTTACTTGCCCGCGATAGGCATTGGACGAGCGCCCCGCCGAAATGCCCTTTGAGATGATACGGCTCGATGTGTTCTTGCCGAGATGCAGCATTTTCGTGCCGCTATCGACCTGCTGCATATTGTTGGAAATGGCGATGGAATAAAACTCACCGACCGAGTCATCGCCGCGCAAAATACAGCTTGGATATTTCCACGTCACCGCCGAGCCGGTTTCAACTTGCGTCCAAGAAATGCGCGCCCGCGCCTCGCGACAATCGCCCCGCTTGGTAACAAAATTATAAATCCCGCCCTTGCCGTCTTTATCGCCCGGATACCAATTTTGCACGGTCGAGTATTTAATCTCGGCATCCTCCAGCGCGACCAGTTCTACAACTGCTGCATGTAACTGGTTTTCATCGCGCATGGGCGCGGTGCAGCCTTCCAAATAGCTGACATAAGCGCCCTTATCGGCAATCACCAATGTGCGCTCAAATTGTCCGGTATTGGCTTCATTAATGCGGAAATAGGTTGATAATTCCATCGGGCATTTGACGCCCGGCGGGATATAGCAAAATGAGCCATCGGAGAAGACCGCCGAATTCAGCGCGGCAAAATAATTATCCGATTTCGGCACAACTGAACCGAGATATTTCTTCACCAATTCAGGATGCTCTTGCACGGCTTCTGAGAAGGAGCAAAAAATCACGCCATCCTTGGCCAATTCCTCGCGGAAAGTCGTGCCGACGGAGACGCTGTCAAACACCGCATCAACGGCGATTTTCTTAACACCGGCCAGCACTTCTTGCTCTTGCAGCGGAATGCCCAGCTTGGAATAGGTTTCCAAAAGCTGCGGGTCAACCTCATCAAGGCTTTTCGGCCCGTCTTCCATTGATTTCGGGGCCGCGTAATAGCACAAATCTTGATAGTCGATTTTCGGATAATCGACATGCGCCCAATCCGGCTCATCCATGCTTTTCCAGCGCTCATAGGCGTCGAGACGCCAATCAAGCAGCCATTGCGGCTCTTCCTTTTTGGCCGAAATAAAGCGCACAATATCCTCGCTCAGGCCATTGGGAATTTTGTCGACATCAATCTCAGTGGTGAAGCCATATTTATAATGCTCACCGCCAAATTTGGCGACCTGGTCAACCGTATCTTTATCAATCGAGGCTTTTGCTTCGCTCATTTTCTACTCCGCCGCCAGCGCCTGTCCGGCCAGCTTGCTCCATTCTTCAACCAGTTTTTGCGTATCGCCTGCTTGGCTTTGCCAGCCGAGGCTGACCCGCAATACGCCCTTACTTATATGGGGTTCGACCTGCATGGCAGCCAGCACATGGCTGCGCGACACCTTGCCGCTGGAGCAGGCCGATCCGGCACTCACTGAAATGCCTGCCAAATCCATCGCCATGACCAAGGTTTCCGAACTCAGGCCAGCCAAGGCAAAGCAACTTGTATTGGCCAGCCTTGGCGCGGCCTTGCCAAAAATCTCAATCTGCGGCTGCACCGCTTGCAATGCCGCTTCCATCGCGTCGCGCAGGGCGGCCAAATCGGCAAAGGTTTGCAAATCACGCATGGCGGCGCGCGCGGCAGCGGCAAATGCCGCAATGCCCGATATGTTTTCCGACCCCGCCCTGCGGCCAAGCTCTTGCCCACCGCCGAATAATTGCGGCGGCACCACCACAGCCGGACGCGTGACCAAAGCTCCAATGCCCATAGGCGCGCCGAGTTTATGGCCCGATAGGCTGAGCGCATCAACGCCCAGAGCGAAAATATTTATCGCCATTTTACCCGCCGCCTGCACGCCATCGCAAAACAGCAAACTGCCATGAGCGCGGGTTTTGGCGGCTATCTCAGCCAGTGGCTGAATGACGCCGGTTTCATTATTGGCCAGCATGACGCAGACCAAAGCCGGGGTTTCATCGGCCAAGGCAGCGTCGAGCGCCGCTAAATCCAATGTGCCGTCGCGGGTGACCGGTAAGGTCTCAACCGGCAGGCCGCTTTCATTCGCCGCCGCCAATACGGCGCTATGCTCCACCGCGCTGACCAATAGCCGCCCAATCTCGCCCGCCGGAGCGTGTCGTAGTCCAAGCGCCAAATTGCAGGCCTCGGTGCCGCCGGAGGTAAAAATAACCGTTTCGGCAGCTGCGCCGACCAGTGCCGCCACATCGGCCCGCGCCGCCTCAACCAGCGCGCGCGCCTTGCGGCCCTCTTCATGCACGGAAGACGGATTGCCGATATCCAAAGCCGCCAGCACCGCCTCTCGCGCCTCGCGGCGCAGCGGGGCTGTGGCATTATAATCGAGATAAATCCGGCTCATTCGGCGGCCTCAAGCACTTGCGGCATGCGGCCATCAACCAAATCATCCAATGAAATCGAGTTTAAAAACGCATGAATTGTGCCACCCAAATGCGCCCATAAATCATGCGTCAAACAACGCCCGCTTTTTTTCAAACAACCCGCAGACGCGCCGCAGCGCGTGACCTCCACCGGCTCATCAACGGCGCGAATAACATCGCCAATGCGAATGGCCTCAAGCGGCGCGGCCAATAAATAGCCGCCCATTTTGCCGCGGCGGCTTTCCACCAATGCGGCGCGGCGCAAATCGCCAAAAATCTGCTCGAGGTAATTCAATGAAATCTCTTGGCGCGCGCTAATATCGGCCAAGCTGACCGGTCCGGTCGCGCCGTTTTTAACCTGCTGTGCCATATCGGCCATTGCCATGACCGCATAACGGCCTCTTGTCGAAATCTTCATCGCCCCATAACCCTATGAAATCAATGGTGTTTTACGAATATCCTTGCATTTTCCCTGTGCTATTGTCTATCACAGGCGCAATTCATCTTGGATATAGTAAATCCGACCAATTTAGTCAAGATTAAGCGTTGTGGGAGCGGCTTATGCCTGAAGTGATTTTTAATGGACCTGAGGGGCGGCTTGAGGGTCGTTTTTCGCAGAACAAAGAAACCGGCGCGCCGATTGCGCTAATTCTTCACCCCTTGCCGCAGCTTGGCGGCAATATGAATAATCCGGTCGCCTATCAGCTTTATCATCAATTTGTCGATCGCGGTTTTTCCGTGCTGCGTTTTAACTTTCGCGGTGTCGGACGCAGTCAGGGCGAGTTTGACGAAGGGCTGGGCGAATTATCAGACGCCGCCGCCGCACTGGATTGGCTGCAAAGCCTCAGCGTTGATGCGCGCCAATGCTGGATTGCCGGATATAGTTTCGGCGCGTGGATTGGCATGCAGCTTTTAATGCGCCGCCCCGAAATTTCCGGCTTTGTCTCGATTGCCCCGCCTGCCAATTTTTATGACTTCACCTTTCTCGCGCCCTGCCCGGCCAGCGGCCTGATTGTGCATGGCGATGCTGACCGCATTGTGCCGAAAGACGATACGGAGAAATTGGTCGAGCGTCTGCAAGCGCAAAAAGGCATCACGGTTGATTATGAAAACCTCAAAGGGGCCAATCATTTCTTTGAGAAAGATTTGGATACGCTCGACAAAACCGTCGGCACTTATCTCGACCGCCGCATTAGCGAAATCGGTTAACCCGATTTATAGACCACGCCTCCGGTGCAGGGCTGTGCCACGCCGGTGGTTTCGGGCCGCGATAAGGGCAGGCCGTTAAGCGCGCGCACGGCCAGCCAAGCAAAGGCCTGCGCCTCCAAACTATCGCCGCGCCAGGCCAGCGCGTCGCAATCAATAATATCGACACCGCAACGTTCAGCCAGCATGGCGCACAGTGTTTTATTATGCCGCCCGCCGCCGCACACAATCAGCCGCGCCGGTTTTGCCGGACAATGGTCAAGCCCCTGCGCCACAGCCTGCGCCGTGAACGCGGTCAGGGTCGCCGCGCCATCCTCGGCAGATAGCGCCTTTATGGCATCGATCGGAAAGGATAAGCGGTCGAGCGATTTAGGCGGGGGCTTGTCGAAATAATCATGCGCCATCAGCCCCGCCAAAGCCGCCCTATCAAGCTGACCGGCAGCGGCCAGCGCGCCATCTTGGTCAAACGCCGCGCCGGTTCTGGCGCGCACCCAATCATCAATCAACGCATTGGCCGGGCCGGTATCAAAGGCCAGCATGTCGTCATCTCGCGCCGCATCCGTGCCAAGCCAAGTGATATTGCCGACACCGCCTAAATTCAGCACGGCTTGCGGGCGGTCATCGCCCACCAATGCCCCGTGAAATAGTGGCGCGAGCGGTGCGCCCTGCCCGCCATTTTCCATATCAGCGCGGCGAAACTGCCCGACAACATCGCATCCAAGTGCCTGCGCCAAAGCCTGCCCATCCCCGATTTGCAGCGTAAACCCCTCATCGGGTCGGTGGGTGATGGTCTGACCGTGAAAGCCGATAAGCGCGAGATTATCCGCATCAGTGATGAAGCCCTGCACGGCGGCAAGATGCGCGGCAGTCACCGCCTCCTCTGCCGCGCGCAATTGGGGTGGCCAGTCAGCCGGATGCGCCAGCATCGCCGTCGGCCAATGCAGGGCCGCATCCAACACGCCGCGCAGCACGTCGCGCGTCGCCGCGTCATAGGCCACAAAGCCGTCACGCTGAAAATGAATAGCCCCTTCGCCATCGGTCAGCATCAGCGCGAGGTCAATGCCGTCAAGCGAGGTGCCGCTCATCAACCCCAATGAAGCCGTTAAAGATTTTTCCGCTGCCGCCATTAATGCGTTCCACTCGATTTTGTCCCCTTGATTTTAGCGGGGGCTTTGCTTAACAGATGAACTCATGACTTATACATCAGAATTTCTCAAAACGCTCGACCAACGCGGCTTTATTGCACAATGCACAGATGACAGCGCGCTGGATGAAGCGGCGCTTGAGGGCGTCGTCACCGGTTATATCGGTTATGACTGCACCGCCCCGTCTTTGCATGTCGGCAATTTGATTTCCATTTTAATGCTGCGCCGCCTACAACAAGCCGGGCATCGCCCGATTGTGGTGATTGGCGGCGGCACGACAAAAGTCGGCGACCCGTCGGGCAAGGATGAAAGCCGCCAGCTTTTGACACAGGATAAAATTGACGCCAATAAAAAAACCATTCGCGCCACATTTGAACGCTTTTTGACTTTTGGCGATGGCCCGACCGACGCGATTATGGTCGATAATGATGAATGGCTTTCCGGGCTCAACTATATTGAGTTTTTGCGCGATTACGGGCGGCATTTTTCGGTCAATCGTATGATGAGCTTTGAGAGCGTTAAATTGCGATTGGAGCGCGAGCAGCCGCTCAGCTTCCTCGAATTCAATTATATGATTTTGCAAGCCTATGATTTTCTCGAACTGAACCGCCGCTATGATTGCAGCCTGCAAATGGGCGGCAGCGACCAATGGGGCAATATTGTCAACGGCATTGAGCTGACGCGCCGCTGTGACCAGAAATCGGTTTTCGGTCTGACGACCAATTTGCTGACCACCTCGTCGGGCGCGAAAATGGGCAAGACAGCGCAAGGCGCGGTCTGGCTGAATGACGATATGTTGCCGGTCTATGATTACTGGCAATTTTGGCGCAATACGGAAGATGCCGATGTGGGCCGCTTTTTGAAATTATTCACCGAATTGCCAATGGATGAGATTGCCCACCTTGAAAGCCTTGAAGGCGCAGAGTTGAATGATGCCAAGAAAATTCTGGCCACCGAAGCCACGGCCATGTGCCACGGGCGCGCGGCGGCTGAAAAGGCGGCGGCCACGGCGTTGGAAACTTTTGAAGGCGGCGGCACAAGCGCCGACTTGCCCAGCGTCGATATTGAGGCGGCTTCATTAGAAGCCGGTTTGGGTTTACTGGAAGCCTTTGTGCTGGCCGGATTGGCCAAATCCAATGGCGAGGCCCGCCGATTGGTGCAAGGCGGCGGCGCGAAAATAAATGATGCGCCGCAAAATGATATTGGCGTCACCCTCGGCCCTGACGATGTGAAAGATGGCAGCGTCAAATTATCCTTCGGCAAAAAACGCCATGTGCTGCTGCGTCCGGTTTAAGCCGCGCCGCCTATTCGGTTAAATCCGGCTCTTCCAATTCCGGCAGGGGCTGCGTGTCGCCATCATCCAGCCCAATGCCAATCTCGAAAATGCGGCGCAAAAAGCCCGGGGTCAAAACCGATAGCGGATTGACCAATACATTGGCTTTGCCCGCCTCGCCCGACACGCGATAGCCGATGCCCAACACACCCTCGCCGCGACGGCCTGACAAAATCGGCCCGATAAGCGGAATTTTGCCGAAGAAAGAATTAAGCGTGTAGGACGGAATAACCGTGCCGCCAAAATCAACATCACCCGTGCCGACATCGTAATCGCCTTGCAGCGTAATGCCCACTGCCGCGCCGTGCATACGGCCCTTGCTGATGGAGAGGCGTCCATCATTAAAGGTGAAATTGCCCTGCGCTTTTTCGAATTTAATGCCATCGCCCGACAGCGTATCGGCAATGCCGCTCAATGACGCCAAAGTGACGATAGACGCCAAGACCGGCACATTACGGGCGCGGAAACCGGTCATGGTCAATCGCCCGGTGACATCGCGGCGCCGGCCATCAACAATATCCCCGTCATCGTAAATCTTGCCCTGCACAAATAAAGAGCCGCCCGACATTTCTTCAATCCAGTCAAACATGCGGAACAGATTACCGGCGCGCTCGGCCTGCACAAAAAACTTGCGGCGGAAAACCGTGTCGCGCTCAATATCCATCAGCATATCCGAGCCATCATGAAACACGCCCTGCATGGCCAATTTTTCATGCAAGCCGTTTTGGCGCACCACGCGCAAACGCGCATTATCCATGCTCACATTATTGGCGCCGACAAGTTTCGCGGCCTGGACTTCAATCACCGCCTCAGCGCCGAGGAAGGGCAGAATTTCAAATTTCTCAGGCTGTAATGTGACATCCGGATTGCCGCCATAAAACAGGCGGCTGACATCCAAAACATCCGCCGTCAGGGTCACCAGCCTTTTATCCTCGACGGTTTTAATCTCGGCCCGCACATTGCGGTCACGCCCGAGCGAGAGCGGCGTGATATCCAGCGCGCTCATGGTCGGCCCATCAAATTGCATTTTGACGCGCAAGGGCTGCTGGCTGGGCATATCAAGCCGCGCCCGAATTTCTTCAATCTCGCCATCAGCGTCATTTTTCACAAGCGCCTCAACCGTGCCAGCCATGCCCGCCGGTTTTTCAAAAGCCAGAGGCTGCATGGTGAGGGTGGCGGGCTGTAAATCGGCAAATACCCGAAAATCTGTCGGCTTGGTAATCGGCCCGCTTATCAATAAATTGACATGCGGCTTGCCGGTTATGCGCGCCGCCGCCCAGCCCTGCCCGAGATCGGCAATGTTTTGGGACGAGAAAAAGCCATGCACGGCCAGCCGCGCTTTATCGGCATTGGCGGCGATAAAGGGTTGCTGCCATGAAAAGCCGCCCTCAACGCCATTTGCCTTCACCCGCCCAACGGCCTCGAGCCGCTCATTGGTGATGGAAATATCGCCGCGCCCATCGGTTAAGGTGAACGGCCCCAGCGCCCCCTCAACCTGCAAATCGCGCGTCTGCGCCTTGACGTTGAAACGCACTTCGCGTTTTGCAGGCGGCGCGAATACCGGCACTTTTAAGGAGACATCAGCCCGCACCGTGCCCATTAGACGCTCAAAATCAAAATCAATTTGCTGCAAAGCGCGCAGAGGCGGGCGGTTAATGGCGCGCAAAATATCGCGCGTCACACCCGCCCCGACAAAATTAATATCAACCGGCTGCAAAGGGTCACGCGAATTGGGCGTGAAGAAGCGCACGGTTTCAACCTTTAAAGCCGAGCTTTCGCTATTAGGCGCGGGCAGTTGAATCGTGCCGCCGGCACCGCGCACCTCCATGCTGCTGCCGCGCAAAAAGAACCGCGCCGCCGTGTTTTCCAGCACCGGCAATCCGGCCAGATAGCGAACGCCAATATCCTCAAAATCAAGGTCGAGCAAAATCGCGTCTTCGCGCATCGGGTCGCCTTTGGAGCGGCGGGTGAAATCCTCGAGGCTGGCATTAATCGCCAAAGCGCCCCCGCGCAATCGCCCGCCGAAAAGATTTTGCTCAACCCAATCGCGCCCACGCGGCGAAATGGTGAGCGGCCACAGCCCTTCCGCACCGGCACGTTCCATCGCACCGAAATCGGTTGTGATGTCAAAATGCGGATTGCGGTCATTCAGCGTCACAACGCCTGACGCGGTTGATGTGCCGAAATTATGGGTCAGTTCCAACCGGTCAATTTCAATCGCATCGCGGCTGAAATCATAATTGCCGATGAGCTTGGCACGCGGAATGGTTAGGGTCTGCTTGAGTAAGCGCGGCAGGTCAACCCGCGCGCCCGCACCATCAAAGGCAAAGCTGATATTCGACACGCGGCTATCTCGATTTTGCTCATAGCTCGCGCCGCCCGATAATTGTCCGGCGACACCGGCCACATTAAACCGCGCATCCCGCATTTTAATTTGCCGCGTCTCAAAATTAATCTCGGCATCCATCACCAATTCGCGCACATCGACACGCGCCCCGGTGAGTTGAACAAGCCCGGGGTCAACAAAAAGCTCCGCCGTGCCGCTTTTCAGCTGCCCTCCGGCGGCGATATCAATATTCATCATCGCCGTGACCGGCAATTGAATACCGCGCAAAGGGGTGAGGAAATTACTGAAGCGGCCAATATCGCGCGGGTCGAGACGGCTGAGCGCAATTTCCGCCCGCCCACCGCCATTTTGTCCGATTTCCGCCGTGCCGATAATGCTGCTTAAACGCTCCGCCGGGCCATATTCAATTTGCACCGATGCCGACAGGCGGCTGCCCTTACGCATCATCAATAAATGCGAGCCATTGGACACGGCCTCATTTCCCGATTTAACGCGAATATCGCGCACCGCAATTTCGGAAATATATTGCAACGCCCCAAGCTGGCTGCCATCGCCTGAGGGCAAGAGCAATCCGGCGGCGGCGGGCAGGTCATTCACCCGTGTCGGCATGAGGGTGATGCGCTCAATAATGGCTTTTGACAGCGCGATGCGTCCATCATCCCAAAACGCCCGACCGCTTAATTCAATATAAACATCCTCGGCCAGCACACCGGCCTCAGCGGCCTCGCGAATACGCAGCTTGCCGATAGAAAGCGCGAAAAAATTATTCTCCGGCGACCAGCCCAAGCGGCTGCTGTCAATATCAACCGACCCTTCGGGCACCATAGTGGTTAGAATAACGCTTAGCGGCTGGGTCAAAAAACCGAGCGGCAATCCGAATGTGCGAATAGTGCCATAGAGAAGCACTGCCAGCATCGCCAGCAAGACGAGGCTTCCCGAAATAATTCGCAGCATACGCTTCATCAATTTACCCTGTTTATCCCTAGCTAAATCTGTGGCCTATCAACTTGACAAAATCAAGGCAAAGGCCAATTTTATATTGATTGTTTATGCCAGAGTCTCAGCTCAGGCGCATCTCTAATATCGGAATCGGAGTTTTTATGGCCAAAGAATTAAAAATTGGTGACGCCGCCCCCTCTTTCACCTGTCCGGCAAATGGCGGGCAAACCGTCAGCCTGTCTGATTTCGCCAACCGCAAGCTGGTGATTTATTTTTACCCGAAAGACAACACGCCGGGCTGCACCACGGAAGCGATTGACTTCACCGCCGCCGTGAAGGATTTCGACAAGGCCAATACGGGCATTATCGGCGTGTCTGCCGACAGCGTGAAAAAGCACGAAAACTTTATCGAGAAGCATAATCTCGGCATTACCCTGCTGGCCGATGAGGCGCATGATATGCTGAATGCTTATGGCGTTTGGGTGCAGAAAAAAATGTATGGCCGCGAATTTATGGGCATTGAGCGCGCCACCTATCTGATTGGTGCGGACGGAAAAATTGAGCAGGTTTGGCGCAAAGTGAAGGTCAAAGGCCATGTGGAGGCCGTGCTGGCCGCCGCGCGCGGCTGACACAAAGCCAAAAGGCATCGAAATTGCGCGCGCAAAGAGTGATTTCAAAATTAAGTAAACACTTGCAAATACGGTTCTTTTTTGAGACATAAAAGGCTGATTTTGGGAAAAACCTCATGACCGGCTTGCTGGACAGACTTCGCGAGATTTTCGCTGAGCGACAAATTTATGTTCGCAAGAACGGAAGTGTTACTTTTGTGCCACTCTCCAGCCGTTCACTGGTGGTTTTGACCCTGTTATTCGGCTTTGTTGCGGGCTGGGTCGGCTATGCATCCGTGCATGTGGTGTTTAATAACGGTCTCGGTGCCAAGCGCGAGCAAGAAGTGCGCGAGATGAAATTGGCTTATGAAAATGAGCTTAACCGCCTGCGCCTTGCCTATGATGATTTGAACGCCGAACTTGTGCTGACCCGCGATTGGTTTGCCGAAACCACCGATAATCTCGAAAAGCGGCATAATGATTTGACCTTGGTGTTTGAACAACACGCCTCGGTTTCCGAAGAATTGCGGAAAATGCAGGTTTCTTTTTCATCCATCGCCAAGTCGAATAAGCGCAATCGCAATAAAACCGAATTGGTGGCCCGCTCGCGCGCCGGTCAAGAAGACAGGCTGGAAAGCCGCAGCATTGTCAGCGCCGATGCACAACAAGAAATCACCCTGACCAAAGCCGAAAAAATCACCCTGCCCGAGGCCGACATCACCATGCCGTTTTTGTCGAATGGCGTGTTTGACCGCGTCGCCTCATTGGAATTGCGGCAAAAAGATTTATTGGATGCGCTGGAAGAAAAAATCGACCTGCGCATTTCTGAATTTGAGGGCGTGATTAACGGCACGGGCACGCTGGAGCCGGAAAGCTTCATGGCACAAATTTTGCCCGAAGATGAGCGCGCTATGGGCGGGCCTTATATTCCGCTGAGTGAAGAAAAGCCCGGCATTAATTCAGATTTACACCGCCAGCTTTATCGCATTTCCAGCAATTTGGAGCGGCTGAATAATCTCAGCACGGCGGTCACCAAAATTCCGCTTTCCCTGCCCATTCACGATTATCGCGTGACCAGCGCCTTTGGCCCGCGTCTCGACCCGTTTAAAAAACGCGCCGCTTTTCATGCCGGTGTCGATTTCGGCACGGCGACCGGCACACCGGTTTACGCCACATTGGCAGGCACGGTCACTCGCGCCGGTTATAAAGGCCCCTATGGGCTGGTGGTAGAGATTGACCACGGCAATGGCTTCCGCTCGCGCTATGGCCATTTGGCGCGCAGCCGTGTGCGCCGTGGGCAATCGGTTGAGTTTCAACAGCACATTGCCGATGCGGGTAATAGTGGCCGCAGCACCGGCCCGCATTTGCATTATGAAGTTTGGTATGAGGGCAAAGTGCGCGACCCGCTCGCTTTCCTCGATGCCGGAAAACAAATCTTTAATATTGCCGAGACCATTTCTCAAGAGGCAGAATAGCAATGAAAACATCACCCCCCGAAAAGTCGCGCTCTAAATCAGCGCCGTCCATTCTCAGCCATGACATGCATGTTGTCGGCAAAATTTTCTCTACCGGCGACATTCAAATTGAAGGCCGCTTGGATGGCGATTTGCGCTCACATGCTGTCACCATTGGCGAGAAGGCCGTTGTCTCGGGCGAAGTCGCCGGCGATACGGTGACGGTGTTCGGCAAAGTGACCGGCACAATTCGGGCGCGTCAGGTTTATTTATGCGCCACCAGCAAGGTGAATGGCGATGTCTTTAATGAGGCATTGGCGATTGAAACCGGCGCGCAATTAAACGGCGCGGTGCGGCGTGAAAAAGATCCGCTGAAAAATGCAGCGATTAAAATCGTCGAAGAAGAAATGACCAAAGAAACCGCCAAAGCCTAATTCGGGGCGGCCTTAGTCAATATCCGCGACATCGCTGCCGCCCTCTCCGCTGACGCGCTGCGCCAATGCGGCTTCCATAAAATTATCCAATGCCCCATCCAGCACGGAAGACGGATTGCCGCTCTCCACGCCGGTGCGTAAATCTTTCACCATTTGATAGGGTTGCAGCACGTAAGAGCGAATTTGATGCCCCCAGCCGATTTCGGTTTTCTGCTCGGCATTGGCATTGGCCTCTTCCTCGCGGCGTTGCAATTCCAACTCATATAATCGCGCGCGCAACATCGCCCAAGCGGTGGCGCGGTTTTTATGCTGCGAGCGTTGATTTTGGCACTGCACGACAATATTGGTCGGCAAATGGGTGATGCGCACGGCGCTGTCGGTTGTGTTGACATGCTGGCCACCGGCCCCTGACGCGCGAAACGTATCAATCCGCACATCGGCCTCAGACACATCGACCTCAATCGCATCATCCACCACCGGATAGCAGCCCACACTGGCAAAGCTGGTATGGCGGCGGGCATTACTGTCAAAAGGCGAAATACGCACCAAGCGATGCACACCGCTTTCGGTCTTCGCCCAGCCATAGGCATTATGGCCCTTAATCTCAATCGTCGTCGATTTAATGCCCGCTTCATCGCCGCTTGTTTCTTCAATCAGCGAGACTGAATAGCCCTTTTTCTCGGCCCAGCGCATATACATGCGCTGCAACATGCTGGCCCAATCCTGGCTCTCTGTGCCACCGGCACCGGCATGGACTTCAATATAAGCGTCATTGCTGTCAGCCTCGCCGGACAGCAGCGTCTCGACTTCCATGCGCTCGGCCTCAGTCGCCAAAGCCGCCAGCGCGGCCTCGCTTTCGCACACAATATCGGCGTCACCTTCCGCCTCACCCAATTCAATGAGGTCAATATGGTCGTTCATTTCCGTGTCGAGTTTTAGACATGCCTTAATGGCATTTTCGAGCCGCGTGCGTTCTTGCATTTTGACCTGCGCCGCTTGCGGATTATCCCATAGCTTAGGGTCTTCGGCGAGCTTGTTCAGCGCGTCGAGCTGGGCCAGCGCGTTATCCCAGTCAAAGATGCCTCCGAAGCAAAATCAATGACTGTTTGATACCATCTACAAAATCTAAAATTTCTGAACGCACATCCGTCTCCTTAGCGACGGGAATTTACCCCAAGCCAGCCTGTTTAGTAAAGACCGCCTGTGCCTGCACCGACGGTTTCCGTGTTAATCGCCGGACGCTGTTTAACGCCGGAACTGCCCGTGCCGCCACGCACCACGATTTGCTTGCCATTGCGGGTCGGCTCAGTGCCGCGCTTAAAGGCTTCCAAAATCACCGTCTCATCATCGGGGCGCGCCAGCTTGCCGGTTTTGGCATTGATACGCACCAAATTAATGCGCGGTGGCACGCGGAATGGCGGCGTTGCCATATCGGTCAGTGCCTCTTCCATAAAGGCTTTGAAAATCGGCGCGGCGACACGTCCGCCGCTCTCGCCTTGGCCAAGTGGGCGATTGTCGTCATAGCCGACATAAACGCCGACGACCAAATCGGCCGAGAAGCCGACAAACCACGCATCGCGGCTGTCATTCGTCGTGCCGGTTTTGCCTGCCAGCGGTTTGCCAATGGTTGAAATGCGCCGCCCCGTGCCGCGCTTCACCGCGCCCTCCAACATGGACACAACTTGATAAGCGGTTTGCGGCGACAGCACTTGCTCGCGCTCATCGGGCAAATCGGGCGGCACTTGCTCGGCATAAATTTCGGTATTGCAGCCAATGCAAGTGCGCTGGTCTTTCTTGAACAATGTCTTGCCATAGCGGTCTTGCACACGGTCAATAAATATCGGCTCAACGCGCTTGCCGCCATTCACCAGCATGGCATAGGCACTGGTCAGGCGCATGAGCGAGGTCTCGCCCGCCCCCAGCGCCATAGCCAGCACACGTGGCATGGTGGTGTTGATGTTAAAGCGCGCCGCATAATCGGTAATTTTCCGCATGCCGATTTCTTGCGCCATGCGAATGGTCATCAGGTTTCGGCTTTTCTCCATGCCCAGCCGCAAGGTTGAGAGGCCGTAAAAACGCCGCGCATAGTTTTCCGGTTTCCACAGTCCTTGGTCGCGCCCCTGCTCCATCACGAAGGGCGCATCAAGCACCAGACTGGCCGGGGTAAAACCGCTATCCAGCGCGGCGGCATAAACAAAAGGTTTAAAGGCCGAGCCGGGTTGGCGGCTGGCTTGGGTGGCGCGGTTAAACTCACTGGAGGAGAAGCTATAGCCGCCGCTCATCGCCAAAACGCGACCGGTATGCGGGTCGAGGGCAACCATCGCACCATTGACTTCGGGCAATTGCTTCAGCGCATAAATCTCGTCATCGCCCTGCGCGCTGACCCAAATCACATCGCCGGTTTTCAGCACTTGCGACATGCGCTTAATGCGCGGGCCTTTAATCTTATAACCGTTTTCAGGTGACGGCTTGGCGCGCGCCCATTTGACACCGGCGAGATTGATAACGCCCAAATCAACGCGGTCTTCAAAACGGCGCGCCCGGGTGACGCGCGGACGCAAACCGATATTGGCCTGATTGCTTTCCTCATCCACCGACAAAACAATGGCGAGACGCCACGGCGCCAAATCCGTCGCAATCGGGAACTCGGTTAATTGTTCCCACCAAGCTTCCAGCGTTTCCAACTCAGCCACCGGCCCGCGATAGCCCTGTCGCCGGTCATAATCTTCAATGCCATTGCGGAGGCTTTGCTGCGCCAGTTTTTGAAAATCCGTATTCAATGTGGTGCGGATGGACAAGCCGCCGCCATAAAGCTGCCGCTCGCCATAAAGCGCATAAACCTCGCGGCGCACTTCCTCAACAAAATATTCGGCGTTAAAGCGGCGCAGGCTGGCAGGCCGGTCGGCCACCACCAAATCTTGCGCCGCCGCGGCGCGCGCCTGCATATCGGTAATATATCCATTATCGCGCATCCGCCCGATAACCCAATTACGGCGCGCAATGGCGCGGGCGCGTTTGCGGAAAGGATGATAATTATTCGGCGCTTTCGGCAAAGCGGCCAGATAAGCCGCCTCGGCCACGGTCAATTCAGAAAGCGGCTTATCGAAATAATTAAGCGCCGCCGCAGCCACGCCATAGCTGCCCAGCCCCAAATAAATTTCATTCAGATAAAGCTCAAGCAATTGCTCTTTGGTAAATGTGCGCTCCAAGCGCAAGGCCAAAACCGCCTCTTTCAGCTTGCGTTCCAGCGTCACATCGCTGCTCAGCAAGAAGTTTTTGGCAACCTGTTGGGTGATGGTCGATGCCCCTTCAAGGCGGCGACCCGAAACGACATTCACCACATTGGCGAAAACGGCGCGCAGAATACCGGCAAAATCAATGCCGACATGCTCGTAAAAATTCTTATCCTCTGCCGCCAAAAACGCATCAATCAGATGTTTGGGCGCGGTATCAATCGGCACGAAAATACGCCGTTCCTGCGCGTATTCGGCAATCAGACTGCCATTTCCGGCATGGGCGCGGCTCATCACGGGCGGGGTGTAATTGGCCAAATGCTCGTAATTGGGCAGACCGCTATTGATCCGCCACAATACCAATACAAAGGCGAAAAGCCCTATCGCTCCAAGCGTTACCAAGACGCCAGCCATATTGCCCAGAAACTTCATCAACGAACCCTTTCAGCCCGATAAATGTCTGATAAATGAGGCCGCACTATGGCAGGTCAGAGGAAAAAATCCAGCCTTGTTTGCGCGCGCCTCAGCGCAAGGCGGCGAGTCTGCTGGAGCGGAAAAACCCGTCCACGGAATTAACCATGGCACCGGCGACTTTGCGCCGCCACGCGCTTGATAAAAGTTGTTTTTCATCGCTGCGATTGGTCAAAAAACCAAGCTCAATCAGCACAGATGGCACATCGGGTGCTTTCAACACACGGAAACCGGCAAAGCGATGCGTGCGGTCAAGCAGGCGGGTTTTGCCACGCGCATTATCAACCACCAGATTGGCGAATTTCACCGATAGGTTTTTGGTCTCGCGCTGTGCCAAATCAATCAAAATATTGGCCACTTCGGGCGGCTGGTCGGCAAAATCAATACCGGCGATAATGTCAGACTGGTTTTCCTTTTTCGCCAAAGCCGCCGCTTCCTTATCTGATGCGGTTTCAGACAAAGTATAAATCGACATGCCGCGCACATTTTTGCGCTTAATCGCATCAGCATGAATGGAGATAAATAAATCGGCATTATGCTTGCGCGCAATGTTCACCCTCTGGCGCAGCGGAATATAAATGTCACGATTACGCGTCAGATAGACTTTATATTTGCCCGTCTTCCGCAATTGCTTGGCCAGTTCGCGGGTGAAATTCAGCGTCACGCTTTTTTCACGCGCCTTGCGGCCCAGCGCGCCCGGGTCCACCCCGCCATGACCCGCATCCAGCACAATCACCGGCTTGCTATTGGCCTGCTTGCGCGGCTTGGGCGTGAACGGTGTCGGCGCGGGCGCGGCTTTGGCCAACGAGCGTTTGGCGGCGCGGTCTTTGGCGACTTGCGATGCGAATTCCTTATTGCCGGTTTTCACCAAATCAATGACCAGCCGATGGGGCAGACCCGATGAGGGCGGCAGCAGAAAACTTTTGGCAACCCGCACCGGCCCTTTGGCGTCAATCACCAAGCGGCTTTTATCGGCGGTGAATTGACCAAAGCGGATTTTCTGCACCAGCCCGTCAACTTTCGGTTGCGCGCCAGGCCAAGCCAGCGAGGGCAAATCGACGACAACCCGGCGCGGACGGTCGAGCAAGAAAATATCGAAATCAACTTTCGCCCCCAAATCGAGCACCAGCCGCGTGCGTTCAGCCGTGACGCCGAGGCGAATATCCTTCACAGCGACCGTCGCTGTCTCAGCCGGCGCGGTGGCGACCGAGCCTGTCAGCATCGCCA